>ERZ842401.1191-NODE-1191-length-37928-cov-5.376469_pt1 | contig 37928 bp, 34 predicted proteins | sample MGYA00521270_ERZ842401 | MGnify/ENA primary metagenome ERZ842401 (study PRJEB31892, sample SAMEA3878208) | bioreactor metagenome | biome: Moose rumen | place: Sweden | collected 2011-10 | study: EMG produced TPA metagenomics assembly of the PRJEB12797 data set...
GGGAGAAATATTTTCAGAGAATTTTTATTCGGCGGTAATATCCCATGTTTATCCGGAGCATTTATGATTAGATCAAAACTTTTATTAAACAGATTACGAGATAAAAAAATTTTTTACATTTCAAATTGCGGTCAAAATTGGCAGCTTCTTTTACCCGTCGCATGGGATAATAAATGCGGTTTTATAGATAAATGTTTATACACGTATTATGTCAGACCTGACAGCCATTATCATTCAGCAGATTACAGCGAACATATAAAACGGCAGTACATATACGAACAAATAGTAATAAACACGATGTATTTTATAAGTGATGAAGATAAAGCGAAATTATTCCCCGAAGTTCATAAAAAATTTTCGTGCGATCGTTTGCATTTTAGTGCTGAATTAATGTACAAATATTATATTGAAGCAATGAAAGCCGGAGGAAGTTTATTAAAATTCCCGTTTAAAATATTTATACGCTTATTGAAACTGAAAATAAAATTTATGCTGAATTATAAAATTTAAAAATTAAAAAATTAAAAAAATAAAATTTTCCTGTCATCTCAAAAATTATTATTATTATGTATTATATTCATTGCTTTAAGGCTTTAAGGAGTGAATTTATTTGCAGGATAATAAAAATAATAACATGATTAAACATGCTTTCATGATGATGGCAGGGACTTTAATGAGCAGAATTTTAGGACTTGTTCGGGAAATTGTTGTAGCGGCATTTTTCGGAGCTTCTAAAAGTATGGACGCTTTTAACGTTGCTTACACTCTTTCAAATTTAGCGCGGCAGTTATTAGCTGAGGGAGCTTTGTCAGCAGCATTCGTCCCGGTATTTTCGCAGGCTCTAATAAAAGATCGCAATAAAGCTCTAAAACTCGCAAGAAGTTCAATGACAGTATTTTTATTTTTAACGGGCTGTGTCGTAATAATCGGGATAATTTTCGCACCGGCATTAGTAAATATAATGGCTCCCGGCTTTGACGAAGCAAATAAAATTTTATCGACCGGCTTAACCCGCTGGATGTTTCCATTTTTAATATTTATTTCAATGGAAGCGTTGACGATGGGCGAATTAAATAGTTTAGGTTCGTTTTTTGTTCCTGCATTGTCTCCGGCGTTTAGCAATTTAGTTTTTATAATTTCCGCGCCGTTTTTCGCTGGATATTTGGGAGTTTACGGCCTGGCACTTTCAGTTTTATGCGGGGGTGCAGCACATTTTTTAACTCAATGGATTTACAGCATTAAAATGAAAGCGTTTTTATATCCAGTTAGGCCGGATTTTAAGGACCCTGATTTGAAAAAAATTTTAAAATTATTTCTGCCTTATGCTGCGGGCCTCTCGTTAAATCAAGTTAATCCGGTTATTAGCAGAATGTTAGGTTCATTTCTGGAAGCTGGAAGCATTTCGGTTTTAAATTATTCAAATAGGATTTTACAATTACCGCTCGGATTATTTGTAATAGCAATTTCGCAAGCTGTTTTGCCTCAATTATCGCGAGTAAAAAATAATGAAGAGTTCACGGAAATTTTAAGACAAGCAATAAATTTTGCGTTATTTGTAGTTTTGCCTGCTTCACTCGGCGTAATTTTAATTTCAAATTCATTTGTACATTTAATATTTGTTCGCGGTCAATTTAATAAATGGGCGTGGGATGCGACATCTTCATGTTTAGCGTACAGCATGTTAGGTCTTCCCGGCATGGCGTGTTCAACTGTTGTAATGCGCGCGTTATATGCTTTATCAATGTCGAAGGAAGCATTTAAAGTTACATTATTCAGCGTAATTTCAACGGCGATATTTTCGATTATATTAATTTATCCGATGGGTTATAACGGTTTAGCGTTAGCTCCTGGAATAGCGTTTACACTTTCTGGATTGCTGGGATTATTTTACGTTAAACGGAAGATCGGCATAAATTTAAATTTAATTTCGAGATCGCATTTTATAAAATATATTCTCGCATTGATAATAATAATAATTTCAGTAAGCACATTTAAATTTTTCTGGTCATATGATCCCGAAGCAAAATTATTAATTCGTGCGTTATGGGTTTTTTCAATAATATTTTTTAGTGCTGTAACATATTCAATTTTTACGTTTATTATGAAATTCCCGGAGTGGCAGTGGATACGAGAAGCATTTTTAAAGCGCGCATAAATTTTATTTTTATTTATTTTTAATTTAATTTAATTCGTTATAATTATTTTAAACTTAAATGGAGAGTGTAAATAAAAAATGGCGTTTACAGTTTGCGTTTTAACCGCTGCCAAAAAAGAACAATATATCGCAAGTTATATAGCCGGAGATACTCCAGTAACAGGCCATGACGTAATGGCAGAAATGATCGCTAGACATGGTATGCCACAACGCAGAGTAATAGCATGGTTCGTAAATAATTATACTCGTCCGCTAGATTGGACGATTGATGAAGACGCTACCGTTGAATTTATTATGACCGATTCTCCGACGGGTTTAAGAATTTACCAGAGGTCGCTGGATTTTATATTTGTGATAGCATGCGCAAGAGCTACAGGACGTAAAGCGATGTTAAAACATTCAATAGCAGACGGACATTACTGGGAACTTGAGGGCGGAATAGTTACGCAGCTTGATATAGATAGAATTAAAATCGAAATGCAGGAAATTATAAAACGAGATTCGCCGATAACGCGGGAAATTTTAACGATAGATAAAGCCCGGAGAATTTTCCAACGTCAAGGAGATTTAGAGATGTCGGAATTATTTATCCGTGCGAATTTAGATCCTGTTGAAGTTTACAGGTGCGGAGAATTTTACGGATATTTTTGCGGCGGGACGATGGCTTCATCGACTGGTTTATTAAGATTATTCGATATAGTTTTATATGAACAGGGTTTAATTTTAAGATTTCCGACGACAGAAAATCCCGATGAGGTTTCTCACGCTAAAATTATTAAATCGATGGGCGATGTATTTTTTGATTATGCTCACTGGCTGGAAGTTTTAGATTTAAATTATTTAAATAAATTACATCACAGAGTAACAGAGGGGAAAATACAGGAATTAATTTTAATAGCTGAAGCATTTCATTCGCAGCGTTTGGGAAATATTGCGGAAGATGTTGCTTCACGTCCTGTTAAAGTTGTAACGATCGCCGGGCCTTCAGGTTCAGGAAAGACGACATTTTCAGAAAGATTAAAAGTTCAGTTAATGGTCTGCGGAAAAAATCCTGTTACGCTTCCATTGGATAATTATTTTAAGGAGCGCGAAGAATCTCCAAAAGATGAACACGGCGAATATGATTATGAAAGAATTGACGCGTTAGATTTGGAATTACTGGAAAATAATTTAACTGGAATTTTAAACGGCGAAGAAGTTACGACTCCGATTTATAATTTTATAACTGGACGCAAAGAACCCGGGAAAATAATAAAATTGAGGCCGTCGGATGTTTTGATCATGGAAGGTATACACGGTTTGAACGACAGAATTTTAAAAATGATTCCTGATGATTCGCGTTACGGAGTTTTTGTCTCGCCGTTAACTGGAATTTGTATAGATCCTCATAACAGAACGAGCACCGGCGATAATAGATTATTAAGGCGTTTGATTCGAGATTACAGGACGCGGGGGAAATCTGCTCAGACCACGCTTGAAGTTTACCCGAAAGTTTTAAACGGAGCAAAAAAATATATTTTTCCTTACAGAAATCGAGCTGATGCAATTTTTAATTCTGCGCTGCCTTATGAATTAGGAGTGTTGAAGCCGTATGTAGAGCCGTTATTACATACAGTTGATGAAAATTCTCAAGTTTTTAGCGAGGCATTAAGATTATTAAATATTTTGAGGTTTGTGCCTTCGTTAAATAATGACGGTATTCCAAATAATTCAGTTATACGCGAATTTATAGGCGGAAGCTGTCTTGATGTTTAGGCGATGCAATTAATTTTTAACGAAATAAATAATTTACCGGAATATAAATTTTTATGCGAAGACGCGTTAAATTTTTCGCGGGAAGTTCAAAATAATTCAGTGAAATTAATAATGACCTCTCCTCCGTATAATATTGGCAAATCTTACGAGACCAGAATAAATATTAATGAATATATTTCAAATTTTGAGCCTCTGTTAAACGAGTTAAAAAGAATTTTGTGCGATGACGGAAGCATTTGCTGGCAAGTTGGTAATTATGTTGAAGACGGAGAAATTTTCCCGTTGGATATTTATTTTTATGACGCGTTTAAAAATTTGGGCTTTAAATTGCGTAATAGGATAATTTGGCATTTTGGACACGGCTTGCACTGCTCAAAAAGATTCAGCGGACGTTATGAGGTTATATTATGGTTTACTAAGACGGATAATTATATTTTCAATCTCGATGATGTCCGAATACCTTCAAAATATCCCGGTAAAAAATATTATAAGGGTGCTAAAAAAGGCTTGATCAGCGCAAATCCTGCCGGTAAAAATCCGGAAGATTTATGGACTATTGAGAGATTAACTGATGATTGGGACGCGTTGATTTGGGAAATTCCTAACGTTAAAAATAATCATCCTGAAAAATTAAATCATCCGTGCCAGTATCCTGTTGAATTGGCGGAACGTTGTATATTAGCTTTGACAAATGAAAATGATTTTATATTTGATCCATTTGCCGGAGTGGCTTCTACGTTAATAGCAGCGTTGAAAAATAACCGCAGGGCATTAGGTTCAGAACGCGAAAAAAATTATTTTGAAATAGGTTCTGAACGAATAAAAAATTTAAACGCAGGCAATTTAAAAACGCGTCCGATATATCAGGAGATTTATAAACCTCATGAAAATAAGTCAAGTATATAGTCATTTGAATGGCTTGGAATTTTTAATGGTGCGCAAGTCTAAACAGTGGGAAGAAATACAAAACGCAATAAAAAACGTTAATGCTTCGCTCGCCCTAAATAAAATAAGCCGTGAAAAGAATATGAATGGAAAAATTTTATATTCACCTGCGCATTTAAATAAACTTTTTAAGATTGAATTTTTAAATACAGACTGGCGCGAAAACAGGACAGATTATTTTGTGAATGAGGATTTAGATACTACACGCGAAATTATCAAGCTGAAAAATAAAAATGACCAGAAAAAAATAATTATTCAAAATGGTTTTGAAGCATATAGAACGTATAATCAAATAGATTTTGTGAAAGATCGTGTGGCAGTTGAAGTTCAATTTGGGAAATATTTTTCAGTTCAATATGATTTACATGTTAAGCATACATTTTTTTATGAGCTGGGGGAAATTGATGTAGGAATTGAAATAATACCGATGCATAAATTGATGTCTCAGATGTCAACTGGTGTTGCGTGGTACGAAAATGAATTAACGAATATTGTTCGTGAGGGGCGTTCAAATCCTTCAGTCCCTATAATTTTAATTGGTGTTGAGCCTTAGAAAAATGAATTTTGCAATAATTTTAAGTTTAGCAATATTATTAGATTTTGTGTGCAGTGAGAATTTAAATTTTTTAATTCATCCTGTAATTTTAATTGGGAAATTAATTTTATTTCTGGAACGCAGATTAAAGAACGGTTATATATTATGCGCTTTAGTTTTGATCCTAGCAGGAATTACTGCCGGGATTTTTTTATTTATGTTTGATTTTAATATTTTTGCGCAGATTTATTTAATATATTTGGCCTTAGCATGGAGAGATTTAAAAGATGAGACGTTAATAATTGCCGAAAGTTTATTTAAAAATAATATTCCCGAAGCAAAAAAATTTTTATCACGAGTAGTCGGACGCGATACACAAAATTTAAATAAAAACGAAATTTCCCGCGCAACAATTGAAACTATAGCCGAAAATTCAATTGATGGAATTATGTCAGTTATGTTTTATGCTTTAGTCGGATATATTATAAATAAAAATTTGATCGGTGTATTCGTCTGGATTTTTAAGGCTGTCAGTACTTTAGATTCTATGATCGGTTATGAAAAATATAAAAATTTCGGGAAGCCTTCTGCTAAACTGGATGACATTTTAAATTTTTTGCCTGCGAGATTGGGCGGAATAATAATTATTATTGCTGGAGGATTTAAAATCAAGAATTTAAAAATATTTTTGCGCGACAGATTGAAACATAAAAGCCCAAATTCTGCACACGGTGAAAGCGCGTTCGGAGCAGTTTTAAATTTAAAATTGGGCGGAGGAGCATATTACAACGGAAAATTTGAAGAGCGTGAATTTATTGGAGGCAATAATAACCCTGAAGCATTTGATATTATACGGGCGCAGAATTTACTTGACAGGTCATGCGCATTATTTGCAATTGTAATAATTTTCACGGCCGAATTTTTTGCGTTGATTTGTGCATGAAAATACGTTAAAACTAAAAAAAATTTATTTGTGTTATGGATGTGTGAAAGTTTGAGAAAATTTACTGTTGCGATATTTATATTATTTTTATTTTTATTAATATTTTCCGCAAATATTTTAAATGCTTTTCCCGTGAGTTATGATTTACGAAAATTTAACAGAGTAACGAGCGTAAAAAATCAAGGTATACCCGGACCGTGTTGGGCGTTTGCTGCATTAGGTTCGATGGAATCAAATTTTTTAACGCAGTATCCCGGAAATATTACGGATTTATCAGAAATGCATCTCGCTTATTACATGTACAGAAATCCGAAGCCCGAAAAAAATTTTACATCCTGGAAAAAATCCGGAACTCTTAACCTCGAAGGTAATATATTTATGGCGACTGCTTTTTTATCGAGATTGGCCGGCCCTGTTAAGGAGTCATCGCTTGAATATTCATCTTCAGAATTGAGATCGCTCAAAAGCAATAAAGGCAGCCCGGAAAATTATAAACGCGAAATGATTTTAAAAGATGTGTTTTTCATGTCCAGAACTTCGCAGCCGGATAATAATTTACGTAAAAAATTAATTCAAGATTATGGCGGGATCGTAATAAGTTTTTACAGTAATGTGCGTTCATATCACAGCGCTAACAATTCGACGACTTATTTTAATCCTGAACACGGAAATAAAACTAATCACGACGTTATAATAATTGGCTGGGATGATAATTATCCGCGCGAAAATTTTAAGCCTCAACCATCTCGTGACGGAGCATGGTTAATAAAAAATTCTTGGGGAGTGTTACGAGGTTCAGGCGGATATTTTTGGCTTTCATACGATCAATTTATTTACGGCGGAGCGGTGTTCGTAGCTGAAAAAAATAATTCAAGATTAAAACATTACGGCTATGATGATTTAGGCTGGTGTGGAAATTCGAGTTATAAATTTGCAGCGAATATTTTTAAAATAGATTCGGAACGCGAAAATTTAAGCGATATAGGGATTTACACGCCGGAAAATAATATTAATTACGAAATTAAAATTTATGATCTTGGAAACAATAAAAATTTAAATTTGAACTCCGCAAAATTATTAACTGAACTTAAAAATAATATGAATTACGCCGGCTATCATAAAATTAAATTGAACCAAAAAATTTTACTCGAACAAAATAAATATATTGCTGTCGTTGTGAAAATGCCTAAAATATTCCCAGTTGAATTAAAGCGTGAAAAGTATTCAGAAAAATTTATCGTGAATGCTGGTGAAAGTTATTTTTCAAATGACGGCATAAATTGGACTGACGGTTTTAATTTAAAAATGAATGCCTGCATAAAAATTTTTACTGAAACTAGAAATTATTAAATGTTTTGTAGCAAATCAAATTCTGAAATTTAAAATCTGACACGACATTTAAAAAGCAACTCGTTAAACAAATTAATAATTACGGCCATTTAGTGCGCGAATATTTATAATTTTTTACTCGCAAAAAAATCCCAAAAAAAATCTGGGCAGGAATTTAAATTTTTCCCCGTCCAGATCAAATTTTTTTAAATCAAAATAAAATTTACTTCTTTTCGTTATTTTTTTTGCCTGGAAGTGCTCTGCGTCCTCTCATTGTTCCAGGATTATCGGCCTCAACTTTGAACGTCGATAACGAATCACGAATATGCTGAACAAGATCAGCCTGAGTATTTGCTCCTTCTGCAGCGCGTTCGGCTATTGTTGCAGTCTCATCCATGTCGTTTTTAATGCTTTCGAGATTTTCAAGAATTTCCGTTGTAGCCTTCGTAACGTTGTCAATTCCTGAAGCTATTTCACGGCTTGAAGCTGCTTGCTCCTCTGCTACTGCTGCAATATTTTGAATTCTGTCGTTAGCTTTGTCGATTTGCTCCATTGCTTCGGACAATGAATTTTTAGATTCTGAAGCCTTCTCAGTCGTCTGATTCAATAACACTGAAGTTTCATCACTTGCGGTTTTTGTTGCGCTTGCGTTGTTCTGAAGTTCTTCGATCAATCCGCGTACATTTTCAGCAGCACGGCTCGACTCTTCAGCTAATTTTCTGACCGACTCAGCAACTACCGCGAAACCACGTCCAGCTTCTCCAGCGCGGGCAGCCTCAATAGCAGCGTTTAAAGCAAGTAAATTCGTTTGGTCAGCAATCGATGTAATATCTCCGATGATCTCGCCGATCTTGTTTACTGATTCTACAAGCTCCTGAATTTTTGTGCCGCTGTCCTGAGTCTTCTTCTGTAAAATATCCATGTTGGTCATGGTCTCTTCAAGCATCTCGACCGCTTTACCTGCAACCTGAGTCATGTTTGAAATAAATTCAGCGCAATCCGTAGCAGCCTGCGCAGAAGTCATAGAAGCTGCAGACATCTCTTCAGTTCCGGCGTTACTCTCTTGTAATGATGATGAATTTGATTCCATTAATTTAACAACTTGAGTGACTGATTTACGCACATTATTTGCATAATCTAAATTTTTGCCGGCATCTTCATGCATTTTTGAAGCGTTGTCAGTGCTCGTATTCGCTGCCGTTCTTATGTCGCCTATTGAAGTCCTAAGAGAATCAAACATCTCCGAAAGTGAATCACCGAGATCGTTAAGTTCGTCTTTGCCCTCATAATGGAAATCTGCACGCACTGTTGTAAAATCTCCGTTGCTGGCATTCAAAACAAGTTCAACAACACGGGCTAAAGGCGAAGAAATAGATTTTGCGATGAGTAATGCCGTCCCTAATCCAACAACAACCGCTACAATTGCGAGACCTACCATTAATATGACAGATTTATCTAAATCATCATAGCTATCGCTCGTAAGAGTTTTTGTGCGCTCCAAAGCAGAAAGCTCTAATTTTTCCGTCATTTCCTGAAGCCCTAAACAGTCATTAAGCATTTGATTAATTAACGGACCTGTATTATTAAACGCTGTAACAACATCAGCAAATCCGGTCTTGAATGATGCGAACATCGCACGGCCTGAATTTAATTTGTCTTTTACTTCCTGGTATCTCGTTATTTCGTAAAATCTTGTGTACCTTGTCTCAAGTTCAGTGATCTGGTTCAAGACATCGCCCAATGCTCTCGTATCTTTGTTAGCAAGTCCTGCCACAAATGCACGAGCAGCTATAAATAATCTTTCGCGTAATTCTTCAGCTGTACGTAATCTGTTAATTGATGCCTGCGCCTCGTTCGCGCTTCCGTTTGAGCGTAATTCCTGTAACGTCGTCTGATACTGAAGGTTAATTACTTCGGCTAAAAGTTCAAGCAATGAATTTGTATCGCTCGTAAGTTTTTCCGCAGTTACTTTTTTGCTCTTTAAAAATGCCTGAACTCTTTCGAGATTCGTCATACTGGTTCTGGCAGGTGCTTCCATGTCTGCAACAGATGCCAATGAAACGAGCCTCTTATCAGCGTTATACATTCTTTTACCGACATCAAGTTTTGCGCGGAATGTCTCAAGATTTTTTTTCGCTGATTCAACATCTTCATCGCGCTCTTCGTACATTATGCTGCGCATTGAAGTTCTTGTGTTAATGAGAAGTGTTTTTAATTCCGTTGCATATTCCATCTGATTGGCGACATTCTGTAAAAATAATATGTCCTCTTGAACGTTCGAGATGCTTATCCAGCTCATGAATACCGCAACAGCAAATAACGCAAGAACAAAACCAAATCCTAAAGCTAATTTCCCGGTGATACTAAAATTTTTTAACATGCTTTAAATTTCCTCCTGAATTTTATTTTTTTATTCTCAACGCAAAATTTTTTATGTAGCAGGAACGATCCCCTCCTTAGCCATAAGCCACGAAAGAGCCGCAAAAGTTTTACTATCTCGTATAGTCCCATCCTGTAAAAGTTTTGGAATCTTTTCAAATTCTATTTCAATCGAGCTGACGTTTTCATCTTCGTCTTGAGGCAATGAAGAACTTTCAAGATCATACGCTGCAAAAACCGTAACATATTCCGTGCAAAATCCAGGCGAAGCATAAAACCCGCCGATCTTTATTAATTTGCCGGCCTTCACTTTTAATTCTTCTTGTAATTCGCGTTCTGCAGCTGTGTAAGGATCTTCGCCAGCTTCTATTAAGCCCGCACAAATTTCAAGCGTCATCTCATCAACAGCATATCTATACTGGCTTACGAGCAAAACGCTCCGATTATTCGTAACGGCTAACATTCCAACGGCTGATTTATGTTCAACTACTTCACGCTTTGCAATATGCCCGGAAGGAGTTTTAACATCATCGGCGCGCAAACTTAAAATATGTCCGTCAAATATACGGTTCTCGTTTACACAAATTTCTCTGAGATCATTCATATCCGGCATAAAAACACCTGCCCTAAAATTTTATAATTATTTGGAGATTATAGCGCATAAATCTTTTTTAATATATTCATTTACTGGATAATATCGCCGACATTTAAGCGCATTCCGTTGACCCATTCTAATCCCGAAATTTTATTTTTGCCCTCGTTTTGGACTTCGATTATTTCAACAGAATTTTTTTCACAGGCAATTATTAAAGCTGGATCAATCTGCAAAATTTCGCCTGGAGTTCCGGATTTATTATTTAAATTTACCCGCCAGAATTTGACGCGTTTATTTTTTATTTTCACGAAAGCTCCGCCCGACATATCAAAAGCCCGGACGCAATTATTAAACTTCATGGCCGGGATATTAAAATTAATTTCGAGTTCGGATTTTAAAATTTTGGGTGCATAACTTGAATTATTTTCATTTTGCTCGTTTAAATCTAAATCCGGTAAATTATTCACGGCATTAAGTGCGAGTTCACTGCCTAATTTTGCAAGAATTTTATATAAATCCGAAGCGTTTAAATTTAAATTATTGTTTTCCTGCTCAAATTCTTTTTGCGAAATTATCGGGCCATCGTCCATACCAGGCATTAATTTAAATAAAGTTACTCCGAAATTTTTATTATTTTCCAGAATTGCCCGCTGTATCGGAGCTGCACCCCTAAATTTTGGCAATAACGACGGGTGAATATTCCAGCATCCGAATTTTGGAGAATTTAAAACGGGTTCGCGGATCATTTCGCCGAAATCAGTTATAAAAATTAAATCCGGCAAATTGTTAATTAAATTTTCATCCCTGCATAATTTTTCAGTGCGAACGACATTTAAATTATTTGAAGCGCAGAAATTTTCAACATGTGAAGGAATTAATTTATTATTTCGTCCTGATCTGGTTGGCATTCCAGTAATAATTTTATCGAAGCTGATCGAACGCGTTAAATTTTCCAGACAATACGCCGCAAAAATTCCAGTTCCGACAAACCAAATTTTATATTTATGATTAAATTCGCACTCCAAAATTAAAAATGTCCTCCGGTGTTTTTCATTAATTTTTTTCTGATGGCTGATTTCTTTAAATTTGAGAGATAATCTATAAACACTTTGCCATTTAAATGATCCATCTCGTGTAAAAATGCTCGTGCCGTGTAGCCTTCAGCCTCTAAAATATTTATATTTCCTGTTTCGTCTTGAGCTTTAATTTTTACGTGATTCGGCCGCTTAACATTCGCGTAAATTCCGGGAAAACTTAAACAGCCTTCTTCTCCTAATTGTTCGCCATCGCTTTCGATAACTTCCGGATTAATAAGCACGTAAGATTTTTGATCATATTCGACAACAGCAATTTTTTTTAAAACTCCAACTTGAGGGGCAGCAAGTCCAACGCCGTCAGAAGCTCTCATTGCTGCAAATAATTTTGAAATAAAATCTGATAATTCATCATCAAAAATTTCTACTGTTTTGGATTCTTCTTTTAAAATTGGATTTGGATAACGTAATATTTTTAATCCTCCGTCTACTGCTTCAAATTCTTCGCTCAAAAAATATACACTCCTTAACTTGAAAAATTTTTGTTTATTTTACTTTAAATTATTTTAATTATTGCGAGAGATATAAATTTTATTCACGTTTAATAATTTTTGCGATTGACTATTTTTAACATAAAAAATTATAATGCACTGGGAATTTTAAAAATTTAAAAGGGAGTTGGATTCATCTTGCAAAATTTAACTGAAGACATTGAAAAATATATTTGTAAATTATTCGATGAATGCGAGGACACTTTTATAAAAATCCGCCGTAAAGCTCTGGCCGAACAATTTGAATGCGTCCCAAGTCAAATTAATTACGTGTTAAGAAGCAGATTTACACCTGAAAAAGGTTATGTAATTGAAAGTCAACGCGGCGGACATGGTTTTATAAGAATCGTAAAAGTTGCGTGCGATACTCCAACGATGAAACTCGATCACATAAAAGAAATAATCGGAAATTCAGTGACCGAACATGACACAAAAGTCGTAACAAAAGCATTTCAGGAACGTGATTTAATTTCAATGCGCGAAAGAATTTTAATTGACATGGCATCACATTATATTCAGTATATAAGCGAACGCGTGCCGAATTTTAAAACGGAACTCGCCGAGAGACTTAATGCTGACATGCTGAAAAAAATGTTACAGGCTCTCATGATAACAGGTGCACAAGATTCAGAATCAGAATAATTTTATTTTATTTTATTATTTTATTTTGAAGGAGTGAATTTAAATGAGCAAACCCGAAAAGACTTTAGGTATACTCGGAGGAATGGGGCCGGCAGCTACAGCGGAATTTTTGAGAATATTGGCGCGTGATGTTCCTGCTGAAAATGATTCTGAACACCCAAAAATAATTTTATTGTCCGACCCTGAAACTCCAGACAGAAGCGATGGCCTAATGGGTATAGGTCCCGATCCTTTGCCGGTGATACGTAAAAATTTATTTAAATTAATTGAATGGGGTGCGGAAGTTTTGGCTGTTCCGTGTAATACAGCTCATTATTTTATAGACAGATTTCGCGATGAAATTCCAGTCCCGTTAATTCACATTGTCGAGGAAACTGTAAAAGCTGCTATAGAAATAAGTTCTGGAAATTGTTCGTGGTTATTAGCGACAACCGGAACGCAGAAAAGTTTAATTTATCCTGAATGCGCTTCGAGAATGAATTTTCATTTTTTAAGGCCGTCCGATGAACAGCAGGAAAAAATTCAGCAGGTTATACGCCTCGTTAAATCGGGAGAATTAAACACAGCCGGAGAAAATTTGAAAAATGTAATAAATGAATTATGGCATGAACGTAATGTTTCAGTTACGATGGGTTGCACTGAATTGCCTCTGGCTTATGCTGTTTCGGGTTTGCCTGCTGATCGTCAAGTGTCGAGTTTAAAAGCTCTTAGCGATGCGTGCATAAAATTTTTATACGGAAAATAATATATAATTCGAAAATAATTTAATATTAATAAATTTTTAAATTTTTATGAGAGGGATTTTAAATATATGCATGAATACGATGACGGTACAGATGAAATAACTTTACTCGATATTTTTAATATTATCTGGAAGGGTAAAAGAATAATAATTTTATGTACGATTTTATGTGCGATTTTAGCTTCTGTTTACGCGTTTACTAGAGTTCCAATGTATGAAGCTGTTTGCAGAATAATGCCTCAAGGCGGGGGCGGTGGCGGTCCTTCGCTGGGAGGTCTTGCGGATTTTTTTGGAGTCTCGTTTCGTTCAGCATCTAGAATTTCGGTAATTGGAATTTTAGAAAGTGATACATTTGCGGATGCGATGATCGACAGGTTTAATTTAATGGAGAAATTCAGCTCGGATATTCGCGTAAATGTTCGTGCTGCTGTTCATGGATTAGTGAAAGCCGAATCTCCTAAAACTGGTGGCGGAATTATTACAATTTCTGTAACTGATAAAGACCCGGAATTTGCGGCGGAATTTGCTAACGCTTCAGTTGAAGAAATACAAAAAAGGTTGCAAGAAATTTCAAACGAGAGTGCTATACAGAGGCGGGCATTTTTTGAAAATCAATTGATACAGGCTCAAAAAGAATTAAACGAAGCAGAGGACGCAATTATAAAATATCAACAGTCTCGCGGAGTAATTGCCTTTGAAGCTCAGACGCAGGCACTTGTTTCATCGATGACTAGTTTACGCAATCAAATAGCAGCCAAAAATGTAGAAATTTCCACTATGAAAAGTTATGCACGTGAAGATAACCCGAATTTAAAATTAGCTCGTTCACAACTCGAAGCAATGACAAAAGAATTACGCAGGCTCGAAGAAGAACAGAAAAAAATTGATGCAAGCACAAAAATGAGATCAAGAAATAATAATGACTCCGGCCATGTTGATTCGCTTTCATCAATTGGAGAGCTTCCGGAAATGGGTATAGAGTATCAAAGATATTTGCGATCCCTAAGGTTTTCGACGGCAAAATATGAATCAATGTTACGGCAATATGAGGGCGCAAGATTAACGGAAGCGAATGATCTCTCAACAATTTCGATAATTGATTATGCGACAGTTCCAGATTATCCGACTGGCAGGAAGCCAAGAACATATATAATGTTGGGAACATTGGGCGGAATTGCGGTCGGTATATTTTTTGCATTCATAGCGGAACATTTAAAGGCAGCGTATAAAATTCAGAAGAGACGTGAAGCGCGCGAAGAATTAGAGGACGATGAGTGGGAAGATTAATTTAATTTAATCTGGTTAATCTGGTTTAAAAATTTTTAACAGGTTTATAATAGCCCCCGTATTTTAAAATTTTAATGCGGAGGTTATTTTTTTTTATGATTAAAAAATTTTTATTGGTGTTAAGTTTTATTTTTATATGTAATTCTCTTTACGCTGAAAATTTAAATATTTCGAAGCCCGATGACTTGAAAAATATTAAAATCGGAACTCAGCGCGGAACAATTGCTGAAGGTATTGCGCGTAATATGCTCGGCAAAAATGCTAAAGATCAATTAACGACTTATGAAAAGGCAACGGATGTAATTCAGGCGTTAAAAGTTGGAAAAATTCAGGGGGCAATTATGGACGAAGCTCCGGCGATACAATTTTATAGAAATGATCCGGAAATTTTAAAAATTTTACCTGATGCAATGACAACGGAACAATATGCTATAGGATTTAAAAAAGGCAATTCGGAATTACTGGCGCAGGTTAATAAGGCGTTAAGCGAAATAAAAGCAGATGGCTCGCTTGAAAAAATTATGTTGAAGTATAAAGAAGATCCGACGGCTGCTAAACCTGAAGATATTAATTTAAACAAAGGTGCTTCAGGCGGGAAATTATATTTAGGGACTGAATCAGTATTCCCTCCCTATGATATAAAAGTCGGCGATGGTTATACGGGAATTGATATTGAAATGTGCGCGTTGATTGCTCAAAAATTAAACAGGGAACTTGAAATTATTGCATATCCTTTTGATTCGTTGTTTATGGCTGTAAATTCCGGAAAAGTTGACATGATTTGCGCAGGAATAACAGTAAATAAAGAACGTAAAATGTTCACGGATTTTTCTGAGCCGTATGAAGACGCTAAACAAGTAGCAGTAATTTTAAAATCAGATTACGCAAAATAAATTTAAGTCGAATAAATAAAAAATAAATACATTGCGTGAATGTGAAAATATTTTATATTTATGCAGTGTATTTTTTATAATCGAGTGTAATGGAGCTATAAACGTGAAGAATGAAAAAAGTGTAAATATATTGCACAAAATAAAAATTAAATTATTATGCCTTGTAAATAAATATTATCGTTTATATTTTAAAAATCTGCCTAAATATTTGGAAGCTGAAAACGTTCCGGATGATTTTACCCCAACTAAAAAAATTTATCCTGGTTTAAAAATTGCTGTCTACACTGCTATAACGGGCGGATATGATTTATTAAACGAGCCGTCGTTTATCGATAAAGATTTTAAATATTTTGCGTTTACCGATTTTGATTTTAAAAACAGCGTCTGGACAAAAATAAAAATTCCTGATTCGTTAAATAATTTAAATAACGCAATGAAAAACAGATATATAAAAACTCATCCTGATGAATTTTTTAAGGATTTTGATTACAGTATTTACATAGACGGAAAGTGCGAAATAATAGGGGACATCCGTAAAATAATTTATTCAATGATAGAAGCTAATAAAAAAATTGGAATATTTCAGCATCCATCCAGAAATTGTATTTATGAGGAAATGGCTGCGTGTTATGTAGACAAAAAAGCTCCCAGAAAAATTTTAATTGAACAGATAAAAAAATATAAATCTGAAAAATTCCCGGCTAAATTTGGATTGTTCGAGAATGCAATTATTATCAGAAAGAGCAATGACCAGGATATAAATAAAATTATGTCATCATGGTGGAAAGAAATTATTTTATATGGACGCGATCAAATAAGTCTGCCTTATGTATTGTGGAAGCTAGGATTTGATAAAAATTTTATATTTTCGCCCGGCCGCAACGTCTGGAGATCAAAATATTTTAAATTTCATGAACACGTGTGATAAAAATTAAATTTCAAATTCGTACGATTCGAGAATTTTTATAAATTAAGCAAATTAACCGGAGAATTAAAGATGAATAAAATAATGTTAAAATTTCACGCGATATTTTTAAATAAATATTTTGGAGGTAAAAATTTTTTATGCCTTATGATTTTGCAGCAATAGAAAATAAATGGCAAACTCAATGGAATAATTTAAAATGTTTCGAGAGCGAAGTCGATGAATCTAAACAAAAATTTTTTTGTCTGGAGATGTTTCCATATCCAAGCGGTGCGCTTCACATGGGACATATTCGAAATTATTCGATCGGCGATGTTTTAGCAAGATTCCTGCGCAAAAATAATAAAAATGTCTTGTACACAATCGGTTTTGATTCGTTCGGAATGCCAGCTGAAAACGCAGCTATAAAATTTAAAACTCAGCCGCATGACTGGACGTTAAAAAATATTGAATACATGACAAAACAATTAAAACGCATGGGCTACAGTTATGACTGGAGGCGCGAGGCTGTTACATGTCTGCCGGATTATTATAAGTGGAATCAATGGATTTTTTTGCAGATGTATAAACGCGGCATCGTTTTTCAGAAGGAAGCTCCAGTAAATTGGTGCGATTCATGCGGTACTGTTTTGGCAAATGAACAGGTTGAAGACGGAAGATGCTGGAGATGTAAAAACCCAGTCACGAAAAAAAATTTAAAACAATGGTTTATAAAAATTACGGATTATGCTCAAGAATTGCTTGATGATATTGAAAAAGATTTACAAGGCTGGCCCGCACGTGTAAGAATTATGCAAACGAACTGGATCGGAAGATCTGAAGGTGCAAGATTAAAATTTGGAGTTCCGGAATTAAATTATAATATCGAAGCATTTACAACGAGATTTGACACAATTTACGGCGTTACGTTTATAGCATTAGCTCCGGAACATGAATTAATAAAAATAATGCTGAAAAATTTAAACGAAGATGACGCGGAAAATTTAAATAATTTCGTCAAAAAAATTTCTGCTCAGTCTCAAATAGAACGCTCAGATGCCGGAGCTGAGAAATTAGGTTTCAAAACTCCATTTTACGGCGTGCATCCTGTTACCGGTGAAAAAATTCCGATTTACGTGGCAAATTATATTTTAATTGAATACGGAACGGGCGCAATTATGGGAGTTCCAGCGCATGACAGCCGGGATTTTGATTTTGCACGCAAATATAATATAAAAATTATTCCCGTCATAAACCCCGACGAAAAAAATATTTTAAACGGCGATGAAATGTCTCAAGCATTTGAAGAAGATGGGATCGTATGCAATTCCGATAAATTTAACGGCCTCAAAACTCAGGACGCAATAAAAAAAATGATCGACTGGGGCGAAAAAAATAATATTTGTAAACGTGAAGTTAATTTTAAATTGCGTGATTGGCTGATCTCTCGTCAAAGATATTGGGGAACTCCGATCCCGTTTGTTTATTGCGAAAAATGCGGAGTCGTTCCAGTTCCGGAAGATCAATTACCCGTAAAACTTCCTGAAGATGTCGAAGTGAAAGAAGTCGGGCATTCTCCGTTATTAGATCTGCCGGAATTTTTAAACACTACTTGCCCCAAATGCGGAGGCCATGCAACGAGAGAAGCTGACACAATGGACACGTTTTTTTGTTCGTCATGGTATTTTGATCGCTATTGTTCGCCAGGATTTAACGAAGCTCCGTTTAAAAAATCTGATGTAGATTACTGGATGCCGGTCGATCAATATATTGGCGGAATTGAGCACGCATGTCTGCATTTAATTTATGCGAGATTCTTCGCGAAATTCTTAAGTGATATAGGCATGACCGAATATCGAGAGCCGTTCATAAATTTATTAACTCAAGGCATGGTAATCAAAGACGGCGCAAAAATGTCCAAATCTCTCGGCAACACCGTAGACCCGACCGAAATCGTAAAAAAATACGGCGCTGATACAGTGAGATTATTTATTTTATTCGCTGCTCCGCCCAATAATGATCTCGAATGGTCCGACAGAAATGTTGAAGGTGCGCACAGATTTTTAAACAGGGTTTGGCGTTTGGTCGAGGACAATTTAGAAAATTTAAAGGCTCACAATAAAATTATTTCGGTCGATGAAATTAATAATAACGAGCTGAAAGATTTCAAGCGCAAAATTCACGAGACAATTAAAAACGTAACTCGCGATATTCAGGAAGAAAAACAATTTAATACAGCTATAGCCCGTTTAATGGAGTTAACAAACTCGATTTATCAAATTAATATTAATGACGACATCGCAAATAATTTAAAGCGTGAAGCAGTTGAAATTTTATTAAATTGTTTATCGCCGTTTTGTCCGCACATAACTGAAGAATTATGGCAGATGCTCGGACATGAAAATATTTTGAGTCTGGAAAATTGGCCGAAATATGACGAAAAAGCTTTAAAACGCGACAACGTTACTATAATTGCGCAGATTAATGGCAAAGTTCGCGGAAAATTTGAACGTCCCGCAGGAATTTCTGAGGATGATTTAAAGGCTACGATTTTGAGCGAGAAATTAATTCAGGAAAAAATTACGGGCAAAAATATTTTAAAAATAATCACCGTTCCTGATAAATTAATAAATATCGTCGTCAAATAAAAATTTTTGTAATTATAATAAATATTCCTCTCTCGTAAAAAAGAGAGGTTTTTTATTTACACATGCTCTGAATGTTGTATAATACACATGATCTTAAATGTTTTATAAATTAAATAGCTTGCCGATTTTATTTTTTATCTAGCTGGAAGGAATTAAATTCAAATGATTTTAAATAAAAAATTTATCCCGCTTTTAACTTCGATGTTAATTTTATTTTGCTGTAATGTTTCGTTCGGTTTGGAAAGAGTTGATCCGGCTTTACATAAATGGATGCGAGAAACAAATATAGGCACTAAAGACAAAACCCAAACTGTTGAATTAAAAGTTACATATTATTCAAATGAATATGTGCAGGAATTAATAAGAGTTCAAGCTGAAAAAAATTTGTGGACAAATTCCGAAATGGAAGACTATAAATATGCGTTGTTGAAGCGTTTAAATTTTAATGAGTATATTCCGTTTAATATTAATATGTATGTTGAAGGTATTCCGGTTTATGCTCAACCGTTTGATAAATATTTAACGTTGACAGTCGGAAGAAAAAGATATAAACCTGTTGATTATGATAAGCAGTTTAATTTAAAAATTTCAGGAAGACGCGAAGGAATGATATTTTTTTCAAGATATGACGAGAAAACCGGCAAAGATATTTTAGAAAAGGCTCGCGATGTGAGATTAACTATCGATGGTTCGATTGCTTACGCTCTTGCTTCCAGAGGAGAAGTAACTTGGGTTTGGGACATAACAAAAGATAAGCCGTCAGAAAAAACAGGAGCTGCAGCCGCCAGACTCGAAATTGACAGATTAATAAAGCGCGTAAATAAATTAAATGCTGACAGAAAAAAATTACAGGATCAGGTCGACGTGATAGACAAAGAATTAAACGAAGTAAATACGAGAATTGATGAGCTTCAGGAAGTAAATTAATAAATTAAATTAAAATTAAAAATAAAAAAATATAACTTGACTCGAAAGGAAGTAAATTTAAAAAATGAAAATGGACAAAATTGCGGTTTTAACCAGCGGCGGAGATTCTCCCGGCATGAATGCTGCAGTGAGAGCCGTTGCGCGTACTTGTATGTTTAATGATAAAGAATGCATCGGCGTAATGAGAGGTTATGAAGGTTTAATCGATGGTGAATTTATTCCCCTTGATCGTGCAGCAGTTGGCGGAATAATTCACAGAGGCGGAACAATTTTAAGAACTGCACGCAGCGACAGATTTAAAACGCCGGAAGGTCGCGAGATGGCTGTTGCAAAAATGCGTGAGGCCGGGATCGATGGACTTGTAGTAATTGGCGGAGATGGTTCGTTTCATGGTGCGAAGGCTTTACATGATATGGGCTTCCCAACTGTAGGAATTCCCGGAACGATCGATAATGATATTACAGGAACAGATGAGACGATCGGATTTGATACGGCTGTCAACACTGCGCTTCAGGCAATTATGAAATTACGCGACACAGCTTCGAGCCATGAAAGATTATTTATTGTCGAAGTCATGGGACGTAACGCCGGTTTTTTAGCTCTTGAGGTTGCAGTTGCTTCAGGTGCGGAATATGCAGTCGTGCCGGAATTGCCTTTAAGCATTGGAAATTTGTGCAAATTATTGAGAAATTCTCATGATGAACATCGCAGTCATACGTTAATAATTTTGGCTGAAGGAGTTATGACGGCTGCAGAGATGCGCGAAAAATTACAGGACACCGGCGGATATGATGCACGAGTGACTGTTTTAGGATATATTCAACGCGGAGGCGCTCCTACTTCGTTCGATGTCGTTTTAGCTACTAGGATGGGAGCATTTGCCACCGAAGGTTTATTAATTGGCAAATCCGGAGTAATGGTCGGGAACATAAATCATAAACTCGTATTTAATGATCTCGAACGCGCTTGGAGCGAACATAAATCATTAAGCCCGGAATTATTAAGCCTCGTCAATAAGATGAATTAAAATTTTTTGAAATTACGCCGGAGGGTGTTTAATAATAATAATATTAATAATAAAATTCTTTCCGGCTGTAAAATAAAATCATGTAAATAAAATAATAAGGAAAATAAAAATATAATGTCAGAATTAAATCAAACAGAACTTGAGAGGATTTTGGATTTACATCTGAAATCTCAAAACGATAACGATATTAATAAAACCGAAAAAACAAAAACTAAACGCGCCGCAAAATCTCAGAAAAAAACCGAAGAGACCGAACAAGCTCAACCATCGGAAGATGTAATTAAAAAAGCTGAACAGGAAGAGATCGCAAAAATTGAAGAACCAGAAATTAAAACAGTCGACAAAAATAAAATTCCTGAAATCGAATCAGAAAATGAAAACGAAACTGAAAATAATACGGAACGCGATTTAAAACCAGCAAAAAAAATTCAGCAAAATAATAAAAATTTTTCTCAGCAAAAAGATTTAAAAGATTCCCGCGAAATGATCCAGCATCCTAAACCGAAATATACTTACGCAATTTTAGGAGCAAGAAACTTAAACGATTTAAAACGGATCGCAAAAGAATTTAACGTAAATGTTTCTAATTCTGTACGCAAAGATGATTTAATATTCTCGATTTTGAGAGCGCAGGCCGAAAGCATGAATTACAGATTCGGGGGCGGAACTCTCGAAACTTTGCCGGATGGTTTTGGATTTTTGAGACCGAAAGGAATGCTGCCTACTGATAGCGACGTATATTTATCGGCTTCACAAATTAGGCGTTTTGGTTTGAGAAATGGCGATGTTGTTTGGGGATTGATTCGGCCTCCGAGAGATCAAGAACATTACGAAGCATTATTACGCGTTGAAACTGTAAATTATTCTGATCCTGAATATTCGAGACGCAGGCCAATTTTTGGAGATTTAACGCCGATATTTCCGAATAGACGTTTAAATTTAGAATATGAGCCTAAAGACATAGCGACAAGACTTGTAAACATGTTCGCGCCGATTGGATTTGGTCAAAGGGCTTTAATTGTTTCGCCGCCTAAAGCAGGTAAAACGACATTATTAAAACGTATTGCCCAATCAATTTCAGCGACTTCACCAGATGTAATTATTATGGCTTTATTGATCGATGAACGTCCCGAAGAAGTTACGGACATTTCGCGATCTGTTGACGGTGAAGTTATCGCTTCAACTTTTGACAGACCAGCAGATGAACATATACGCGTTGCAAATTTAGCACTTGAAAAAGCAAAAAGACTCGTCGAAGCAAAAAGAGATGTCGTTATATTGCTCGATTCAATTACCAGACTCGCGCGGGCTTCAAATTTAACTGTACCGCCATCGGGCCGCACATTATCCGGAGGTCTTGATCCGTCTGGATTATATTTCCCTAAAAGATTTTTCGGATCTGCTCGAAATTTTGAAGAGGGCGGCAGCTTAACAATTATCGGCACGGCTTTAACTGAAACCGGCAGCAGAATGGACGATGTAATTTACGAAGAATTTAAGGGCACTGGCAACATGGAGTTACATTTATCGCGAAAATTAGCAGATCAAAGAATTTTCCCGGCAATCGACATAACTAAATCAGGAACGAGACGCGAAGAATTATTAATCCCGGACGATGAATTAAAACGTTTATGGGTTCTGCGCAAAAGAATTTCAGGAATTGATGAGGCGGGGGCATTAAATTTAATTCTGGATAAATTAAAGCAGACTAAAACCAACGAAGAATTTTTACAATCAATAAAATTATCTTGATTTATATTTATATCCAGGCTCGAACCAGAACGGGAAATAAATTCTAAAATGTGTAATATTATTTAACGCTTGATCATTTCTGCCGGTTGCTTCGGGTAATTTTTGCCAGTTGCCTCCCGAAATTCTGCATAATATTAAAGGTTTGCGGCCGTAAGTGCTCCAAGTTGAATTTAATTTTTCGTTTTTGCTGGTTCCGGGCAATAAAGATTTTTTAAATAAAGGTTCATGGCCTTCTAAATTTAAATTATTTGGTAATGGTGAAATAATCATCCATTGAGTTAATTTCCATGCGTTGATCATTTCATGAGAATATAAAGCGTGATTTAACGGAATAATTTGAAAGCCGCCGATCTGATTATATTTTGAAGTTGTTACGTCTATTACGCCGGAATGTGAAGCGCGTATTCTGCCTTTATCCTGATAGATTCCGCCTAAAAATCTGCCGGAACCTTTAACAGGTCTGATAACTCTCGCAATAATTTCAGGCCCGGAATTTTTATAAATTATTACTCGTCCTCCGGGTCTATTTTCGAAATCTGCCATATAAATATTTTGTTGGGCAGGTAAATCAGTGCGGATAATTAAAATTTCGTTTTCACCTGGAATATTATCGAGGTCGCGTTCAGAATTTGTAATAATATTTTTTATCGTGACTTTTGAACCTGTAAACGGCGCATAACCTCCAAAAATTCCAGAACCTGCAGGCATCTCAAGCGAGTAATATGCTCCCGGTCTCGCAGCTGGTGCAACTGTCACGGAAGGCACGAGACTTATAATTTTTCCGCGATCGTTCTCGACGTTGATTAAAATATGAACTGCATTAACGGCAGAAGCGCAAACAGTTGAAGGCGCACTCCATTTGCTGGCGGTGTAAGCAGGGTAATTTATTTTTGTCGGGACTTGCAAAACTTTTCCGAGCTTGATAATTTTTTCATCGGGCATGACGGCTATAACATCAGAATTAATTTTACTTGGAATCTGAAGCTCAATATAATTATTATACGCGTGAGTTTTTGAGCCTAAAATTAAAATTAAAATCTGGACTATAAAAAATTTTTTCATCATATTATCGGTGCCCACCACACAGCCCAAATATTACAAATTGCATGATAAATTATTGACGGCATAACAGATTCACCGCGATAACGCAGCCAACCCATTATTAAACCCGGGAAAAATGTCGCCACCCTCATCCAGCCTCGAATTACTACTAAATGACTTAACGCAAAAAATATTGAAGTTATGAAAATCGCAAAATAATTATTTTTAGTGTAACGCGCTATTAAAGTTTGAATAAATCCTCTGAAAAATGTTTCTTCAATGAAGGCCGCTGCTATTCCTCCGCCTAAATTATCGAGTGCCCGTAAAAATTCAGGATGATGAGGGCCGGGACCTCCGTATTTAATAGGCCAGTGCATTGAAATTATTGTCAACGGGATTAAAGTGATCGCAAGACAAATTATTACATCTAAAACAGATTTTTTTGTCATGAACCATTTCAGGCCAAATTCTTTTTCATTCTCGTTTTTAAATCTGCACCACTCGTAAGGAAAATATAACATGAATGCAGCTATTAACAGCCCGATTAAACTAAGCATATTTTTAAATTAAATAATTAAATTACTTTTAGAGCATCACTAATAAATTGAAACGCGTTATTTATATACCTTGAAATAAAAAATCTGTTCGTATATAAAGTTCCGGAAATTCGCCACAATAAAATTATTACCGGCACTGCCACAATAAAAGCACCAGTCTTATAAAATATTTTCGCAGGAATTTTCCCCCAGCTCTCAAATAATGCTTCAATCAGCCAGCCCGTTACCATGAATGCAAATCCCAAAACCCAAACAGATAAGCCCAAAACAATTTCAGTGTTTACTACTCTCAATTTATTAATTCACTCCTGAAAAAATTTTATTTAATTATATGCTAGACTTTTAGAAAATATAAATTTATTTGGAGGTTATATTTTAATGCGAAAAGTTTTATTTTTAATTTTTGCTTTCATTTTATGTTTTAATTCAATTTGTTTCAGTGCTGAAGTTGATGCCCCGAAAGTTTTGGCGCGGGTGAACGGCGAAGATATTACGGAAGCGGAAATTATGCCGTTTTTGTTATCGCTCGGAGGTCAGGCCATGATGTTATATAATTCCGAACAAGGCCGAAAAATGATAATTGATGAAATAATTTCAATAAGATTATTCGCGCTCGATGCTGAAAATAAAAAAATTGATCAAACACCGGAATTTCAAGCAAGAATTTTAAATGTTAAACGCAGCATGTTAGCTCAGGAATTAATAAAAGAAGTCTTAAAGGATTCAGCTATAACTGAAGAAGACGCTAAAAATTTTTATGCTGAACATATTAACGATTATTTTACGAGGCCGGAACAAGTTCACGCGAAACATATTTTAATCAGTGATGACGTAAACAGCCAGGATAATATTATAAAAATTCAGGACGCTTTAAAAAATAATGTTCCGTTTGAAGATTTAGCGCAAAAATATTCACTTGATCCCGGCAGTGCTCAAAACGGTGGGGATTTAGGAGAATTTTCAAGAGGCATGATGGTCCCGGAATTTGAACAGGCAGCATTTAATTTAAAAAATTCCGGAGATATTTCGCAACCCGTTAAAACTCAATTCGGCTGGCATATAATAAAACTTGAAAATAAAATCCCGTCCGGTGTAGTTCCGTTTGAAGATGTTAAAGATCAGTTAATGCAGGAATTACAGAATCAGAAAAATTCAGAGCTGATTAAAAAATATTCTGATGGGTTGGAACAAAAATACAAGGTTGAAAGATTTTAAAATAAAATTTAAAAAAAATGCCTCCCTTTAAGTTTGGGAGGTTTATTTATTTTTACGAGTTGAACGGCTCTAACCTTCTGAATAATTCTTTTTTATCATGGCCGATTATAAGCGTTAAAGATGTAGCGCGCTTATCAGGTTGTATTAATCCCTCGTTTTTGATTCCGCATAATTCTGCGAGTGCTTTCGCTCCCTGTTTGGCGCTGTCGTCATCACCGGGCGGATAAATTATGCTGGTAGCCTTGTAATCATAATGCCGGGCGTTTCCAGTGTACGGGACTTCAATGCCGATTTTCTGAAAAATTTGCGCAGCACGGCGGCCAATACCTTTTTCACCATCTCCGTTTAAAATTCTTATGCTTAAAATTTTTTCGCGTAATTCAGAAACTTTTTCATTATCGAAGCCAGCTATTTTTAATTCCGGGCTTTCGTTTAAATCAATGTTCCCGATATTTAAAGTATTTTCATCAGCTGGAGGCAACTGGGAAGCTAACTGACGAGCAAACGCAGAATTATTTAAAATCCAGTAGCTTACATTTTTTGAATATCCTGCTTTACCCGGTGCCATAAACATTTTTATTCTATCGGACGGCAAGGCGTTGGCAAATTGAACGAGCTTTAACGCTTCGAGCGGAGCAAGATCAGTGTCGACTGCGTCAATTAATTCACTTACGATCGATGGAATTTTAGGGAGTATGAACGGCGTTTTAAATTTTTTCATGACGATATTTATAAATTTCTGCTGACGTTCAACGCGCCCTATATCACCTTTTGGATCATGACGGAATCTAACATAACCCAGAGCAGTTTTGCCGTTCATATGCTGCTGTCCTTTCGGGATATTTATAAATAATTTTCCTGAATAGTCCGTATACTGTAATTTTTTTTCGACGTAAATATCAACTCCGCCAATTTTATCGATTATTCGGGGGAAGCTTTTATAATTCACTTTCACAAAATAATCAATAGGTAGACCAGTCAAATTTACAAGCGTCTCGCGTAAAAGTTTTATGCCTCCATATACATAAGCATGGTTAATTTTATCCCAGCCCCTGCGCGGAATATACACTCTCGAATCTCTAGGAATTGAAGCAATGCGTAAAGCTAAATTATCAGCGTCAAAAATCGCGAGCGCAATAGCATCAGTTCTTGAAGCTCCGTCAACATTATCAAGACCGACCACTAAAACATTTACGGTGTTTCTAGCAGGCTTTTCAGGTTGAGTATTTTTTTTATCTTCAACGCTCACGGCCAAAGTTGTAGGAGATTTTATATTTTTTTCATTTTGTTTATTATCAGTCGGATTTTTCAACGGTAAAACGTTCGGATCGCTTAACATTTCATTAATTCGCAAAATTGCTCCGCCCGCTGTAGAAATTAAAATTGTGAAAATTAACATAATAATTTTAACAGCTTTCATGATTTTAAAATCTCACCTTCTTAAATTTTATATTTTATATTTTTATTTTATATAAATTATTTGATTCAATATATATCTGCACCAAATGCGGGACTAAAAATCTAATACCCTTATTATTTTGCACTCGCTCGCGTATTTCTGTGCTTGAAATTGCAAATTGAGGAATCTCGACGACCTTTAATTTATTTAAAATTATTTCCGGTAAATTATTAATTGCTTTTACGTCCCAACCAGGTCGCGGAGCTGTTACGATCGTGCACATATCCGGGATTTTTTCATATTCAAACCACGATGTAATTGACAAAACTGCATCAAGTCCGGTTATAAAAAATAAATCTTCGGGATCAATTCCTGAATTTAAAAATTCTCTTAACGTGTCAACCGTATGAGTTGGAATTTTGCGGTCAATTTCAGTTCTTGAAACAGAATATTCAAGCACCCCAGCCGTAGCCAATAACGTCATAGCGTAACGATCTTCAGCAGGCGTAATATAATTATAATGCTTTTTATATAACGGGTCGCCAGTCGGAACAAAAATAATTTTGTCAATATTTAAAATTCTTCTGGACTCCTCTGCCGCTAATAAATGCCCGTAATGTACTGGATCAAAAGTTCCTCCCATTATTCCGATTTTTGGCATATTTAATATTTACCCTGCTGTATTTGGCTCAAATTCAAATTCTTCATCGCCAATATAAATTTTATCTCCTTCGATAGCTCCAGCATTTTCTAGAGCTTCTTCAACGTGTAATTTTTGTAAAAGTCCTGCAAATTTTTTCATAGCGTCCTCATGTTCAAAATTTATTCTTGAAACGGATTTTTCAAAATTGGAATGTTCAACTTTAAATTTATGTTCGTCCAATTTAATAATTTTCACTGGTTCGAGCTTAACATTAAATTTTTTTCGCGGCAGCTCCTGAATAATATTAACGTCAATTTTTACGGCTGGAGTTTCGCGGACTGTTTGAGCGATTAATTTAATTAGTTCCGGAATATTTTCGCCGGTCAACGCGCTTACAGAAATAAATTTAAATCCCAAATTTTCGAGCAGCTTAATATTATTTTGAGTGTTCGGCAGATCTTTTTTATTTCCGATTAAGATGCATGGCCGGGAAATTAAATCAGCTGTATATAACTTAAATTCATCGCGCACTGATTCAAAATCTTTTATTACGTCTTGAGCCGATAAATCTATAACGTGCAATAAAATTCTTGTGCGTTCGATGTGCCGTAAAAATTCCAGTCCCAAGCCTTTACCATCGTGAGCACCTTCGATTAAACCCGGCAGATCAGCAATAATAATTTTTGCATCGTCAACTGATAAAACTCCTAAATTTGGGCTTAAAGTTGTAAAAGGGTAACCTGCTATTTTTGGTTTTGCTCCGGATATGGCGGATAATATTGAAGATTTCCCGGCGTTTGGAAGCCCGACGAGTCCGACATCAGCAATTAATTTTAATTCGAGGTTTAAAAATTTTTCTTCTCCTTCGTCGCCTTTTTCTGCAAATTTTGGTGCGCGTCTTTCAGAATTAGCAAAATGTGCATTACCGCGACCGCCTCTGCCTCCGTGAGCAACGATAAAATTTTGTCCTGGTTCTGTTAAATCTGCGAGAATATTATTATTTTCGTCTTTTATGAGAGTTCCGCACGGCACGTAAATTATTAAATCTTTTCCGTTAAAACCTGTTTTCATTGCGCCTGAACCGTGTCCAGCGTGTCCAGCCTGAAAGCGTTTATTATATTCAAAATCTGCAAGGGTTACGACTCCATCGACTGCCTGTAAAATTACATCTCCGCCTTTGCCTCCGTCAGCTCCGTCCGGTCCGCCTTTTGGTACAAATTTTTCACGCCTGAAACTCAATGCGCCATTACCACCGCGGCCAGCTTTAACGAAAATTCTAGCAATATCTATAAATTTCATGTTTGTAAAATGTAAAAATAAAAATAAAAAAATAAGGCCCAATAATTAGGCCCTAAATTTCGCAATAAAAATTATTCTGCTGTAGCAACAGGCTCAACTGTTACAAATTTCCTGCTGCCTTTTTTGATGTAATTCACTTTACCATTAACGAGCGCAAATAACGTAAAATCTTTTCCGAGTCCTACATGTTTGCCGGGATGCACGCGAGTTCCGCACTGTCTTACGAGAATGCTTCCGGCCTTAACGTTCTGGCCTGAAAAAACTTTTATGCCTCTATATTTTGGCTGGCTGTCTCTTCCGTTAGTTGAGCTTCCCTGTCCTTTTTTATGAGCGAAGAACTGTAAATTAAATTTAAATGTTTTCATGAACTTACCTCCAAAATTTTTATAAATCCGGGATTTTGTGAAGCGATTATTTTAAGAGATTCATAAACCGTATTTGCCAATAAAAATATTTTTTCGCAGTCCTGAACATTCCATTTAAAAAGCATTATCGGCGTATTTTCGTTAATAATATTTTCGGTCAAATTAATTTTTGCAATTTCAGTTAAACCCAAATATAACGACTGCATTAAAACCGAAACGGCTGCGCAAATAATGTCATGTCCCTTTGATTTAAATCCTGAATGCCCTTGAGATTTAATCCCGGTTAATAAATTTTCACGTTTAAAAAAAGTTATCTCGATCAAAAATTTTAAAATTAAATCAGCAGCTTATATCTTTTATTAAAATTTCCGTATAATATTGGCGATGGCCTTGTTTGCGACGGTAATTTTTTTTGGATTTGTATTTGAACACAATAATTTTTTTGTCGCGAGCCTGAGCCGTAATTTCTGCTGTAACTCTTGCGCCGGAAATATAGGGCGTTCCAAATTTGGGGCTGCCTTCTCCGCCGATAGCTAAAACTTTATCGAGCATGATTTCTGTGCTGGTTTCGCCGTTAATTTTTTCGATGCGGACTTTATCGCCAGGTTGTACGCGGTATTGTTTGCCGCCTGTTTCGATTACTGCATACATAATTTATAAAATTCCTCCTTCGCTGAAAAAGGTCTCTGAAATAAAAATAAAATTAAATTCAGAATTAAAATATTTACCAGTTTCAGGCGTAAATCGCTTTGAATTATAACATACTGAATAAATTTAAAAGTTTAGATATATGTATGAAAAATATTAACGGTGCAAAAAATTTTTTATGGTAAAATGAGCGAGTATGAAAATTAAATAATATTTTTGTAAAATCCCTGAATAAATAATAAATAAATTATTCTGACGTGAGCAGAATTTTTTATAAATTCGGTAATTTACGCATTGAAATTTTTATGAAGGAGCGTTAAAATTGTCAAGTCAAGTCAAGTCAAGTCAAGTCAAGTCAAGTCAAGGGATAATTATGTATTTAATCATGATTTAATTACCGTCCAAAATACTTATAATTATGATTGTGAAAATTACTCATTAAAGATATTCGGAGATTTTTGGGATGATGTCCCGGAAGGTTTAGTAATTAAAAATTTTGACCCTTCAGAAATATGCAAATTAAATTTTGATGGCGGTTATATAGCGTTTTATGTTGATAAAATTTCCGGCCGTCAAGTCGCTTTCAGAAGTCATCAGGATAGTTTTTCGTTGTTTTATTGCGTTGAAGGTAAAAATATAATTTTCTCGAATGATTTTTATAAGCTCGTCGAAAGATTTAAAAATAAAAATTTGACGCTGGATAAAAATTCCATTTCGGATTATTTAGAGGATGCATGGAACAATATTATTAAATATGATCGCACGCCGTTTAAAGAAATTCGCAGGCTCGATGTATGGAATTATATGACCGATGAATTTAAAATTTTTTCGTGGAAAGATCTGGACACGAATTATAAATTTAATGAGAATAACCTAAAAGATTTTAAGCGCGAGTTTTTTAATTGTGTGGATTTTTATTTGAACAAGATCCATGACAAATATAATAAAATTAGCTTTTCAGTCAGTTCCGGTTTAGATTCCAATACTTTAGCCGCTCGATACGTTCAATTATTTCCAGATGATGATGTGATGTTTTACACGTCCAGAATTGATGACGTTACGGACGAGTATAAAATCGCGATTAGCATGGAAAAAGTTTTACATAAAAATATTATTCCGATTGATTTAAAACCGAACACGATGAATTTTCTTGAATTATTGCAGGATCATATAAATAAAGAAGTTCCGCCGAGATATTTTGGCGTAGTAGATGAAGGCGTAATGTATGCTCATCTAATAAAAAATATTTTAAATGTTCCAACTGTTCACGGCATGGGTGCGGATGGAAGGTTCGGCGAATTTGGTGGAGAGTATGCCAGATTGATGAACGAGTTTATTAGGACGCTGCATTTTGTAAAGGCATGGAGAGTTTATAAAGCAATTTCGCGGAGTTTTAGTAATGACAAATATCCGAGCTTGTTTAAATTTGCAAAAATGCTAATAAAAATTCCACTTAGAAAAATTAAACGCGCCATATTAAGCAGTAAAAATAAAAACGAGAATAAAAACAAGAACGAATTATTAAAATTTAAATTGCCTCAATCGGAATCCAGCAAAATCAAAACGCATAAGGACGCAATAAATTATGCTTCGCAATCCGGTGAAGTCCGTGAGTCAAGTATAAAATTTTCAAGATATGGGATTAAAGTGAGTTTCCCTTATGCCGGATATAAATTTTATAAATTAAGCGCGAATTGTGATCCGTTTATATTTTCCGATGGGCTTAATAAATCGTGCGAACGTTATGCCGTAAAAGATTTATTGCCGGATGAAATTTTAAATAATTATAAAAAATCTGGAAATCCGCATATGACTTTGAAAAAAATTTTAAGTTCAAGCGGAAATTTAAAAAACGTTCTGGATTATATTAAATCTCATAGTAGCAGCAAAATTATTAATTCAGAGCAACTAATAAAAAATTTAGAGTCCGAAAATTACAGCAACCGGGAATTTTGTGCATTATGTTTATTAATATTCGAGGACAAAATTATTAATCAGATGGGAATTAATTTGAGCGTTTAATTTAATTTTTAATTTTTAATTTTTAATTTAATCGTTGCATTTTAATTTAAATATTCTAAAATTCAGGCGCAAAAATTTTAAGTATTTTTATTTATTTCTTATTGGGAGGAATGTTATTTGTGTCGTCGTCCAAGTCTTTTACTTTCGATTTTTGTGCTTTGCATTAGCGCGTTAATCGTAACTTTTGGAGTTGTTGACGTAGAATTAGAATCAGGTTTAAAAATTGGTTTAGGTCTTCCTGCTCAAGTTCCGTTATTATTCGCTACAATTTTCGCGGCTCTGGTCGGAATATTATATTTAAAACAATCCTGGAAAAATTTAGAACAGGGCATGTCATCAGCCATTCAAGTTTCAATACAGGCAATTTTAATTTTAGTTTTAGTCGGTTGTTTAGTCGGCTCATGGATTCAGAGCGGAGTCGTTGCAACAATGATATATTACGGACTCGAAGTAATGTCGCCAAGATATTTTTATTTAGCTGCGTTAATTATAAGCGTGGTCGTTGCTATTGCTACCGGATGCTGCTGGACGACAAGTTCAACCGTCGGAGTTGCATTAATCGGAATTAGTGCGGGTTTAGGTTTGCCTCTTCCAATTGCTGCGGGCTTTATAATTTCTGGAGCATATTTCGGCGATAAAATTTCACCGCTTTCAGATACGACAAATTTAGCCCCGGCCGTTTCAGGTGCAGAATTATTTGATCACGTTAGAGCCATGATGTCGACGACTTTGCCGACGTTATTATTAACTGCTTTAATAGCTTTCATAATGGGAGATTCCGCTCAAGGTTCGGACGGCGGAAGAATAACTTTAATACAGTGCATGATGAGGGCGGAATTTAATATTTCATTATGGGCGTTTATCCCTCCGGCAATAATTTTAATAATGGCAACGTTAAAAATTTCTGCTATACCCGGAATAATTGCGGGAATAACCGGGAGTATAATTCTTTCACTTGCTAGAGGTTCAACAGCGCACGAAGCAATGAACGTTTTATTTTCTGGATATATTCCGGAACATTTGAGCGAATTTGCGAAAGCCTTTAACCCCGAAGCAATAAATAACATCGCTCAGAATTTTTCACAAGCCTTTCCAGCTGGATCGCCTGCGCTTTCAGTTTCGCCTGATGTATTTGCAAAAGTTGGAGAACTGCTCACAAATTTATTTACTCGCGGCGGAATGACTTCAATGCTTGAGACAATTTGTTTAATAGTTGTAGCTTTATCGCTCGGCGGTATTATGGAAGTCTGCGGATTTTTAAGCGTGATTCTTGAAGCTTTAATGCGTCACGTAAAATCTGTTTTTGGTTTAATAGCTTCGGTGTTAGCGAGTTCGTTTATTGCTAACGTATTTTTAAGCGAGCAATATTTATCTATTATAGTGCCCGGCAGAATGTTCAGAAAAGCATTTGAGGACACGACATGGCCGAACGGTAAAAAATTAGCTCCGGTGATGTTATCTCGTTCGCTTGAAGATTCCGGGACGATGACATCAGTTTTAGTCCCTTGGAACACATGCGGAGTTTATGTAAGTTCAGTTTTGGGAGTTGCAACGCTGGATTATTTGCCGTATTGCTTTATGAACTGGTTGAACCCTTTAGTGGCTTTAGCGATGACATTTTTCGGCATGGCTATAGTTTGGAAAGAGCCTGAAACTGAAAATGAAAATGTTCCGAATTTTATCCCGGAAGCTGAAGCAGTCATAACACAATAATAAAATTAATTCCCCGGCCAAAATTTAAACCGGGGATTTTTTTGTAAATTTATAAATCAGTCGTGTTTGAAAAAATATTCATATCCGAAATATATTTAAATCCGTAATTCTCATAAAATAATTTTCCCATTGGTGTGGCCTGCAATAACATTAATTTTTTTAAGCCTGAAATATAATTCATCATGTTACGCGCAACTCCGCAACGTCTGAACTCAGGAATAACAGCAAAATAATATATTCCGTTTGCATTTAAATTTTTGTCTTCGTTTAATAAAAATGTTCCGGCATTAATATTATTAAATTTCGCAATAAATATTTTAAAATAATTTTCGTTCTTATAATATTCCCGCGATAAATTTAAATATTCTTTTGGCACATCGTCATAATTTCCGCCGAAGCCTTGCCAACTAAGCCGCCCCCAGATTTCGGAATCAGATTTATTATTTACTTGCTCAATTTTAATATTATTGTCCAGCTCATAAATTTTATTTTCTTTATTTTCCGGTTCATAACTCATCGCTGCGAGCTTTACAGGTTGAAATAATCCAGAAATTTTAAAATTATTTTTAACCGGCCATGCGAACGGCAAATTTTTTTTATTGAAAAATTCCAAAACCTTTAATTTATCTTCATCATCTATAACGTCAGGACTATAGACCCAATTTTCAAAACCAGAATCGCAGCCAGTCGAAACGCAAAAACCGTTTTTTAAATTCAAACTCTCGGAAATGCTCAAATTTCTTAAGCACTCAATAAAATATTTTAAATTTTCCCAAGCCATTTTATTTTTAATCTTAACCTTAATTTTAATTTAACGCTCGAAAATTCTCCGGACTCTTAACACGCCGTCTATTTCAAGCAATCTATCGACAGTATTTTCCGGCATAGCGTGAGAAATATCCAAAAGCGTATAAGCATATTGCCCGCGCGCCTTGTTTGAAAGATTATCAATATTTAAATTATTGCTCCCAAAAAATGATGTAATTTGTGAAAGCATGTTCGGGATATTTTTATGTAATACTCCGACGCGAGCTTCAGTTTCACATTTACCTGCATTTAAATCGGGATAATTCACGGAGTTTGAAATATTTCCATTGTCTAAATAATCCTGCATCTGTTCTACTGCCATAATTGCGCAATTGTCTTCAGCTTCTTCGGTTGATGCTCCCAAATGTGGCAAAATAATAGCGTTCGGCAAATTTGCACTTAAATTATTTGGGAAATCGCTTATATATTTAGCAACATGGCCGGAAATTAATGCAGATTTTAAAGCCTCTTCATCAACTAAAACATCACGAGCGAAATTTAAAATTTTTACGCCGTCCTTCATTTTTGAAATTGCTTCGGCATTGATCATTTTTTTTGTAGCTTCCATAGCCGGCACATGTATAGTAATAAAATCGCTCACTGAAAATAATTCTTCAGGGTTGTCAGCATGTTTTACAAGAGGACTCAACATCCAAGCAGATTTAACGGACAAATAAGGATCATAACCGTAAACATTCATTCCGAGTGATACAGCAGCATTTGCGACTTTTACGCCGATTGCGCCGAGTCCAATTATTCCGAGCGTGTGCCCTGAAATTTCGTGACCTGCGAAATCCTTTTTATTTTTTTCGGTGTCCTTTGCGATATTTAAATTATTTGAATTATTTTTAACCCAGTTAATTCCGCCGTAAATATCACGAGAAGCAATTAATAAACCGGCGATAACAAGTTCTTTAACTGAGTTTGCGTTTGCTCCAGGCGTATTAAAAACAACGATGCCATTTTCAGAACATTTTTCAACGGGAATATTATTAACTCCTGCTCCAGCTCTTGCGACAGCTCTTATATTTCTGCTGAACTCCATTGAATGCATATCCGCAGAACGCACCAAAATCCCGGCGCATTTTTCAAGCTCATCCGAAATTTCATAACCGGCGCGAAATTTTTTTAATCCGATCTGAGCGATATTATTTAAGCAATAAATTTTATGTTTTTTTAACTCGTGCATTTTTTAATTTTCAGCCTCAAAATTTTTCATGAACTCAACTAATTTTTTTACGCCTTCGATTGGCATCGCGTTATAAAGTGAAGCCCTCATCCCTCCGACTGTTCGGTGACCTTTAATATTTTTGAATCCTGCTTCTGAAGCTTGAGCGATAAATTTTGCATCGAGTTCTTTATTTCCTGTTATAAATGGGACGTTCATCAGCGAGCGGTCTTTTTTCTCGACAGTGCCTTTAAATAATTTCGACGAGTCCAAATAATCATATAAAATTTTTGCTTTCTCAATATTAATTTTATGAATCGCTTCAACTCCGCCCAATTTTAAAAGCCATTTGAACACCAGCCCGCAAATATAAATCCCATAACACGGAGGAGTGTTAAATAACGAATTATGATCGGCATGTGTTTTATATTTGAGCATGGTCGGCGTAAACGGTAAAACATCATCGCGTATTAAATCTTCGCGAATTATTACAATTGTTACACCGGCAGGCCCGACATTTTTTTGAACTCCGCCATAAATCAAGCCGTATTTATTTACGTCGAGAGGCTCGCTCAAAAACATTGATGAAATATCAGACACCAATAATTTCCCTTTAGTGTTCGGCAAATTTTTAATAGTAGTCCCGTAAATAGTATTATTCTGGCAAATATAAACGTAATCGGCATTACTTGAAATATTTAAATTGCTCAAATCCGGAATATACGAGAAATTTTTATCCGCAGAGCTGGCGACTTCGTTCACAGTTCCGTATAATTTTGCTTCGCCTGCAGCTTTTTTTGACCATTGACCGGTAATAATATAATCTGCTACACGATTGCGCATTAAATTTAACGGGATCATTGCAAACTGTGTCCAGCCTCCGCCCTGCAAAAATAAAATTTTATAATTTTCTGGAATGTTCATTAATGTGCGTAAATCTTTTTCTGCTTCGTTTAAAATATTTTCAAAATCCTTTGATCTGTGACTCATTTCCATGACGGACATACCAGAATTTTTATATTCAAGCATTTCATTTTTTGCGATGTTTAAAACTTCTTCGGGCAGAACCGCAGGCCCAGCGCTGAAATTAAATACTCTCAAGTTAATTAAACCTCCATAAAAACGTAAAAATTTTTAAGTAATTATATCAGCGTGAGAAAAATACATTTAATTTAACTGAATCCATTAAGTTATATATATACGTAGTCATGATTTATTATTTTTTATTTATCGTTAAATTTATTAATTTTTTGGCGATTCGTTTGCATTTTCTTATTATTTTTTTATATGAATTTTTAATAGGGCTGTTATACATATCGTAAATTTCATGTAAATTAAAATATTTTTCACGCAACCATACATCAGGGAAAAAACCCAACGGCCTCCTAATTGCGTCGTTAATATCCTGCTCAAAAATATTATTTATAAATTTCCCGTAATCTTGAAATGATTTTAACGCTGATTGTTCTTGTTCTGGAGTTTGCCAGGGCTGCGTAACCATTTCAATATATTTTTCGTCATCGTTATCAATTTCCTTTATAATGTTCAGAACTTCATCAAGCGAAGAATATTTATTACAATTTATAAAAGCTTTTGGGTTATATATATTTTCAATTCCAGGATCGCCCCAATAAATCGGAATAGTGTGAGCACGAAAGCTCGTTAAAATTTTTTCGGTGTTATAGCCCTTATATTGAGCATTTTCCATTGCGATGCTAAATTTATATTGTGATTTTGTTTTGATGCCCAGTTTATACCAGTCCGGATTATTGCGATCTTCAGGAATGTCCGTATTATGCAAATATGGCCCGGTTGAATCAACTTTTTTATATTTTGATATAGCGTGAAAATAATCATCTCTCGGCAAACTTGAATGCGAATACATAAAATTACAAAACTTTAAATTATTTAATCTGCTTTTTGCGATTTCCGGCGTTAAATCGTTTTTGTATATTCCGCCGGAACTTAAATCCCAAAGTCCGCAATAAATTAAATTAAAAATTCTGTC
>ERZ842401.1192-NODE-1192-length-37925-cov-8.805783_pt1 | contig 37925 bp, 47 predicted proteins | sample MGYA00521270_ERZ842401 | MGnify/ENA primary metagenome ERZ842401 (study PRJEB31892, sample SAMEA3878208) | bioreactor metagenome | biome: Moose rumen | place: Sweden | collected 2011-10 | study: EMG produced TPA metagenomics assembly of the PRJEB12797 data set...
ACTGCGGCCTGCTTTTCCTGTTCCCGCCGTTCAGCCGTGATATCCAGACTGGTTATATACTGCAAAACGGAACCATCCTGCAGCCGCCTCCCATAAATGGTGGACATCAGCCAGATATACTCCTGCCGGCCCGGCATCAGCATACGGTAACTGAACTGCAAAAACTCCTCCGGATTACGAAAAGCACGCTGCATCACCCGTAATACACGGACAAGATCATCCGCATGAATCTGCTCATTAGGCGGCAGCATAAAGAACTTATGTAATTCTTCCCGACTCATTTTGAACATACGACAAAGTCCTGCAGAGATATGCAGGACTTCCAACGAATCAGCCCGCCTTCGGCAAACCAAAACTGGTGCAAAAGCATCGTCAATATTAGCAAATTTTTTTTCACATCGGCTAACATTTGCGCTCCCTCCAGTAGCTCATCCATTAAGGTATAATTCTGTAAGGAGCAGAAAATTTCCTTCTGCAAAGTCAATCAGCCGACAAAAAATTTTGTCACCAGCCACAAAAGCGGAATGGCCACTAATGTACGTTCCAAGAAAATGACAAACAAACGCTTCATATCCAGCCCAACGTTGCTCTTGACAATAATACTGCCGACCTCAGTCAGATAAATAATCTGTACCAAAGACAGGGCTGAGATGAAAAAACGCACCTGTTCACTGGCTTCCGGGCTGGTAATCAGCGCAGGGATAAACATATCGATAAAACCGACCAACGTTGCAGGTGCCAGTACAAAAGCATCAGGTATGCCCAAAACCCACATATACAGACCCATAGGATAAGCAATCCATTGAAAGACAAGCGTTTCATTAACCAGAAGAGTACCTATTGTCCCCCAAGCAATAACAATGGGGATAAGGTCAAGTAAAATCCCTACTGCCATTTCCAACCCTGTCCCCACAGCAGCTGACAAACGGAATTTTTCCGCCCGCTCCAAAGCCGCAGCAACAGCCCAGTTTAACAAGGAATTTCCCTGTGGTACTTCCTCGCGCAGCTGCGGTTCACCATGATAATCCTCCGCAACAGTGGACAATGGCGGAATGCGTACAGCGATAACCGCCAAAAGCAATCCCACTGCCGTTACAGTCAAATAAAGCAGTGGAAAAAGCTTCTCTACATGAAGCGTACCTGCTACCACCATACAAAAGGGAATGGACACCAGTGAAAAATTCGTCATAATCGTGGCAGCTTCCCGACGGCTGTAATAGCCGCCGTTATACTGGCCCGCCGTAATCAGCACCGCCGTATTGGACGAAGCCAGCCAGGAAGCGATGAGGTCAACAGAAGCCCGCCCCGGCACATGAAACAACGGGCGAATAACCGGTTTTAAAAGCACACCCGTAAATTCCATAATTCCTGTATCCGTCAAAAAGGGCAGTACAAAACTCAGAGAAAAGGCCAAAGCCACCAAAGTCTGGGACAATCCCACCATACTGCCACCGACATCTTCGCCGCGAATCCATTCAGGGCCGATTTCCCCGCCCACGCAGATGACCACCGCCAAAGCTGCCAGACGAGTCAGCAGATACGGCCAGGAAACATAAAACAAACCTGCCGCCCATTTGCGCCGGGCAATAAAATCCGGCATATAGAACCTGGAAACCAGCGCCCCCATTGCCGAAAGCGCCACCAACAGATACAAAAACCAGGGAACATTGGCGGTAATCAGCTTCTCCAGCCACTCAGTCAGCAAGCCTACCGGAGTACTAAAGCCATCCCCGTCTCCTGCTGGAAAAAGGAACATTCCCATGCCAAACAAAGCACCGGCTACAAACTTAATCCATACCATGTATTTTTCCTCACTTTTAATGCATAAATTTACAGCAATACTTATTGTACACTTTTCCAGACTCCTTGTCACGCTTTTTTATAAAAAACAAACGCCCGCCTATTCGCCCCCAGCGCACTGAGCATCCCTCAACTGAACAGCTTCTGCAATATGCACAGCAGAGATATGCTCTGCACCTGCCAAATCCGCTATAGTACGCGCCACCTTCACAATACGATCATAGGAGCGCGCCGAAAGATTCATCTTCCTGAAGGCCTGCTCCAAAAGCCTCTGCGCCTGTGGTTCCAAAACACAAAGTTTCTGCAGCATGGCGTGATTCATTTGGGCATTGCAGAATAAATGGTATTTCTGCAGCCGTTTCAGCTGCCTTTCTCTGGCTGCGATTACCCGTTGACGAATCTGTGCAGATGATTCTGCTCGCTTTTTCGAAGAAATCTCCTCGTATTTCACCTGCGGCACATGAATATGAATATCTATCCGGTCCAATAACGGGCCGGATATTTTTTGATTATAGCGCTTGATTTCATAAGGTGAACACTCACAAGCCCGGTCCGGAGAACCAAAATAACCGCACGGGCATGGGTTTGCTGCCGTTATCAGCATAAAACTTGAGGGGAAGGATATGCTTCCATGTGCTCTGGATATGGTAATTCTCCGATCCTCTATCGGCTCTCTCAATACTTCCAAGGATTTCTTGCCAAACTCCGGCAGCTCATCCAAAAACAATACACCATTATGCGCTAATGTCACCTCACCCGGACGTGGCACACTGCCTCCGCCAATCATCGCCGTCATGGATGTGGTATGATGCGGACTGCGAAAAGGACGTTCATGGATTAAGCCGCCGCCTTTGAGCAGCCCTGCGACACTGTAGATTTTCGTAACCTCCAGTTTTTCCTCCTGCCCCATCGGCGGAAGAATCGAACTCATCCTGCGGGCAAGCATGGTCTTTCCTGCCCCCGGAACACCAATCATCAGCACGTTATGGCCGCCCGCAGCGGCGATTTCCAAGGCACGCTTAGCCTGAAACTGCCCCTGTACATCCGCAAAATCATCCGTAAACTCCGTTTTTTCTTCAACGGACAATTGCGTTTTTGCCGGCAGCAGCCGTTCCTGACCGGTCAAAAAGCCCACCAGCTGCTGCAAATTATCCAGTGCATAAACGTCCAAACCATCTACCAGCAAAGCTTCCTCTGCATTGGCGGCAGCGACAAACATGGCCTTGAAACCGGCTTCCTTTGCCTTGACGGCCATAGGAAGAATCCCTCGTATTCCCCGGCAGTCTCCTTCCAATGATAATTCTGCTGCAAAAAGATACCGATCCAATGTAGAAGCCGAAATCAATCCATAAGCGGCCAGCAGCCCCACAGCGATAGGCAAATCCAGACCGGAACTATCCTTGCGCACATCAGCAGGGGCAAGATTTATCGTTACTTTTTCCTGCCGCAGACGAATTCCGGAATTGCGGATAGCCGTACGCACCCGCTCCTTGGCTTCTTTAACCAAAGCATCCGCCAATCCCACAATATCAAAGCCGGGTAATCCCGCTGCCGAATCGACCTCCACGTCAATAATCAGCCCGTCTACCCCCAAAGTGGTCGCCCCAAAAGTCCGTGCAAACATCCAATCCCTCCCTGTTTCTCAACACTCAAATGCTCCCGGCAGATGACGTACCTGCCACTTCCCTTTCGGCAATGCATAAACTTCCACAACATCAAAACGGCAGAAACACTTATCCTCCGATAAATGTTTCTGCCGCAAAAACCACTGTGCAGTCTGAATAATTTTCTTCTGTTTGTAAAAATTTACTGCCTGCGCAGGCGTACCATAGCGACTGCCATGACGAGTCTTAACCTCCACAAAAGCCAATACCTCTCCCTGACGGGCAATGATGTCAATCTCTCCTACAGGCACTCGAAAATTGCGGGCACAAATCACATAGCCCTGCTGCTGTAAAAAATCTGCAGCTGCCTGTTCTCCCTGACTGCCAAGAATTTGATTCTTCATCATCTGACCTTCTTTTCACGCGCATGCGATGTTAAATTTTTGCCTCAGGCTGGTTCTTTTTCGCTTTCTTGTCAATGCGATATACATAGGCCATAACTTCTGCTATTGTACGATAAAGCTCCGGAGGAATCTCCCGGTCTATTTCCAAAGCCATGAGCATATTGACCAATGTCTTATTTTGGTAAACAGGAACCGCATTCTGCTGTGCAGCAGCCAGAATATTTTCCGCAACATGTCCACGGCCTTTAGCCACCACCTTTGGTGCAGTATCGCGTTCCATATCATACTTTAATGCTACCGCCTGCTGGGGAGCATTCGGGTCTGTTTCCGGTTCTGTTCTTAGCGGCATCCGCTGTTTCTGCATTCCTGTTCACCTGCCTGAGCGTTCCTTCACTATTATTGTATTCCGCAGTTGTCCATGTGTCAAGGACATCATCATAAAAAAGTCACATAAACCGCCGCTCACCTACAGCACCGATTTTAATGTCTTTTAATTTCAGCTTGCTATCCTTTAGGGATTCCCGCAAAGCCTCTGCCTCTGCCCGGAATTCATTCGCGGTTTCTGTGCTGGAGAAAAACAGTCTCATGTCCAGCTGATTTTCTTGATATACCCGGCAGGTAAGCTCCACTGCCCCGATATTATCCGTCAACACACAAAGTCTGAGCCAGGTTTCCTTTTTCATCTCTCCGGTTTCCGGGTCAGGCTGTTTTTCATCATATACGTGAATATAAGCAGGATACGTACTTTCCTCGCCCATATACATAGGGAGCATGAAGTTCAATGAACGCTGACCGGGAACAATACTGTTGTCCCCTTCCATTGAATTTCGCATGGAGAGCACAAAAGCCGCCACGTCCCTGCCCGCCTTCTTTAACTGTCGAGAAGTCATATTCCGGGCATAGGCCATATCACACAATTGCATAAACGCCCAAAGTCTGGGCAAATCGGGAATATTCTGCTGCAAAGCAGCCTGCTGCACCGTGGCAGGCACATTGGCCTGACAAAGCCGTATTAGCTGCTGCAGCTGTTGAGCTTCCTTAGCATTTAAAAGCGCTTCTTTGCCGTTGACAAAGCTCTGCATCAGCAAAGCATCCTTCTGCGTCAGATTGCCGTCTTTAAGCAGTAACTGCGCCAAATCCCGCAGAGCATTCATTGTCTGCGGTGTATTCTCCATCACCTGATTGAGCAGTTGATTTTTGGCCTGCTGCATAGCCGCCTGCTGTGGTCTGGCTTGCGCTCCTGCCTCAGCTGATTCATTCCCTGCCACTGTATACTGTCCAGAATTTGCTGTCTGCCGTGTATCCTGCATATTACCGGCCGCTTGTTGACTGTTCTGATTCTGCGCAGGAACGGACCGGGAAACTCCCGCCTGTACCGCTTGACCGGCCAGCTGCGGCCCTGCCCCCGCCTGTTGTTGTGGCAAGGCTATTCCCTGAGCGCCAGAGGCTGCCGTCTGCATATTGCCCGCACCTGACTGACTGGTCAAATTCTGACCTGATACATTCTGCGTAGCACCTTCTAAAACCGGTTGCCCGGATACTTGCGAAGCTGCCCCTGCCTGCATGGATTGCTGCGGGGCGACACTCTGCTGTCCTTGAACTGCACTTTGCTGCATATTGCCCGTTCCCGACTGAGCCAATGCGTTTTGTCCCTGTGCAGGCTGAAAATTACCTTCCGGAAGCGGTTGCCCTGCTACCTGCGTGGCTGCTCCTGCCTGTACCGTTTGCGGCATAGCTGCACCCTGCGGGCCGGCAATTGTACTTTGCACATTGCCCAATCCCTGTTGACCGGTCAAATTCGTATTCATCATATTCGGCTGGCCAGTCTGCCCCTGTGACATCAGCTGTCCATTTTGCATCACAGTCTGACTCATGGCAGGCTGTCCTTGCGGAGCATTACCGCCTTCTGCTGCACTGGCAGGCCGCGGCATAAAATACTCAACCAACTGTTTAAGAAATTGCAAGGAGTTCCCTTCACCGGTCGGCATGGGCTGAACCATTCCCTGCGGCTGCAAAGTCAGGAGCAATTGCTGAATCTCCTTGGGCAATTCTGCAAAAGGCTTATTATCCAAAAGCCCAAAAGCTGCCTTGGTAAGCAGCACCGGCTCCAATGCTGCTCCCTGTTCTGTGCTGGCCATATTTTTTAAATTCGTCAGCAAGGCCTGCATGGTATCGCTGACTTCCATGGTCATGCCTCGATCCATGAGCTTCCCCATTTGAGTCAGCATCCGCGAAAAGGCACTTAATTGTTCCATAGAAAATCTCTGGCTTTCCAGCGTACTGCCTAAACCTTGCGCCAAAGTCTCCTCTAAGGAAAATGCCTGCTTCATCACATTTTGAATGAGTTTTTGCAAATCAGCAGGCATTTTTTCCACGGCATCTGTCTGATTACTGGCGATTTTTGACAAAATCCCCGCCATATCATCCACAGCATTTTGAATGGCCACATTGGTCTTGGGACTAAATGCCGCAGACGAGCCACCACCGTCACCACGCCGGCCAACGCCTTCCCCGGCACCTGGAGATTGTGGTCGTTCTATGGGGCGGATTCCCACATTCATTGAGGCTTCCATTGGCATTTCCCATCACACCTTTTCTAAAATATAGTCCTGCCTTAAAACGGTATCTGCATACTCACATCCACCATGGAACGTATGGGTTCAAACGATTTACGATGTATAGGACAAGGGCCATACTGCCGCAGAGCAGCGACATGCTCTGCCGTGCCGTATCCCTTGTGATGTGCAAAACCATACTGGGGATATTCCTTGTCATACTTATCCATCAGGCGGTCACGATTGACTTTAGCAATAATGGATGCCGCCGCAATCGAAGCCGACTTAGCGTCCCCTTTGATTATCGACAAAGAGGGCATCGTTAAATTCTCCAGTTTCACCGCATCAATCAATACTGCATCCGGCTCCTGCGTTAGGCCAAAAACCGATTCATACATTCCATTGATGGTAGCTTGATAGATATTCACCCTGTCGATAGTTCTGGCATCTACAAAGACAGCTTTTACAGCAATGGCTTTCTCCATGATTTCGTCATAGAGTTCTTCACGCACCTTCGCAGAAATTTTCTTCGAGTCGTTGATTTTGGGCAGATACAAATCATGTGGCAGAATAACTGCCGCTACAGATACTGGGCCAGCCAAAGGCCCACGGCCAGCTTCATCAATGCCAGCTACAAACTCGCATCCTTTGTCCCAAAACTCCCGCTCAAAATTATAAAGCTCTGCAACCCGCGCTCTATCTGCCTGTTCCCTTTGATAACGACGCAAGATTGTCCCCACAGCCTTACGATGGTCATGGGAGCAAGCAGATAAAAATTCTTCATCCACCTGCCCTTGGGCGAAAAACTCCTCTACTTGTTTTATCGTATATTTGCTTAAATCATTCACTACTTTTTTCACCAGCTTCATCAGAAACTTCTACAGGAACTTCATCCAGTGTCACCAAACCTAACTTCCCTGCCCTGAATTCGTTCAATACAATGTTCTGGGCTTTCTCCAAATCCACAATGCCGCCTTTTACTAAACAACCACGTTTGCGGCCAATGAGCTCCAAAATTTCCAGACCATTTTCCGGCACATCTCCGGTAAGTTTAAATCGTTCTGCGAGACGCTCTGGATAATCCCGGCGCATAATCCCCAAAAGCAACGCTGTTACCTGTTCCCTATCGTAAATATCATCATTGATAGCGCCTGTAAAAGCAAGCTTTAACCCCACCGTCTGGTCTTCAAATTTTGGCCAAAGAATTCCCGGTGTATCCAGCAAGTCCAGATTCGAGCCAATCTTTATCCATTGCTTGGCACGAGTCACACCGGGCTTGTCAGCAGCCTTGGCCTTTACAGCCCCTGCCAAACGGTTAATCAGAGAGGATTTGCCCACGTTCGGAATGCCTAGAATCATGCAGCGGGCCGCTCTGGGCTTTGCTCCCTTGCTAACAAATTTTTCCGTCTTGGGACGAGCCAGTTCTTCTGCCACCTTTACCAGTTGCTTCATCCCCTTGCCCTTCATGGAGTCAATAGATACTGCCGGTACATTCTGACTCTTAAAATAGTCCAGCCATTTTTTCGTGCTCGCGCTATCAGCCAAATCGGCCTTGTTCAGAGCAATCATCCGCGGTTTGCCCTTGATAATCTCTGCCAGCATGGGATTGGCACTGCTTAAAGGAATACGAGCATCCAAGAGCTCAATTACCACATCCACCAGTTTCAAATTTTCCTCAATCAACCGCTGGGCTTTTTTCATATGCCCGGGAAACCATTGCAAATTGGGAATATCCTGTTTTTCCATTAATATATTCTCCTGTCTTACATAATCATCTGTGCTTACCATTGTACCATATTTCCCCACTGAAAAAAAATCTACAAAAAAAATATAAAAACTATTGACATGATTGTTATTTTGCCGTATACTAATATTTGTTGATGACGCGAAACAAGCGAGCATCACGGGGGCATAGCTCAGCTGGGAGAGCGCTTGCATGGCATGCAAGAGGTCAGGAGTTCGATCCTCCTTGTCTCCACCATTCTAACTCCTAATTAACTTAGAAATAAGTTAATTGACATAAAGTAAAGGCACCTTTTACCGGGTGCCTTTTTCGTATACACAAAAAGAGGGCAAGGAATTTAATCCCTGCCCTCTCTGTGGTCAATCATTGCGGCTTATTCCTGCTCCGGCTGCAAAACCGAAGCATCACCGCCTTTCTTTTCAGCGCCTGCCGCTGCCTTCGTCAAAACGATTTTGAGAACAAACACACCGCCGTTGATGGCCATAGGAAGAACAAACACATCACGAATCTTGCACCAGCCTGTTTCGGTTGCTGCATCCTTCTGGCACTCATCCACGACACCATCAGCGAATGTTTCAATAAACTCGATGCCCTCTTTTTCAGCCCATCCGACAAAGCGGTTTTTGAGCTCCTTGCCGACCTCCTCGGCCTTGATAGCATCCAGCAGGCTATCGCGCACCTGTGCCCATTTGCTACTCATAACAAACTCCTCCAATCGTTTGAAATCGTTCGAAGATATCGCGCAATGTCCACCGCAGGCAATACGTTTTCTCATGGCCATGAAGAAACTGTGTTTTATTAGTGGACAATATGCGGTTAAATCGTTCGACAATCGTTTGTTAATTCGTTTTAACTCAATCCTAATTCGTTTTTAACTCAATAACGAAATGTTATCGAGTTACTTCTTGGCCCACTCGTTTCTGTACCAGTTAGCCTTTCCACGCAGCACATTGCCGCCCGTCCGTTTATCATCATAGTCTTTGATGTAGTACGGGCTTTCGTCCGTGCCAAGGTACTGCAAATCCCAACGCTCAACCGTGGAAAGTGGACCGTAGGCATCATGCGGCTCAAGGCCGTCAATATTGTCTGCCGCTTCGCCATGGGTCATAACGTGGTCGCGGTCAATAGTCAGCCACAAGCCGTCCGCAATAGCCGTCGTAGCCTTAGCCATGGCGTTAATCTGTTTTTCTGTCGGCGGTTCGCTCCCCAGGTCATCACTGGTAGCACCTGCGCAACAACAAAGGGTAATGCCAACCGCGCCGCTGTTGCGGCGGTAGGTATGTGCGAGAACTTCGTCAAGGTCAGCCGACAAATACATCTTGCCATCTGCCGTAATGTTGATGTGATAATCGTCAAATTTCTGGAAGTAATGTCCGGCCGTCCAATGCAAGTAAATTTTCGGCTCTCTGCCGTATGCTTTGGCCTGCCCCCAAATGCTTTCACGTGAATCTGCTGCAAGCTGTTTCAGTTCGTCCAGTGTGATTTCTCTCATTGTTCTTCTCCTTTCGTTTGCGAAGTTAAATTGTTTCGTTGCGAGGTTTTATTATTTCTTCTTTTCTCGCTTATCAGGGCGGTAATTTCTCGGAAATGGACACATTTCAAAAAGAGAATACTCCATCTCCTGCACTGCATTATTGTAAAAGCCTTGTTTCCTTGCTACATACGCGAAGGCTGCAAACTTTTCGTACAGTTCGCTCCATGCTAAACCATTCATTCGCCCTCCGTTTTCTCTCGCGCTTTCTTCTCGTGAGATAATTGCTCCAATGAATCTCTGATAAACGCAGGAATTGGGACGCCTACCTTGGCGGCATTTTCTATAATCGACAAGCCTTCATTGGCAATATAGAAGAACGTGGCCATCGTACAAATCTCATGCGTGTTCATGGCGATATCTAAGTCATTGGCCATGACAACCAGTAGCCAGATAAACACCTTTCGTGCGATACCAACGAATCCCTTTTTGCTGTTTGCTGCCAAGCCCGGGTTGATGAAGGCGGCAAGCACTCCACTCAGATAGTCAATGACCATCATCATAACGAGAACTTCAGTCAGGTTGTTCCAAGCTCCATAAAAGTGACTTGCGACCGTTCCTGCCACCCCCACCATCGCTCCCCACATAACCTCCAGCCTAACAGGAATCAATGACTTCAGTAATTCAACAGCTGCATTCAATACCAGTTACCTCCTCTTTCCAATCACCAAGTTTTATGGACAATCCAAATCATACCTTCAGCCATCGCAACACCTCCTACACCAGCAAGGATATCGCCACCGTGGTCATGAGTCGGATGACTCTTATTGTGGTCATATATCTCTTTCCCAACAATAAGCCCTCCGAGAATGCACCGTCGTGTTGTCTTCTTAACGCCACACTCGGCCATAGTCAAATCAAGCCCTGCAGCAACACCGATGTGTTTTTGCTTATCTTCAGGAATGCCTGCATAGCAAAAAGACGGCACTATCATCAGTACCGCCATCAGCAGAGCTATTAACTTTTTCCTCACTCAATTATCCTCCAGTCATCTGCGAATAAATCGGCATTGCCGGTAAAGTAAGGGATAGGCTCACTATCCCCACTTACCACTTCGAGAAAAGGCTGTAAATCGCCGGTATAGTGACAGAATAGCTTGTCACCGTCCGGCCATCCATCACGCCTCAACACTTTGCCAGCCTTGGCAAGTTCTAAAGCATCACCAAAAGTCAAGCCCCTGCCTCCTCAGATTGAGCAGGTTCTTCATAGTCCTTGCCTGTAATCTCCTTGAATTCTTCAGCTGTTATCCAGCCTTTTACGACCGCATTTCTGGTCATGCGAAGACTCCAAAAGTGCAGCTGATAAAACTCCTTGACCATTTCAAACTTCTTGCTGTGAGCCGTTCCTTTAGTTTTTGCCATAGCTTTTACGCCTCCTCGCTGTCAATGTCAGCGCCTGCCATCATAGCTACATACTGGATGTTGGCATTCTGCTTCTTTTGCTCCAGTTCAAGCTCCGATACGATGCCGAAGGCGAGGTAATATTTGCCGCCATCCCAATCGTACTTCACCTGCTGCAAGAGCTTAGCTGTCTCAATCTGCTCAGTAACTTCGCCCTTGCTATTCGTTGCGGTTAGCTTGAACACTTCCGGCCAGCCAGCCACATTGACCTTGTTTTTGCTTACATAGTTATTGCCATTCATCGTGAGGTTTTCCACGGTGATGCTTTCTTCATCCCACTCTAATTTGAGGGAATACTTTTCGTTATCCATTCTGTCCACTCCTTATTCTTTTTATCCATCCTGCGTAGGGTGTAAAAGGCATGATATCGCTTTTTGTCCCCACGCCACGACTTGTACTGATTTTGAAAATCCTGCATAGAAATCTCGCCTTCAACGACAAGCCTTGCCAGCTTTCGCATTTTGCGACTTTGCCTCGTAACAACATCTTTGGGGATTTTACGGACAATCTTGCCAGTAGGAGTAAGCAGGTAGCGAGTTTTGAGGAACGTGAAAGAATGACACAGCTTTATAATCTGCGTTTTCTTTTCGTTTATGTGTATTCCCAATTCCTTAGCTATCTTCTTTATTTCGTCCAGCAATTTCCACAGAAACTCCTTGCTATGATGGATAATAATTCTATCATCCATGTAAACATCGTAGAATTTACAGCCCATCACCGTTTTGCACCATGTGTCAATTCTTGACGGCAGATATATTCCCGATATCTGTGAAATAGGCGAACCGATAGCAAGCGACTTGGCAAGATATGCTTTACCTTTCTCTGAAACCTCTTTTCTCTGCTTATAATGTTCAAGCGCATTATAAATATTGTGCAGAGTGTAAACTGTTTCAAAGCCGGTCACATCCACTGCATTTTTAATCAATATACCTCTTATCAGTTCAAGAATCGGCGGCTGTCTAATGTGTCTGCGAATCTCCTTCATAAGCGCCTCATGTTCTATATTGTCGAAGAACTTTCTAAAATCGATTTTCAGAATATACCCATCACGACCATATTTTCTGAAAAACTTATGTAAATGCTGTTCGAACCTTCGCCGGGTAAAACTTATCCCTTTGCCCTTAATGCTTGCTCCGTTATCGTGAATGATATATGGAGTCAATGAGGGATTTAATACCGAATCACACAAAGCGTGCTGTATGGTCATATCCCTTGGTGCAAGTGCTCGAATCAGTCTTAGCCTGCCTTGCTCGTTCAGAATAAAACTGCTACCCGCACCTTGCTCATAAGATCTGTTTTCGAGTTCATGCTTTAATGCTGCAATTTCACTCAACAAATTCAATTCAAATTGTTGGGTGCTTGCTTTCCAGCCGGATGCTTTCTGCAACCGTCCAAAAGCAAGTAATAGGTCATTTGCTGTTAATGGGTAGTTCATTGTGGGGTAATATCCTTTGTAGTTAGATTTATGTTTTGACTTGTTTAATGCCGCGCTTATAGAAATAATATCCGTAGATAATTTCGTCACGGCTCTCTTTTACCAATTAAGGAAGGATTATGCCTCATTCCCTGCTAAAAATAACCGGCATATAGCCTTTGTTATTTTGTGAGAATCGGGCGAACACCACCGTCCGCATTGCTGGCGTTGTTGTTGTTCGCATTCCCGTTGTTGTTCACATTCGCGAAGTTCGTCGAATTGGCGACGGCTATCAGGCATAACCCTATATATTTATTTTTATTTCAATGACTTGAATCGCTTATTATCGCCTTTTCTCCAGCCTTTAATCAAAGCGATTTCTTTATCAATCTTCTCAACGTATGGCAGATATTTTTCAACATTCACAGGCAAAATATTAATCGCACCTTCCAAATCTTTCTTCAAGCACTCACACGCACCAATCGCCTTATCCATTTCCACACGCCTGTAATCATATTCGGCTTTACTGGTTGCCCATACTGTATAAGCGTGGGTAATGTGGTCAATCATTTCGTCTAAGTGCTCCCATATTTGGTTGCGCAGTTTTTCGATTATCCATTCTGGGTAACTGGTCTTGAATCTTTCCAAATTATTCTCGGTGGCTAATCGGATAAATTCCGTGCGGTCCGGTTCACTCATATTTCGGGCAAATTCGTGAATTTCTCGCACTTTATCTTTTATCCCTAAATCGCGCAACAATAAAAATCTCATCGATTTTCTTAGGTGCAACGCATTTGTATAAAATTCATACGGTGAAAGTTTTCGGTTTCTAGCTAATACTGACATACATTGTCCTTTCTAGTCCACAGCCCCATGAAGGGGCTGTGTATAAGGTTAACGGAGCAGGAAATACGGGCGAACACCACCGTCCGCAAGGCTGGCGGCGGTGCCGTACGCATCCCCGCCGCCGTCCACAGCCGCGAAGTACGTCGAACCGGCGACGGCTCTTAACCACCACCATTGTCTCTTTGAGCATCTGAGACCATGGTTGAGATTGAATGCTGCCAGCTGTTTGGTACATTCACCTACATCAAAGAAGGACGAACTCACATCCCTAATGCCGTAAACCATCGGCTCATTGCAAAGATTTACTTCAGCATCTGCCCATACCCAGTTAGACGCCGCACCAGTCCAACCGTTATAGCCGCAAGATTTAACATCTGTATCTACAGCATTGCTCAGTAATTCACGATGAGCAAGCACATGGGCAGCACCAAAGGCCGCTTTGATACCAGCTGCTACTTTCGGGATGTGAACAGTCCACATTTCCGAACCTAAGAAGCCTCCCGTTGTGATGTTTGTTTCATTCATGCGGTGAGTGCCCAGCGTGGTTTCCGGCATGAGTACAACGTGGTGGGCGGTGGTTTCGGTATCGCCTGCATGAAGGTGATAATCCAAATCCATGACAATCCATTTCACATTTGAATATGTGGTGCCGTCAATCGTAACCGATTTGATGATGTAGTCGCCGGGGTAAATGTTTGTAAAGTTGCCCGCTGCAATGGCCGCGCTCATTTCGCCGGACTCAAAATACGCAGTCAGGTCTTTGCCACGGTACAGACCATTGTGCAAAGCTGCACTGTGAATCATCCCTGGCACCGGTGCAAGCCCGCCGTTAGTTACTTCCTCTTTAATGTCAGTGCCACCAATAACGACTTTAAGGGCGTTCACTTCTTCCCACTGCTTTGCAGCAGTACCAATTTGGCCTTCGTTGTTCGATCTCGGTACAATATTTCTCGTTGCCATTTTTTAGCCTCCTCAAATTAACTTCGGCATAATATCGCCGTTAGAATCCAGTTCAAAATCATCACTGTAAAGCGGCTCATCAGCGGGCATGATGTTGCCCTCGTTATCGATTTCAAAAAAATCCGACGCCGACATTACGGGCCGTTTCACTATCCATATAACTGTTCCGTCTGTGATGGTATCACCCTGTACATACCTGCTGAAATCCAGCACCTCTATAGCCGTAGTACCGGGCACTTTACATTCCAGCATAAGCCCCGGTTTTAAGGTAGGCACATTTAGCAAATCACCTACCGTATAAGCCTTGTTGCGCTCCAGGGCATGTATTGTTTCGTTAAGCATACGGACATTTACCAGTCCTTGCGGGTCGACATTTACGGTTATGCTGGTGCTGTTAGCTACTGCTACCTTCAAAGCATATGTAGCTGCTACCTGCGCCGCCTGCGTGCTGGACGGCAGCCATTCGGGAACACTGTCAATCGTTACCATGTACAGTATCTCGCCTACGTCCGGATCACGGGCAAATAGCCCCCACTCCCGGCAATAGAACCCCGCCGATAACTGCGTTGCACTCATAACGCCTGTAATAACAGCTTCCTGCCCTTCTGCTACCGCCGAACTAATCGGCAGAATTGCTTTGGGACTTACTAAATCAGTCAACGCATCGACAGAATCAAGCGACTCTGTGCCGTCCCCTAATTTAATGCGGGTCAGTTCCAGTGTTATGCCTGTTTCTACTTTAGCCTGCAAAACACGCCCTGCCGCAGTAAGTACTGCGCCTTGCCATTGTGACATAAATAATCAATCCTCCTTCGGACTCACTAAAAACTCTTTATATCTTGATACCGCCCCACGCGTATAGCGTAAAGCAGCAGCATCACTGTTTTGAGGTGGCCTGAGGCCTACGGTGTATTCATAATACCTGCTAAGCATGCCGCCCGCATTCATGGTTATTTCTGCCGACTGCTTGCCCGGCTTCTCCATGCCTACGGTGTATTCGTGATACTCGCTAAGCACACCGCCCGCATTCATGGTTATTTCTGCTGACTGGTTGCCCGGCTTAGCCATACCTACAGTGTATTCTTTGTAAACGGAGAGGCTACCGCCTTGGTAGATGGTCCCTTGCTCATTATCTTTCATAAATGTAATGGCCATTACCAAATGAGCAGGCACCATTTCCATAAGTATTGCCAGCAAACCATTCCAATAGTTCACTGATGACGGAAATACAATTTCAAAACAGCCCGGAGCTATTCCCTCGTTGATGTATGCGTCTTTATTCGCAACAAACTGGTTAATTAGTAGTTCAAGATTAGCTTTGGTCATTGTTCGGTTGCCCATCTTCTTGGCTCGTAACAGAGAGCGCCGCAATTCATAGCTTGCACCATCAGGAGGGTTGGTTTGGTAGATTTGTTCCCATTCCGTCAGGCCCCAGGTAGCTGTGTCTATAAAAAACTGCTTGAACAAATCAATGAGTGCCTGTCTCTGCTTTTCATGTTCCCCGGAAAGTGCTACCTGCAGGTTCTTGAAATGTTCGTCCTTAGCAAGGAATTTAGGCAGATAACGCATCACATCCGGCTTTTCCCGCCTCAAAAATTGGAAATCCGCCTCAACCATTGAGCACCACCGTCCTCAGTGCTGGCAATTCATCCACGGTAAACGTCACATTGCCAGTCTTACCATTCAGCGTCAAGCTGTCATAATCATCAGCTCCACAGTCCAGCAGTAGAGCGCCTATTTTTGCCACTGCCACATACCGGGAACCTGTAGTGTTCAGACTTTTTTTCTCCAGCTCAGCAAAATATTTCTTCACTGCTGACCGGAACGCCTCAAGGTCAACGTTCCCTGTAGTATTTGCGGCAATATCAATAGGCAAAGGCTCAGCAGAAGCCACCGTTAATATTGCATTAACAGTTCTCACACTTTCGATATAGTTAAATACCGTCTGCACAAGTTCAGCGCTTGCCGCCTCATAATTGCTATCTACAATGATTACTTTCACTGTGTTAGGCCCGTTCCACGCTCTCAAGCACCGTGCAGCACCTACGCCGGGAACCGACGTAGCCCACTCGATGTAATGACGCGGATTTCCACTTGTTCCTGGGTATCTCACATGGGTAAGATACCTATCCCGTAGGGTCTCATCGTCTTCCTCATCACAGCCATTATAGGTGGCTGCTTCATTGGTCACAGCTGTGATGCCGGCAATCGACATAGGGATAACCGTTATAGTTCCAGCGGCAACATTGCCATCACCGCCAGCCACAACCGCCTCAATTTTTACGCATCCGCTGACGATTATTTCAGCCTCTGTGGTAGTCCTGAACTGTGTCCCGCTAAGAGTGGACACAATAGAACCAGCTGGGATCACACCTGTGCCACTGAAAGTAACTTGCCCTATGGCTTTTACAGCCTCCTTGCGAATCACGCCTTCCTCCGCTGCCCCCATGGTCAGATATTCCTCCCATGCAGTGGTAGCAAAAGCTGCTTTATATGCTTGCTCAAGCTCCACTTCAATCTTGGCGAACTCAATCGAATTCGCTGCAAGCACATCATTTTCAAAAGTGCCTTCGATTTTGCTTGCCGGTGTAGTGCTTGCCTCTTGCAGTTCCGTCAATATATCTTCTTGATCTCTCGCGTTATACAACTATATTCACCTCTCCATATATCGAAGTCAGGCTAATGGACAGCTTTACCAACTCGCCATGTTTTTCCTCATCGAATGAAAAAGAATCCATACTGACTATGTAGGGGTTTACCATTAAACACTCAGTTATTACCCGTTTCAGTTCGCTGAATCGTTCCTGCACGCTCATAACCTTACCAATAAAAGGTTTTAGCTCTATGCCATACTGCCATGAGTACGCCATGTAATCAAAGCGCTCAGTTTTGAGGGCCTTATATATCCATACCTTCAAAGCTTCATTTTTTTCGACAATCACATGGTTGCCATTGTTGTCATAGATAAATTTATCGGTTTCAAAGTCCCAGGCATATTCCTTTAATACCGGCAAATCTTCACTCTCAATGGTTGTTGTGCTGCCGACAAAAGGAAATTCACTGCTCATAACTTCACCACCTTATTTTCAATCAAGAACAGCTGACCACCATCCTGCGGATATACGCTGACAAAATCACCTGACTTTAAGGTGTCCGTCAATGTTTCCGTATCTGTGTAATCATTATTGATATCATGGTTGTGGCTTTCAAATTCAGCATAGCCGCCACCACCGCCTCTGTCCTGAGTTGCAGAAACGATATGCCCTTTGTGGGTCCTCGTATGTCCTGGTAGCCAATACTCATTGAGGTAAATCTGCTCTTTGGTGATAACAATATTATTCCACTCTACAGACATGTCGGGAGGTGGAGTAATCACTTTGCCGATGGTAGGGAGTAAAGGCTTGTGCTCCTCGGCTATTTGATGCTGCAAACGCACCATCTTTGCTGCTGAGTGTTCCGCACTTGGTATAACCTCATTGGCCATCGTAGCACCTCCTTACTTTTGCTCCTTTTCCTTCTCGGCTTTTTCCTCATTCATGATATTTTCGAATTCAAGCTCCAGTTTCATTTCGTGCTTGCCATCGATAAATGTATGAGTATCGGATTTTATCCAGAATTGCCCTTTAAAAAGCGAATCCTTGACGATAATGGAATAAGACGATTTCACCCGGTAATCACCTAGCACAGTGATATAACCGCCTCGGTCAATCTTATTCTTTTCAAGAATATCCTTGATTTCCGTCTGGGTGTCTTTGTTCGGGTCAGTCTTGTAAACATCCTGGAACATGGAATACTTTTTGATTGAATCCTCATCCTTTTGGATGCTCACCGTGTTGCCTTTATCATCGACCACCAGTATTTGGTTAATCAGCTTTTCAATGCTCTCTTTATAAACGCTCTCCGTCATGTTGACGGTTGAATCAGCTGTGTAATTTTCCCCGGTTTCCTTATCTTTGATAAGCTCGCCTTTTTCAATTACATCCAGCTTATCCCCGTTCATAATCGGCTGATATTTCTTCTTGGTCTTTTTGCTGGCCTCGAAATACGCCGACTGGATAATCTGGTATCCTGTTTTGGCATTCGCGATGAATGAAACAGGCGTGTCAGTCTTGGCAAAAGTGCCCGCCTTAACGCCTAATTCCTGGCAAATCTGCCCGGCTATATCTTCCGGCTTCGCTCCGCTGAATTTGCGCGTTGTTTTGGATACTCCCAATACATGCAAATGGTCAAGGGCAATAATGGACACGCTGCCATTTTTGCGGCTGCGTTCAATCCGGTAAATATTGCCGATAAACTCCATATTATCGGTATCATCAAAACTCTTGGCGTTGTCGTTAAATCCCCGGACAGTATAGCCATTTTCAAATTCCACCACGGGAATATTGGGGTCGCGGTCATCCTGCACAAATTCAAATTCCAGCCGCCTTGCTACCTGCAAACGTGACCCGCTCCATGTGCAACGGGTCAAAAGCGGGGTAATGTCTGTTTTGGAAATAAAGACTTTCATTTTTTACCGCCGCCCTTCTTGATAATAAGTCCGCGCATTTCTCGCAGAGCCAAATTCTTTAGGCCGTTAGCATTTGCGAAGTTTCGCCACTTATTAACCTGTCCATAGGCTTTCTTGCTGGCTTCCAAAATATCCCGCGTCCTGCTAATGGCGTTAGGTTTGGGCGGGATATTCTCGGTTGTTCGCTGTTTTAGCCCGGTCTTTTCGTCAACCTGCTTATTGTTGTTAGCCGTTGGCGTGTTCAGGTCTTTCCATTCCACAAAGTCCAGCGTGTAATAAATATCACGGGAGCCGTCCTGCTCTCTCCATGTGAATTTGTTTATGGCCATAGCCATATTAAAAGGCGAATCGGTAATTATCACCCTTACCGGCTTTTTCCCTTCCTTCCACTTGGTCAGTTTCTCGACAGCCTCCGCCGGTTCCAGCGAATCACCAACAACAAAAGGGTAATCGTGAACGGTAGCAGGGAAAAAACATGAGAAAGATAATTTGACGACTTGCGGATTGCCAAAAAGTACCGCCTCCCCAAAATCGATAATATCTACCACTTTATTATTTTGCCCGGTGGTAACATCATACTTTGCGGGCGTAACCGGAATAGTGAACCTGTCCCCATCACACGACAAAATAATCTGCCGCCTGCTGCCGGTGCCACCGGTCAGGAAGGAGCCTAAATTATTTAACGTATTCCACATACTCATAAAACTCATAATCTAACCCCCTTAGGTGTAGTTATAGTTATTCTGTGCCATGCGTATCATCTGATACAGCTTGTATGCTATTTTATCGATATCTGCTTCCTCCCGGACTTCAAAGGTGTTGCCGGTAATCGTAACATTGCCGCCCGCGCTGTTTTCTTTTTGTTGTGCAGGAATCAGCTCTTTCAGCCGGCCGATAATCTCCCCGAACAAATCAGGGCTTTGTGTTGGCAGTTTTGCATCAGCCATGAAACCGCCGGCGCTATCGTTTATGGTTTCCAGTGAATTGGCGCTTGCCTCCATCTGCATAGTAGGGAGCTCATTCGCCATGCTGGCCACAGCCTCCACTTGCATCTGAGGCAGTACATTGGCCTGTGTTGTGATAGCAGGCAAGGTTTTAGTCATACGAGGCAGAATGTCGGCCTGCATCGGAGGGATTTTGCTTATCCCCATCATGTTCGGGATAGCATCCACCGAAATATCCGGCAATCCCTTATCCATCTGCTCTTTGAGCATTTTCATCGTGGTGGCATGAGGATAAACACGCGCGCCAGTAGGCAGGTCAACAATTTCACCGCCATGCTCATTGATTTCGGTAAAGCCGCCCTCTGCCCAGCTCGTGCCGGTGGCAAGCCCTTTCTTTTTGTAAGTGGTGCCGCCCAACCATGCAAGATTATTGCCCACCCAGTCAGCTGCGCCCGCCAAAGTGGTATGGCCATTAGCTCGAAGATTGGCCGCTGCATTTGCCATGCTCTGCGCCATGTTCCTGGCACACTCAGCCGCTTCTGCTTTCAAGTCGGCAAACAGCCCAGAGAAGAAGCTCCGTACGCCTCCCCATGCGCCTTGTGTCTCAGTAGCCGAATTGGTGAAGTCTACCGTCATCCCGTCAGCAGTTTCAAGGGCCCCACTTTGCAATGGGTCATATACACTGCTTTCGAAATAGCTTTCTGTAGCTGCCGCATCGGCCAGCACGCTTTCCGATGTAATCTGTGAATCCTCACGAATTGTAGCGCCTGCCTCCTGGGCATTGGCAGCCACATCCGTCCACAAGGCTTTCAGCCCTATACCTGCATTCTCATCGAAGGCAGTAAAATCCACAGTGCCCACGCCATCGACTGCACTCTGTATAGCGTTTTGAATATCCTCTGAATCAGGAGCCGTGATGGTGATAGGATATTCCAAATCCTCGCCCAAAGCCGCCCGGTCCATATCATCAAGGGCTTTATCCGGCTGTGTCCATTTGGCCACCTGCTCGGCATCACCGCTTGCCATGTTGTGGAAAGCATCACCAGCCTTGCGGCCTATTTCCTCACCGATAAAGGCACCAATAGCACCGCCCACCGGCCCCATTAAAGCAGTACCTATCCCGGCACCGATAACACCGCCGACAGCACCGCCCACGCTTTCATCCATACGAATATCAGTCTGGGTTTGTACATCAGTCTGATAGGCCTTCATTTCAGCCAGTTTGGTTTCGGCTGCCGCGATTTCGTCAGCGCTTGCCCCTGCCTCTTTTAAGGCTTTGAGGTTATCGGTTGCCTCATTCAATCCGCCTGCCGCCTCGGCCAGCAGTTCAGCGTTCTCTTTCTGCGTAGAGAAGATATCAAAAGCGCTAAAGGCCGCCATGATACCGGCACCAGCAAGAGCACCGCCCAAACGAGCACGAGCTCCACCACTGGCACCGCCTCCAGCCGAACCACCTCGACTACCGCCGCCTGCCACAGTAGTATTACCGCCAGCAGGAGCGCCTGCCACAGTTTTCCCATTGACATATACGGTGGTCGCATTGACCGTCATGGTGCCCACAGTTTCAGCCACAGGGCCTTTGGCAGTAGTTAAAGCACCACCACCCTTGACATTGCCTGCCAGTGTCTTAACGCCATCATAGGCTTTCTTGGCAAGCCCATAGATTTTCGTCAAGCCAAAGACAAGAGCGCCGCCCGCCAGGATAGAACCAACACCATCCAGCTCAAGGAATTTATCCTTTAACTGTTTGAGCACATTAAGAGCAAGGCTGCCAATATCACCAATGTCAAAGCCATCTTTCAGGGAGGTTTTGAACTGGGTGACATCTTTCGATAAGCCTTGAACAAAATCACGCAAGCCGCTCGCGCCCTTGCCGCTCATAAGCTCAATCTGGAAATCATGCCATGCAGATTTCAAAATCTCCAAATCACCTGCTAAAGTATCAGCACGCTTTTTGGACATTTCATCTGCAGCACCGCGAGAATTATCAATCGCGGCAATCTTCTTTTGGTAATCTTCATCGCTGGCCGTGATGATAGCTAACCAGCCGGAAAGCGCTTCCTCACCTGCAAACATTTTGGCAAACTTGGCTTTATCCTTGTCATTCATTTTGCCGCCCTGGGCCGCAAGCTGTTTGGCGAAGGTAATCATTGCCTCTTTGTTTCGGGTTTTGGTTCCGCTCAAGGTCTCGGCATAATTGACCAATTCCTCAGCAGAAACGCCTTCCTTGAATTTCTTGCGCAAATCATCGAAGATGGCCCGCAAGGGTTTCAACTGCTGTGTACCATCAGCCCCCATCTGCATGATGTTGATGCCCAGCATCTTCATCGCGTTTGCCGTGGGGATTGTGTCAGCGGTCATTCGGGTGAGTGTTGACCTCAGAGCAGTACCGGCCATGCTTGCCTTAATACCACTATCAGCCATCAAGCCCAGAGCAAGAGCCACATCCTTGGCAACACCAACTTCATCACTGCCGTAGGCACTGGCAAAAAGCCCTGCAGGAGCCGCAGCGTATTTGAACGCCTCGCCCATCATGCCCACTGTGGTATTGGAATTGGTGGCCGTGGCTGCCAATATGTCGGTGAATCCCTTAATATTGGCGTTGGCATTCGCTCCCCTGGTATCAATCTTGAGGGCGGTCATGGAGTCGGTGACGATATCGGAAACAGTGCCCAAATCCTCACCTGCTGCAAGAGCCAAATCAAGCACCGGCTTTATGCCTGCCATCATTTGCTGCTCTTTCCAGCCTGCCATTGCCATGTATTCGAAAGCCTTGCCGACCTGCTCAGCAGAGAACTGAGTCACAGCGCCCATTTCTCTGGCCTTGGCGGTCATGCGTTCCATGGCAGCGTTAGCCTCATTTACGCCCATTCCACTGGTAGCAATAGCCTTTACTGTGGCCATCTGCTTTTCAAAATTCTTGTAGGTGTTGATGGTGTCCATCACGCCATAGCCTAAACCGGCCATGCCTGCCACCTGCAAGGGCAGGCCCATCATCATGCCACTAGCCATGTTGGATATAGAATTTTTCAGCCCTGCCAGCTTTTCAGCACCGTTCTGCCGGATGTTGACCGTAGCCGTATAGACTTTACCGCCTATCCCCTTGAGGGTTGTTTCGATGCCCTTGGCCTTTGTGGTAGCGTTATCTTTCAGCCCCACCGTGGCCATGTATGAGCCTTTCACTCCATTGAGTGCTATCTTGGTTTTGTCCAGGTCTTTGGCCATAGTCGATGCCGACTGGCCAACACTTCCCATGTCCTTCTTGACTGTGTTCAGCCCCAAATCCACCCGCTCGGTGGCCTGCTTCACACCATCAAGAGACTTGTTCACCGACTTGATTTTCGCCGTCAGGCGGTCTTTAAGTTCAAGGACCGCCGATAATGTCATTTGTGCATTATTATCGCTCATAGCCTTAACCGCCCTCCTGCTACAATCTGAGCAAGCACTTTGAATTCCTCATTTTTGCGCTTGTTGTATTCCACCATTGCTGTATAGCAAAAAATCTTTTCCGACTCTGGGAGGGAAAAGAAGTAATCAAGTTTATGACCTCTGAGAAGCAGGAAGGCGGCAGTTTCCGCCTCCCAGTTCTCCTTGATTAGTTTTTTGCCGTTTCGTGGATTTCAGCGTGGATTTCCTTGCGGTAGCCTGCCAGCTGCATAATCTTTACAGAAAGCGCAGCCACTTCGCCCGGCTGGAAAAGTTTCTCCGGCAGGTCGGTCGGTTCCAGGCATTCGAACGTTTTCAGCAGTTTGCTGTCCTTCAAATCAGGAGCTACCACGCTATTGACGATGATATAAGAATCCGAATCATCAAGAGAAAGCGCCTCTAACACCAGCGCACGGCTCGGCAGTTTTACAGTCAGCGTGCCCACACTGGTTTCGAGGTCATACTGGGCTTTCTTGGCAGCCTCAATAGCTTCTTTGTTTTCAATCAGTTCTTTAACAGAAACAGCCATTATAATTCCTCCAATCAAAAGGAGCAGGTTTTTACCTGCCCCTCATCACACAATATTAGTCAGATACAGTCTCAATGAAAGAAGCATCCTCCGGCGTAAAGCCAAACGGGAATTCCTTTTCGACTACCTGCCCCTTCTCGAAGTTCATAAGCGTGAGCTCGTTGAACCATACATTATCGATGGAGCAGCGTTCTTTCTGCCCATCTACAGCGTCCGGGTCATCGATAAGCCCTACAAGATTAGCTCTGGGGTCATGACCATTCTTCCATTCCTCCAGATACTTGTTGATGTTGCGGTTGATAACGCTCTTGATGGTGAAGGACCCTTCACCCGTTAAGGAAACAATCTTGGAATCCTTGGAGTTACCAATCAGCACATCTTCACGGTCAGCAACAACTTTCCCGTTAAACTTGCTGATTTCAAACAGCAGCTGGCCATCCCACCAAACACGGCCATAGGAGCCGTTCCAGCGTCTACGGCCACGGTATTCTACATCTTCCGGGTCACGTGCAAAAAGCTGCAAATCCATCTTGAAATCCATTGGTTTCGGGATCACAATCTGCGGCGTGACGATTTTATTTTCAGGCATAACTTCTACCTCCCTTTATTACATCGCAAAATTAATCTTCAAATCTTCCATAGCGTTTACAGGAGTAACACGCCCGGATAGCATTACCTTGGTGCCGGTGTTGTATTCACGAATCTGCTGCACCGTCAAATCAGCAGGGTCATCAAGGCCTTTCAGCTTGATGTAATCCGCTTGAGCGGCTTCATCAATATCCACGGTATTGACAGCCGTAGGGCTTGCATCAAGCACATTGCCTTTAATCCCACGGAAATAAACATGGATTGCCCCGATAAAGTTCATTTTGTGGTTATAATCGTTGATAATCTTGCCGGTATAGCTATTTTTGAAGGTGTCGCGGATATCATCCGTAATCATATCGACTGCTTCCATAATCTTGATGAAGCGGAAATCCTTGCCCACATCGGTGGTGAACGTATGGAGGGAGTTGCAAGCGCGTGCAATCTTCACGCCGTTACCGTCGAATTCGTCGAACAAGCAAAGCTCGCCATCGTCGATATTGGTATCAATATCTTCGTACAAGTCGCAGTCAACAACTTCGGCCAGCTCGTAATAAGTGGCAGAGCGGTCGAGTGCCAGTCCTGCCAAAATGCCAGCGATACGGCAAGTATATTCAGCTGCGGTATAGGTGATATATTCAGGAATATTCTGCGGTACCTGCGTTTTATCGCCGCCTGCCATGTTCAGCGCATCCGTATATTCGGGATTGGCCACGCGAATATGGCCGGTGGTAAGGTTGATAACGCCCTTATCATCAGCGGGAGTGTTGGAAACAACAGCCTTGAAGGTCTTGCGGTTGTTGTTACGTTTCGTTTTCACCCAGGTGGCCAAATCCGTCATTTCCTGGGCCGTAGCCGTAGGATGGCAGATGTAGTTCCACTTGATGTTATAAATCTGCTTCAACACCGTGGCCTGCGTGATGAGCGTTTCTGCTTCTTCGCCCTCTGCCGGTTCGGCAAGAGTCACGCTATCCAGAGGCAACGTATAGAGCAGTACTTTTGCAGGCGTGCCCAGCAGGCACTTCTTTACAAGGTCGATGTTCTTGGCGGACAAGCCATCCGGCACATCCGTACCATCAACAATCTTGTAAAATTTGCTGGTGTTCGTGGCTTCATTTTTCAGCAGCATCACCACAATGCCACGCGCGCTGCGCTGAATAGCGCTTACAGATTTTGTCTTAAAGTCAATAATGACCTGCGGTAAACCGAAATCAGACATATATTAAACCTCCTCATAATCTAACTCTTGAAAATATCCATTGATGTAAAGTTCCTGCATAAGCTCACCACGTTCCACAGGCAGGAAGTCTGTGAAATCAAGGGAAAACTCATAATGCAGGATTTCATCCACTATAACGCTGTTATTCTCCAGTATGGTGATGTGCCTGTCTCCTATCTGGAGCACAGGCCGAATCACTTCATCCAAAGTATCAATGGCATCATACAGGAGAGAACGTTTCACTCTCCCCCTGCAGTCCGGCAGTATAACAAGCTGAATGTCAACGCCTATCGACCTGTCATAATATACAGGGTCAATCGTTTTCCGTCTGGATGCCAGCTCTACATAAAAGTAACTCTTGCAAGCCCTCTCTACGTTGTCGAAATGAACCTCATAGAGAGGGAAGTTCTTCTTTAAGAGCGAAGTTATGGCTGCCCTTATATCCTTTGCTTTGATCACTTCATTATCGCCCCCAGTATAGCCACACCATCCTCAAGGAAATTATCCTTCGTTTCATCAAAGGCTTTATGGAGCATCTTTTTCCCTTTTACCACCTTGCCGGTCCATTTGCCATGAATCTTTACACGATGGCCATATTCAACGTGGGCGGCATATTCGGCATTATTCGACACTTCCACGCGCTGAGGGCTAATCATGCGTGTCTTCCAGCTGTTACGCAAATTGCCAGTATCAACCGGCGTATTATTTGCCGCCCGCCCCCGGAGCAGTTCACCCTCTTGGGCAAGAAATTTAGCTCCGGCAGCAGGCGCTTTTTTTGCCATGTTCTCCAGCTTTTCCTGTAGATCATCAAGGCCGTTAATCGTCAATCCCATTGCCTGCCTCCTTTACCTGCTTGACAGGTATTTCTTGATGTGTAGGGTACACAAATCTTTTCCCGGCATTCATACGAAAATGCTGGCCATTGTGGGTGATTTCTACGATGTCATTTTCCCGAATCTGATATTCAGGAGAGCAGCAAAGCCGCAGGTCAGAAATGAGGTTCACGCCTCTACCTGTTTTGTCCTGGGTTAAATCTTTGCCATACTGAGACAGTTTACAAGGGATAGCCTCATAAACAGCCGTTTCTCCTTCGTCGTAATCATCAGAGCCGTCATCAGCCTGCACCTGAGTGAGCCGGTAAATGTTGGCCGTGTCCTTATACATCAAGTTATGCAGAATCCCTTGAAGCCTTGCATAATTCGGCATCAGCTCCACCTCAGCTTTCTGTAAAGGTTGAGCTTGTTGCGGATGGTGGCAAAGTCAGCGTCCGCCGCCGTACCAGGTGAGGCTGTGGCGGTGGCAAACTCAAACTCTGTATCGTCCATCTTCACCTTTTTCAGCCCCTGCGTGCCGCTGGTGCTGTCCTGTTCCCTTTTGAAAAGCAGGTCAGCGCAGGTATAAACCAGCGCAGGTGGGAAATCCTCCCTATTGCAGTAATCCAGCACATCCAGAACCAGCTTATCAGCGTAAATCTGATAGATAGCATCTTTTTCGGTGCCGACATCACCCAGCAGCGTTTTAGCTGTGGTGATAATCCGTTCTGCTGCCTCCTGTGGTGTCAAATCATCCATCACCGCACCTTCCTCCTTTCCTAAAAATGGGCATAAGAAAAGCACCCTGCATCTGCAAAGTGCTTCACTTTATAAACCTAATTCTTTTGATAGTTCCTTAATGGCCAGCTGCTTCAATATTTCCAGCCCTGCGCCGCCTAAATATTCCACTTTTTTCTTGACGTTTCGCCAAACCTTGACGTTTCTTATAGCGTCAAGGTACTCATACCCCGATAAAGTAAGCCGTGTAATAGAGAAATTTTTGACGCCATCATCTTCGACATTTGAATCAAAAACCTCTATCAATCCAGCATCGCAGAGCAAATCAATATGCAAAGATATTACAAATATATCTTTATGCAGGTCTGTAAAATCATCAATATACAGCTTTTTGGGCGGTACATCTGAACGTTCCTCTATGCGCAGCAGGATATTACGCATTAAGTCCATGTCGCGCTTCATAGTTACGCCACCTCTTCTATATCCTTGATATCTCTCATGAACAGCGTTACCAATGCCCCACCATCGGCGTATACATCATAGGCCCATTCTTCTTCGTCGGCAGGGTTATGAAGGTTAATAATATACGAATCGCCATCACTAAGCGTAAGTTTCGCCTTGTGATGTTTCTTCTGTATCTCTATTAACTTTTTCATTTTTTCCTTTGCGGTCATATCAATCCCCCGCCTTTCACTTTGGCCTAATTGGATAAGCGTGAACACCTTTCTTTGAGTAAATGATTTTTATAAAGGTGGTATCAATCAACCTGCCAGCATCTAAATCCCAATACTTTCCGATATATCGGCCAACATTAACATATTCGCGTGTCGAGCCATCGTGCGCCGGGTCATAAATTCCTTTTTTATGATATACCTCAATCAAAGACTTGATATCAATATCATCATAAAAAACACTTGGCTCCATTCCCAACTCTTCCAGCTTCTCAACGTAACGGCTGTGTTCCGGCGTTCCGGCTATATGTCTATTCTGTACCTGTCTCCGAACAGCTAATTTGTATTCAACATCAGGTATAGCTGTTTGAGTTTCGGAATCTATCTGTTTCTTTAGGTCAATTATACCATTATCTCTGTCCTCATGGCTAGATGATTTTGGTGTATACTTCGCTACAGCCTCTGTGAAGCCTGTTTCTGCCGCCCACTGGTCAATAGTTTTTGACTGGTCAATGTAAACAGCTTTGTAATCACTGTACTTCATCTGCCGGGGAATGTGAAAGCTGTGCCTCTCGCTGTCCCGGGCTATCCTTGTTCCTTTCTGCCCGCCTATTCCTTCGCCTAAGCTGCCTATAATGGTACTCCGGCAGTGTGGATGTAATGGCGGCAGATTATCACCGGGGCTTGCTTCTTCCACGGGAACGATGCTTCCATCGTGCGCCCTGCACTTTTGGCTTGTCCGGCTGTCCAGCGTTGCCACGAACTTATAAAACATCATGCCGCTGTCCTTGATGCTTTCCAAATTTGCCTGGTTGTGAACATAGTTTAATTCGGTACGAACCAACCTTGTAGCTTCATACCTGCCTACGTCCATGCGCTCTTTGACCAGCCTTGACAGCTTCGGTACGGACACGCCCCTATGGATACCAGCGAACACCGTATCTTTCAGCGTTTGGGCCAGCTTCTCCTGATTGGTCCATATCCTCGCCGAATAAGCCTTCCCGCTCCATGGATTTTTCAGCACCTTTTCCAGCAGTTTATCATCTACCGCCGAAATCGTACTGTACAAGCCAGCGGTGCGCCCTATCTCAAACAGGCTCCTATAATAGTTATCCTTGAAGGCACCTTCCAAAAACCTGTTCATACGCTCCTCTGTGGCGACGCCCAACTTGTACAGCTCCTGCAAGGTCTCACTATGGAGCTTCTCAAGGCGGCTGACACGTGACCTCATGGCCAGCGTGTTCAGTTCCCTCAATATGGCGTTATCAGTCTCAGATAGTTTTGCATAGGCTTCCAGGCTCATCCGCCATTGCTTGTATTCTTCGCCTTTCAGCAAAGCTATAGCCTCATGCAGTTCCAGCTTGTTATCTTTGGCAAACATGCCATATAAAGCGGTGATGTCTTCTTGGATAGCAGTAAGAGCTTTTGTATATTGTTCAGCTAGTTCAGCCTCAATCGTAGCCCGGCATTTTTTATTCCATAAGGCTTCACGCTCTATGGCTCTTTCCTGCCAGTATTCACTTGCCGGCTTCCCCTGCCGCCCGCCTTTCTTCTCTTCTTTCATCTTCCAAAGTTCACCCCTCTATACGGCAAGCTGCCACAGGTTAAATCTTATGTTTGAAACATACCATGCGGATAGCTTTCGGCTCGTAAACACGCTCCCAGTTCTTGGCGTTGGCCAGTTCTGCACGGCTTACCGTTTCCTGATTAGCACGAACTGCACCGGTGAACTTAATTCCGCGCGGATGCAGAATGAAAGTCTTGCGGTTGATAAGGTAATCAACGCCGGAGCCTTTGCGCTTCTCGCGGTCAAGTTCAGTCGGTACAAAGCCCGCCGGGGAGCCGTTACCGTATGCAATAGCGCCGTTACCAAAAAGGTATGTGGTGTATACACCATTCGCTACCGGGCAGCCATCATCAACGATAACGCGGCGGCCCTGATAGGTGTCAAATTCCACGCTTGTGGAATCCCGCTGCGTCTGAATGAGGTTCTGTTTCTTCAAAAACGCCTTGGTTGCAGAGTGCATAGCCACAGCGGTGAGCTGCCCCTGAGCATCGCCCAAAAGCTGGCAGGCATCAATGAACGCCGACGCGGAAATCTTGCCCGTATCACCGCTTTTGCCGGAAATATCTAAAATGTGATCTTCCAGTGGGGTCACAGTGTCGCTGCCCTCCGTATAGGAGCCAAACACACCATTGAGGGTATTGATAAGCTCTTTCTGCATATCGCGCGCCCAAAAGCCCGCCACAAGGGAGCCAATAGCGGCCATGGGGTCTTTACCTGCCAGCGCTGCCGAAAGGTCGGTGGCGCTCCATGCCTTAGCGCGGCGGATAGTCGCGGAAACATCTTTCTTGCTGGTAATCTTTGCAGCAGTCAGGTCAGTGCCTTCTACCACATTCTCAGAATCACCGGTCAAATCCTCGAAGAACGGCATATTATGAACCGGCGCCGCTTCACTGGCCAGCCGGTCAAATTCCGAAGAGTGCGTAACAATGCCGCTATTGAAAAGCGCGGACAGTTCCATGGTTTTCTGCACCGTGTACGGCGTAAAAAGCTCAGGAACAATAACATCAGCTAAAGTAGTACCCATAATTTAATTCCTCCTTAAATCGTCACCCCAGCTTCGGCGGCCATAGCACGCGCCTGTTCGGGGTTTTCTCTGAACATCTTGCCCTGCTCCGTCAGATTGAATGTCTCCTTCTTGAACGGATTAGTGGCCGGCGGATTATTACCTCCGCCATTCGGGTTATACTGCGGATTGCCGCCCGGCTGTGTGCTCTTGAAAAGGAACGCTTTATCCTTCTTGAGAGCCTCAACCTGTTCGGTCAATCCGGCGACTTTTCCATCTTCGCCTAAGATGACTTTTGCCTTATCGATAAGGCCTGCTACAATATCGGTATCCTGCGCACTGTCAGCAATGGCCAGCTTGATAGCCGTATCGATTTTCAGTGCCTTAGCCTGTGCCTCAAAATCTGCTTTCTGCTGTTTGTTGGCGGCCTGCAAAGTTTCAATCTCCTTTTTAAGCCCCTCATTATCGCCGGCGGATTTCTTCAAGGCGGTTAGCTGCTTGTCACGTTCTGCCAGCTGGTCAGTCAGCGACTTTTTCGACTCGTTGACCTCGTTGAAACGGGCCTTTGTTACAAACTCCCCATCGAGGTAATCTTTCACAGCTTTTTCAGCTGCGTCCATCTTGTCATCGGCCACATCGATATTTTTAAGCAGTTCTTTGATTGTCATTTTCTTCTCTCCTATCCGGTTTTTTACGTGGTTACCTGTCCACGAATCGGAGCTTTACTGTTATTTCTCCGAATCCGCATCCGGTTTCGTTTTTGCCTTTGCAGGCTTCTTGAACGGCTTGCCTTCGTTAATGCATTTCTGCACCAGCTGAATTACGCCGTTTTCATTGGAATTTCCCATTACCGCCGAAATCGGGAAATCCTCCCCGAACTTTTTGGCATAAGCACAAAGCATCTCATACATCTTCGTCACCTCCCTTCTTATCGTCATCCAGCAGGTCATTGCCGTAGATATTGGCAGTTTCCAGTTCTGCCTGCCTTTCTTTCTCGATTTGTTCAAGTTCCTTTTCGGCATCTTCCACAAACGGATGGTTCTTGAGGATGGTTTTCTTGGAGATAATCCCCACAGAATCAGAGCACATGGAGGCCAGTTCTGCATCATTGCGGATGCTGGTGCGTGTCCATGTCTGGATAATTTGCCCAGGCTCCTGCCCATGGGCACGACAAATGGCCCGGACAAGTTCGGCAAGCCCTATCTTAAATTCAGTCTCCATAAGCCCTGCTTTAATCTCCAGCAAAGCATATAAAAACTTCATGGCCTCGCCACTGGTTGAATCCAGCCCCTGTTGCTGAGGGTCAATGCCCTGCCCGGTATCAAAGATAGCTTTGCGGGTCAGCTCCAGCAGTTTATCCCGTGCTTCCACCGGGATATCGATGTTGAGGGTGGAAACGCCGCTCTTGTCACCATCTCCGGCAGAATCAACCTGTATGGATTTGTAATATTTGAGGTCTGACAGGAATTGTTTCATATCCTGCCCGCCGTAATTGGTTAGTACCAGGATAACCTCCTGTATATCCTCCAAATCGTCCACAAAGCCGCTGAAGGTCTTGTCGTAGGTGTCGATAAGCCCCTTCACCGCATCGAGGTCACGGGTGGCAATGTTGTTGTTGAAGAAGGGGATAAATGGCACCCGTCCGAAGTTGTGTATCATCCTGTTATCTGCATCGGTCAGCCCGGCCGTGTAGAAATCTGTAAACATGGGGCAATAGGTCAGACCATCCAAACTATCTGCCCCACGTTTCCGGAAAGCTTCACATGCGGTATCTGTCCAATACTCGTATATGTCCCACTCGTCACCGTTCTCATCGAAGTCCTTATATACTCGCAAGACAGCTAACAGTTTTTTATCCAGCTTGCGGCTCCATACCGGCACAATCTGAAAGCTGGGGACAACACCATAGCAAAATCCCTCCTGCTCATCTATCCAGTAATGCAGCCACGCTACCCCTGCATTGCTGGCATTGATACACAGTTCCTTTACCTTCTGCGCATATCTATCGCCCAAAGCCTCCGCTACGGCTTTGTTCAGCGCTTCACTGCCTGTATCAAACAGCGGCGGAGCTGTGAACATATAGCCGGCTTTCTGATTGACTAATAGCTGGTAGAAGGAAAATGGTATTTTGTTATCCGCATTTCGCAGGGGATTTTCTGCCTGCCGGGTGTCATCCTTATGTTTTGGCTTGCGAAATATGATGTCGTTTTGTACACGATAATATCTTTCCCCTTCAGCCGCCCGCGCCATAAAATCAGCATGGCCCTGTATATACTTATCAATCAGCTTTTTGGCTGCTTCAATTTCCATTCACTCACCTCCTTACTTGAATACTCTCACGCCACCCGCCCGCATAGCTTCGCTCAACCCGTAGCGTACAGCATCTATCGCATGGTTATTGGCGTCCGGGTAGGCGCTGATAAATTGTCCCTGACGGTTTTTCTCATACTCATACATGATAAATTCCTTATAGGTGTTCGGGCACCGGCGCTTGTCAATGTAGATTTTCGCCCGGTCTTGCAACCACTTCATACCATGCTCCACTGAATCAGGCCCTTTCCTTGCCCCGGCGATATTAAGCCCCATGCCGCGCATTTCTGCTATACTCTTCGGTTCAGCTGAATCAGCAATTATCCTCCGGAAAGCCGCTTTCGGTTTGATAAGTTCTGCCGCCCGGCTGTTCGATAGTTTCTGCTGGTAAATCTCATCGAAGATATACAGGGTTTCGCGCCTGCTGTCGTAGTGCATACAGATAAAGGCTAACGGGTCAACTGCAAAACCGTAGTCAAGGCCGTAATAGATATGGTCGAATTCTGCCACCTGTTCATCCGTCATCCGCATATCTTCCACATTCTCAAAGACAGCGCCGCCCGTGCCGGTGACTTCGCCCAAATACTCATGTTCATAGCTTCGCAGGTTCTTTTCTTTGAGCTTTTCCGCATCATTGAAAAACTGTTCACCCAGCCATTCTCGAGGTACGCCCCGATAATCAGAATGATGGATAAGCCTGTCCGGTTCATCTATTAGTTTTTCCTCATTTACCCAATTATTCTGCGACTTTGGCGGGTTGAATGAACAAAACTCCCAATATCTGGGGCCGCCACGCAAAAGCGACTGGTTGAGACTCCGGATTTCCTCCATGCCACCGAACTGATCTAATTCCTCCATCCATACGATACCAACATAACCGAACGGCAACTTAATCGATTTGATTTTCTGTGGGTCATCTACGCCCATAAAAAGGATTTTCTGCCCAGTCTTTTTGTAGGTTATCTCGTGGGGGCTTGACTTGTATTTGAACTTTCCCGCAAGTCCCAGCTTGTCAATGCCCCATTGCAGTTGCGGATATACGCTGTTTTTGACCGTATTCCCGACCTTGCGCAATACCACCGCATGACAATCCGGATTTTTCAGCATAAGCAGCGGGATTTCAATGCTGATATGGGAAGATTTTGTCGAGCCGCGCCCGCCTTCCTCCCAATAATAGGTGTGGGCATGCCGCATGATGTCCATATGGATATCTTTGAAATGCGGTGCCACAATATCAGGGAGATGTATTTTTGTTGCCATTTTCACACATCCAATCATCCACAATTACCACATCATCAGCGGCTACCGTCTTTTCTGCCTCCATAGCCTTGAGGTCGGCTTCCAGCTTCTTAATGCGTGCTTTCTGCTCGGCCTTATCCAGCGTAGCCGGATACCGCTTGAGCAGTTGTTCTGCCGCCTTCAGCCTATCGCGGGAAGAAACTTTCACTTCCTCCTTGACGGCCCGGCTTTTCCCTCCGCCAGTGCCTAGCACTACTATCTGCTCATCTTTTACCTGCCCACGCAAAACCTTTGTAAGAAATGCCAGCACCTCATCAGCTTTGGCAATGCTTTTCTTCTCCCGCTGCTTCATCTGCGCGGTGATGGCCTTTTTGATTGTAGTATTTTGTAGTATTTTTCCGGCGTTGGTGTTGGCATACTTCTCGCTGTATCCAGCCCGGCGAGCGGCCTCTGTAGCGTTGCCTGTCTCGATGTAATAATTTACAAAGAGGCTCTGCCGCGCTGTTAGTTTCTGTTCCTTCACATCATCCACCACCGCCCATACAATAATCATCCTTTCCAGCCGCCCGCCAGGCGGCGAATTTGCCATCAATCCACAAAATCCGCGCCCGGTTGCGGTTATGCCCATCAAAAAAGCACTCTGCAAATCTGCAAAGTGCTCGTCCTACCTATATCAAAGTAAAAGGCGGCTAGCTTATAGCTTCGCCGTCTTCTTAGGGGAATTTTCCAATTTAGAGGATTTAAGTGGGAGTCTCGGGCTTTTGCCCAAAACTTTATGATACTATTATACATCGGTTTTCCGCACTTTTTTCCTGTTGTTTTCCTGTTGTTTTCCTGTTTCATCCACAGGTTATATGAGTTATCCACAGTCAGCTTGCAAATATGAATGAAAGCTGGTGTCTGCTGACCATATCCGCAAACATCGCTTCTGCCAGTTTCTTGATGGCCCTGCCGCCTTTTTCAGCCGCCCACTTCTCGGAAATATACAGGTTATCCGATATCTCACGCCAGCTTTGGCCCTTTATGTAATGGCCTTCCAGCAGCAGCAATTCTTCTGTATCTAGCACCGTCATGGATCTGCCTATAGTATCGATGATATGCTCCACCTTATCCAGTTCTTTTTCAGTGCGTTCAATGCAGGGAAGCAACTTTTCACGACGGGCAGCAGCAGCTTCCACGCTGTTTAATTCTGCTGTTCCGTGCCCCGTACCGCCCCCATACTGCGCAATGGGTGCCGCTATAAAAGCATCGATGTCCTGCAATTCTTTACGCCACAGAGCCAGCTGTTCCCGCATGTTCTCCGTCGCTATCCGAAACTGTCGTAAATGCTTCAGATAGCTTCTTGTGGTCTGAATAAAATTCTTGTATTTCTTTTTACTCTCCATAATGTGCCCTCCCTAAACCTCTGTTATTATTTTACCACATTATTATTGAAGAACACAGCAAAACGGGCGGTTATACGCCGCCCGCTACAGAAATATTTTGATGTTTAGCTCTTTATCCTCTTCTGTTGAAGTTCCTTTGCTTGATTTATTGCGTTTTCAATACTTTTTGCTACCGGTTTCAAATCAAGCATTGTACAAATATCTTGTACAGCTTGCAATTTGAAAAACAGCCTCTCTAATTTATTATCGAAATTTTCTTCAGTTATTTTCCTCAATAACGCACCAACCGAAAAACAAACGTCTTGTACCGTCATTTTTTCAACCTTTACGTCAATTATTTTTTCACTATCGTTTTCTTCAACCTCTAAAATCAATTTACCCTTCATTATGCTCCCTCCCTATTGCTCCAGCTATGCTTACTTCTAAGCATGCAAAACAACAATTCTTCTGTTGACCTGTCCCGCCCGCTTAAGACTGCTGGTGATAATATATTATACAGCCGCCAATCTTTGGCTTCCCCTGTAAATTCTGTCGGGTGCTCAAATTCATCATGTATAGCACCTCTATTCCGCAAATCTCCGATTTTAGCAGGGACGGGAACCATTACGCCAAAATGCGGTGTTGAATCGGGATTATGCGCTTTGATGAAGTTTTCGATTTTACCTTCGGCAATAATACCTTCGTCACATAACTGCTTGTATGTTTCCATGGTTGTTACGATGTAGTTTCGTTCCCCAAAGAAATTTAGCCCATTGCCGCTGAATATATCCGCTACGCATGATTTAATTTCATAACAGGTAAATGTGCCTTTTTCAATGCCCAATACATGGAATGTAGTTTGGGGTACAAATTCCATGACATCTACTCGTTTCGCCTTATCCGTTCCAGGGTCAATGGATACTTCCTTAGCATAGTATTTACGGTCTGATAGTCGGTCTGCTATAAGCACCTCTGTCAGCAGTTTAGTTATTTTCTTCCGTTCCATTTCGGCCTCCTGATTATTTAACCATCATGCCACTGCCTCGTTTGTATAGTGAGCTTCACCTGTCAGTAGTTCTTTCAAATCTTCCATGGTAAATTCTTTTGTGGCAAGCCCGTCTGCAATCCGGGCAACTTCTTCATACACTCGCTCCAACCGTATCTTCTTATATCCCCAACCATCCAATAATGAAATCAGGAAGACTGCTGTCATTTCTCCCTGTACCCTCCATTTTATGGAACGGGTACGGGAAACCTTCTTTATGTCCTTATGGTCAATGACCATGTGGGCCTCTTCCTCAAGGATTTTCTCAATATCTCTCACCGTGACATAGCCCTGCCGGATACACTCGATATGTGACCCCATCTTTTCTACCAGCCGCTTGAGCCGTTTTCCAGAGAATCCAAAGATTCGATGTGCTGCCACAAAGAAAATAACCGTTAAGTCTTGAGCTGTCTTTATTTCTGTGAGCATATCAGTAACATTCTGCCGTTCATAGGCGGTCATTACCTGCTTATCTGCCCTGTTGGCCTGTCTAATGCCCCGGGCCGCTCCCTTATTGGTTTTCTGCAGCTGCTTGCGCTTCATCTGCTTTGCAAAATTTCCCATTTGAAAACGCCTCCACTTTCTAACCTATCAGCTGGTTCATAAGGTCCAGCATTTTACGCATCTTTCCCCGGCACTTATCCTGATTTTCTACCGGTATGGTTCCCATGGCATTCATAAGGGCAGTAAATTCGGCCTTGCAGTTTTCAAAGTGCCTGCCAAAGTCTTTTTCCCCTTGACTAATCTCCACCGTTGGGGCAGGCTGTGCTTTTTTCAGGTTCTCCAATTCTTTTTCGAGGTCTTTGATCCGCCCGGCCCTAGCTGCTGACTCTACCTGCACCCGATGTAATTCCTCACTATCAGCATTTTCCTGAGCTTCTTTGAGTATCTTGATTTGTTCTTCATACTTGGCCCGTTCTTCGGCAAGCTGGCGCTGGGCTTCAATGGCATCGTTATATGAGCCATCAGCATTTTTCTTTTCCAGTTCAAGGGATTTCTGCAGGTTTTCGTTTTCAGCTTTGAGTTTTTCGACTTCCTCACCGCCCGCCGCCGTGTCGGCCTTAAGTTTGGCCAGTTCTGCTTTGAGCTTTTCTGCCTTTTGTGCCGCCTTGTCAGCCTTATCGGTCAGGTCGGCGCATTGTGTCCGCCACGCATCTAAATCCTGCCGTGCCTGATCACGCTCTTTGATAGCCTGTTCCAGTTCCCTCTTAGACATGCCGGGCAGGTCTTCCTTATGCTCTTCCATAAAAGCAATGCACTCATCTTCATTCTTAATGGACATGAGCGTGAACAGCTGGGAGCGGTTGAGCTGCGCTACCAGCTCCGGGTCAACACTTGCCCCAAAAAGTCTCTGCTGTCCATTGCCGAATCGCTCAAATGTGCTTATGAGCATTTGCGCTGTACGTTCCGAATAATCCACAGACTCACTAAGCCATTTTCCCCACAATCCATGTGGTACAGCCGCTTTCGCCTGAACCAGCCGCTGGCCGATTTCCAGTGTGGCATTCTGTACCACCGCCTGCACCTGTGCTTTTATCGTGTTAATTTCAGTAGCCAGACGGGCCAGTTTCTGCTCATTGGTTTCCATAACGTTGTTTTCTGCTGCCGCTGCCGGCATATTTTCCATATTTTCCATCATGCGGATTTCCTCCTAATAATCTTATCTATCTTGATTTCTTTGAACTTCCTGACAAAATCTGCTGCCTCC
>ERZ842401.1193-NODE-1193-length-37917-cov-11.783635_pt1 | contig 37917 bp, 67 predicted proteins | sample MGYA00521270_ERZ842401 | MGnify/ENA primary metagenome ERZ842401 (study PRJEB31892, sample SAMEA3878208) | bioreactor metagenome | biome: Moose rumen | place: Sweden | collected 2011-10 | study: EMG produced TPA metagenomics assembly of the PRJEB12797 data set...
TATATCCATTATGCTGTGATACACGGCCAATTTCAAACATACCTCATAGCTTGCCTCAGCATTTTCTAAATTATAGATTGCCTGTTCTAATTCTTCCTTGGTAGGCATCCTAATCCTCCATATCTTCAATCCTGTTCTTCAGCTGTTCAAGTTCCATCATCATCTCCTGCTTGTTTCCGCTGTATCTGCTATCATACCCACGGCCATAAGCGTGACGACCTTCACCTTCACTAGCATAGCGACCCATGGAATCTCTTTTTGCGTATCTTCCACGACCTCTTGCATAACTCATGCCATCGTATGTGTAGCCATCATCATAATTGTATGAACGACCGCCACGATAGCTTTCGCCGTTTTCTGCCTCATCCATCGCCTCAATAGTTTTGATGGACTTTAGGAAATGAGCGGCTTTATCGCCTACTTCGAGTGAAGTATTTGTTAATTTGCCCTCGGAGCCAATCTTCATTAATTCGCCCTCGAGCATATCAGTAATTTTGTGATATTTACCCATCGTTAGCCCTCCTTTCAACAGATTAAATCTTGTTGGTTTTCGGCGTGGTTAGTGCTTTTTCTATAGGCCAACCTAGTTTATAAACTCTTTGTCTAATTAAGAAATAATCTTGCTTATATTCTCTACACCATTGAGGTAATGATTTCTCAACACCATTTATAGTGTATAGCTTAACATTTCTTTTATTATTAGCTTGTACTTCATTGTCTACGAAACGACAATTAGACGGACAATAATTACCGTTATTATCTATCCTGTCTATCTGCAAGCCTTTTTTGTATCCAGAATTTATAGCCCAATTATAAAATTCTTCATAATTGTTAACCCATTTCTCATCAATTTTAATGCCTCTTCCACCATAGTCCTTATAAGATTTATGATTTTTATTAAGGCATCGTTGTTTCATGGTCGCCCAAACAGCATATAGGTGTTTGTCATTCTGTCTAACGGTAGAAAATAGTTTTTGAGCGTTTTCACGTTTATAACATCCGCAACTTGTCGTGGTTCCGCCTTTTAATGATGAACCGTATACAATACACTCATTGCCACAATCACAAAGGCAACGCCACCTAGTATGTCCCTTTAATGAATCCGCCCTATCTAGCACTACTAATTTTCCATACCTTTTCCCAACAAGATTTATTAATTTCATGTGTTCAACCTCCATATAATATAGATTATATAGCAACGTTGCTATATTTTCAATATTATACTAGGCTTTTATGTAAACAATACTATGCTGTTCTTCTAATACGCAAACTTCCATCAACAACATTAATTAATGGTGTTGGTGTTACTGTAGGGTCGTTTACTGAACCGTTTACATATTCTACGGACACTGTAAAACAACAACCTTTTGGTACATTTACAGTGGCACGGCTTGTAACATTTCCGTATTCATCAACGGTGGTTGGTGTAAAAATACTTCTACTTCCGTCCCTACTTTCCCCCGAAACAACGATAGCCGTTGCTATAGGTGTGATTGCTCCACCTTCGGGGATTGCTATATTAGCTGTAAAATCAATTTCGTATCTTGCAAAACAACAATTTGTATTGTTTACAATTCCACGGAGAACAAAAATTCCTGTGCCATCTTGGTGGTACACATAGCCCTTATTGCAAGGAATAGAATCAATGAACGGTATTGCTGTATTTAAAGCTACAGTTTGCACCGCATCTGTTGTTAAATATTCTGCCATGTTTTACACCTCCTTAGAAGTTACCGCTACATCCGCAACCGCAACCACCATTGTTGCAAGTAAAGATAGGTGTACGTCCATATACAGGTGTTGTAGGTACAGGACATGTAGACAAACGATTATAAAGTGCGTCCACCTCATCATTAAGCCCCTGCTGTATAAATGCATTCTGGGCTGTCTGACTAGCCGTAAGGTTAGCCATTGTGAGTTGTCTTTCAAGGTCTGCAATCTTATCGTTCTTTGCATCAAGTTCAAGCTGACACAATTTGTCAAGAATTGCCTGTGTATTGGCTGTCTGATTTGTGAGCAAATCACGGGTGTTGTTGGCATCTGCAAATCGAGTAGCGTTCGCCTCATTCTGAATGATGTTCTGAGTTTGGCAAGTTGCTAGGCGATTTTCACAGCAACAATTGGCCTGTTGACTTGCTAGGTTTGTAATGGCACCTGTAATAGCTGTCTGACTCGCAAAATTCTGTTGCATATTTGCCATCTGTCTTGCATTCTCAGCGATTTCCGCCTGTGCAAAGCCATTAGCAAGAGCCATCTGCATATCGCCAGAACTATTGCAAAGCTGAGTTGATAAATTACCAATGCTGTCACGAACCGACGTAATACCTGTCTGAAGCATTTGGTCTCTAAAGCCGCCGTTGGTGTTGTCATTGATGTTCTGCTGTCCTGTTAGCAACCATGGAAAATCATAGTTGCCTCCACCAAAGCCACCGCCAAAGCCGTTGCCAAAGCCTCCAAACATAGCCGCAATTAGAAATAGCACAATAAGGCTACCCCAATCACCGCCGAAACCTCCAAAGCCACCGCCCATATTTCCATAAGCAGGGGCTACGGGCATTACCATATCACCGTTTTCTGATAATCCCATATTTTACTCCTTTCTACCCATCTTTTGTGGGTTAGCGACCATTTTCAATCAATGGTCGGTTGTTAAATTATGTGAACCTTGCAAGGATTTCACCGATTTTTTATAAACTGTTGAAATTCTGGACTGTTTTGCATCTGTTTGGCTTGATTTACAGCCCAATTGTATTGTTCCTGTGTCAGCTTGCCCGTATTCATTAAATATTGAATTGCATCATTTGGATTATTCATGTATTGCTGAGGTATGTTTAATTTTCTTTGCATGATAAAAGCTGTTGGATTGTTCATAAATCCTTTAAATTGACTCAGCACACCTTGCATATTCTGAAAAGCATTCATTACAAATTACCCCCTTTTTTAACGCTTGTTTGTCTTTTTTGCTGAGGCGTATTTTTTAAACGCTCTTTTATCGCGTTAATTTCTTGTTTTAACGCGTTAAATTCATCTAGGCTAACATAGTTAACCTCAACTTTTTCTAATTCATTCTGAGGCACACTTGAGGGCACCTCAGCCCCTTCCCCACGGATTGTATAGTCAAGAATTTGCATACTAGGCATACCGTTTATATCAGCTGTCTTTACATATATGGTCTTATTCTCCGAATCCCATATATCAACGCTTGTGTTAGGTGCCACCAAATAAGCCTTTGCGCCTGTCTCACCTTGCGCCCAAATACGACTAGACCGTGGTTGTATCTGTGATTGTTGTGATTGCATCTGGGATTGCATTTGAGGTTGCATCTGAGGTTGCATTTGAAATTGATTAGGCATCATTGGTTGATTATATATACCATTTGCCATATAAGGATTTACTAGATTGCTCATAAATTACCTCCTACCTTGAAAAATAGAAAAATATAGGTTCCTCGCCACTGTTCCATGTATCTAGAAAACTTCCATTTCGTATACACACTACATGACTTCCCGTACCCACTACATAAGTGCCTACAGGATTGTCGTTACAAAAATCATTAATTGTGTAACAATCTGGACATGAATTAGGAATAACGTGCCTTTTGTAACCTAAATCTTTTAGATAGGCCATCCATACCCTGTTGGCACTCATCATATCCCCCATCTCTATTCCCTTTTCCGCCAACGACAAATACACGTCAACCCATGGCCGCCCTGTGATAGCGCAAAGCATTCTTACCACACAGTCACCCGACGTACTTGTTATTGGATTAGGATTGTAATATCTGTAATTCATACTTTAATTTTATGAATTAAAAAAGGCCTTTAGAATAAATTAAAGACCTATCTTTTTACTACTTTTCATGCACAAAAAAAGACAACCTACAATCTGTAGGTTGCCCTTCAAGGAGAAATTTATCATAAAAATGTCAGTTGATGTAATTGAATATTACCTTTTCGTTCTTATAAACGATTTTCTGTATAGCCTGTACCGATAAATCAAATTCTGAGGCTAATTCTTCGTAGGTTAAACCATCTATCAATCGCCTTTTCATTATCTTTCGGTTACGTTCGGCGTGGGTCTGTAATACTAAACAATTTTCGATTGCATCTAAAACTTGTTCTTTTGTGATTTTATCTGGATTTTTCAAGACCTTCTAATTCTCACCCTTCCATCCCCACCGCAATTAGGGCACTTCTTAAAACCTGTTTTGCCACCTGTCTTGCGTACACGTTTCTTGGTTTTAGTAACTGTTTGTCTGACTCTACTCATTTATATGTACCCCGTCATTAACAATGGCATCACCATTATCTGCTTGTAAATCTTGCGTTATTGTGGTCATTTCTTCGTCTGCAAATTGAAACTCATAATAGAGCCACCCTAGATTAGAACCAACAAAAGCTAAAAATATAATGATACACAATATCCATAGCCTTTTGATTGTTCTTTCGGCCATAGCCATATACGCATCATGAATATATTTATTATCCATTAGTACGCCTTCCTATTTTCCTTATAACCAAACTCGCAATAGTGACGGTATATTGTAGGATAATCAATCTGTCCGTTTTTGTAGGATGCCTTCACAACATCTGGATTATTTGAAGCGTAAACCTCAACATTAAATGTTGCGATACCCTGTCTCTTTTCATTCATTCCATACACTAGGAAATGTTGAAAAGCCGCCTTGTGGTCGTTTCCTACAACCTTTTGCACATCACTATAACGTGCCAAATAATAAATAGGGTCGAACACTTTGCTATAATCTATACCCATACAAATTACACTAGATACGGGTGTTAAAAACAATTGACATTCCTTAAACCGTCTATTTACAAGGCCTGCAAGTTGTTTTTTTCCTGCCTTGCAATACAAAAGCATTTTATCGGCTATTTGTGCCTTAGACCTTGTGCCTAATGCCGTCAGCTGTGTAATACTTCCAATGTTAAAAGCAAAACTTACCATGGCATCATATTCATTTTGGTTGAAATTATACCTATTTTGGTATTTATTTACAGCCTTCTCAGCCTTAACCAAGTCTTGATTGAAATAACTTTCGGCTTGCACCTTAGTTATCTCCATACCTTTTTTTATACCACCTGTATGCCCCCAACCAATAGTGTAGACCCCTGTACCGTCGTTATATGCCTTTAATCTTAAAGACTCAAACGACTTGATTAAATTTCTACCATTGTTTGATGTCATCATAGCTTTAATTCTCCACTTCTGGTAGGCCTGTAGCGATTGATGTGAGAATTGATACGATACCTGCTAAAACACTTGCGCTTGCTACAAAAGCCCAATTTACATCACTTAAAACTGTTCCCGTCGCAATAGTTGATATTGCTGTTTGTGCTACAGTTCTGAGTGCCCTTTTAGCTGATGCCTTGACAAAATCATTCATCTTTTCAACACCTACCTTTCTAACAAATACCTATTCAGAGCCGCCGCTTCTTCATCCATCTTTGTTTCATCACGACTTAACAAGGCTTGCATACACTTTAACATTACCCTATTGGATTTTTCTAACTCGATAATACGCTTATTATCGCTATCTAATTTTTTGTTGATGCTGTCAACGTCTAATTCTAACTTAGCAATGCGATTATCTTGTGTGATTTCTGGCACCTTCGCTTGCTTAGAATAAAAGACAATTCTATCAACAATATTAAATACAGTTAGTAAAATACCTAATGATAATGATAACAGTGTTAAAGGGTCTTTCATATTTATCCCCCTTCTGAATAGATTATACTATATTTTTCATAAGATTTAAACTTTTTTTGATTGAGGCGTGAGGAATTGCACCCCATTTCTGCAACCGACTTATGTCTGATATGCCGTGTTTCTGTTACACTATCGCCCCCACGGGGAGGGCTAGGAGTTGCGGCCTCCTAGCCTCTGAGTTATGAAAAATTACTCGGGATGTAGCATCCCTGTAAATTGATTATAACACAATATTTATGGAGTTGTATATTAATTATGCTAAATATTGTGAAAATAAAAAAAGGGGTGTTATAAAACACCCCTAATAATTAAAATAATTCGTCTGTTCCTGTACTCACAATGTGCCTCCGTTAATTCAAAATTTAAGTGTTTATTATACTATCGGTGTAATTATTCTAAACAAATGTATTTTGTTGAATTTTGTAATTAACTAGCACTATCAGCATCACCCACATAATATACATCGCAAGCAATTCTAATAGAGTGAGTACCACGAGTGCCACCCCACCAATCATATATTCTACCATATACATTACCTATAGTTACTGATAGTTGATTGTCGGACAATGATAAACTAGGTGGGGTAAACGTTAGTTGCAATCCTCTTGCTTCACTTAGATTATCGCCATAAGTTACAGAACCAGTGTTCGCCTTAGCAACTGCTTTGAACTGATTAACACTTGTGGGGCTATATGCACTTACATCAATTGTGGTGTTGCTACTGTAAGTGCCAATCTTAACAGCACCACTACTAAAAGGGCAAAAGTCACCATTTTCGTCAAGATAGCCTCTCTTGCCGTTAGCATCTTTTCGGAATTTAAACTCAAGGCCATCTTCTGCGGTTAAATTGTTGTTTATACTTTCAAACTCTTCACTCACTGCCTTGTTACTAACGGCATGATTAGAAAATTTGTTGAGTATGTTATCTATGATACCTAATCCCGCATTAGGGGTTAGGTCGTTACCATTTTTTTGTAATACCATGTTTTAGTCCTCCTTTGCTTTGTTAAATATGAATTTTTAGAACAATATTTATTGTGGTACGCCTATAAATAGATAATCTTGGTCCAAGCTACCTGTTACATAGTTTGCACCATAAGTTAGTTGATATGTAACAGTGTTAGGTGCAGTAAAAGTAACCGCTCTAGGTGCTTGAACATTTTCATAAGATTTCATTGATATATTAAAGTATTTCATACTTGAGTAATTGCCCTCTAGTGTAATGGTTCGTGTCTGTCCACTATTTGTTACGCTACCTGTTTCAATACCATTTACTACGTTTTGAATATCGGTTGCCTTCGTATTAACCTCTTTAATAGCTCCCTCAGCATCAGTAGACATTAAGCCTGTACCCACAAGGTTTACTGACACATTACGTCCACTAGCACTTCCACCTAATACAAGGCTGTCACAATATACAAATACTGATAGGGTAGAATCTGTTACTGTGATAGTGAATGAATCACCGCCGTTATATGTGAGGGTTGCACCTGTGGTATTAGATAGGTCTGTTGCTAGACCTATAGACTCTGTACCGTCCATTTTTGTTGTTCCATCTGCCGTTGAATATGGCCAATCTTGTGTTCCCGCTGTTCCTTTCTTTCCAATTCCCAAAGGCTTATTAATTAGATTTGAGGCTATTGTTGTTCCTGTATATGGTGTTCCATTTGTACCAATTACAGGTGTTGTATTTCCTAGTGGTATTACATCCCCATTATCTAATGAGTCAATAGGGATTGTCTGCGACCATACTTTACCCGACTTCTTGGTAATAATGAGCAATCGCTTGTATGCGTCAGTTGGTAAAGTAATATTCTTGTTTCCTGTGCCTCGCTGAGAACCTACAAGGTGAGTGGCTGTCATATCGGTTACAATATCGTTTAACATCCCCTCTTCGTCTTTAGTAAACACTCTTGCACCATCTGGGATGTTGGCTATATCTTCCATCGCCTCATCGTATGTGTCATAGTCAAGGCCAATGTTAGCCCGTAAGCCATCAATTTCTAACTGTAGGTGGCCTGCTACATCCTCGTCAAGAATACCACGGATTGTTTCAAACCAATCCTCAAAGGCCGCTTGCTGTGCTGTAGACCATGTGGCAAAATCGCTTTCCTCGCCTGTTTTAAATTCTGCTAAATCTGCCTGTACCTGTTGATAGATTGTGGTTGTGTCCCACTCGCTTACTGATGATACAACGCCACATCTTTCCGCCTCGTATCTTGTGTCAGTGATTTTGTCGTTAGTGATTGTTGCTACCCTTTTTGTAATGAATACATCAGCAAGCCCGATTTCATAGATTGAGTTATCACGTTGTAATTCTGGTCTAACAGGATTAGCAGATGGAGTACCCTGTATAACGTATAAATCAGCTGTTCTGGCATCTACGTTTTCATTCCATCTTAAAACTACAGTATCAATTCTATCGTAGGTGTTATCAGCGGCTGTTACTTCAAGTGTTCTGATTTCTGTTTCTTGACATAGCCCACCATCAACAACCGCAAACCCTGTTTGGACTTGAATTGTCATGCCATCAAGTCCTGCTGACACCTGTAAATTGGTGCTAGGATTTGGCATAACACCTGTAGTAAATAAATCTCTTATTAACTTTCTTAATGGTTGTGATGAAACAGCCCTATCATATACAGGAATACTCGTTACATCATCAAATGATATTTCTGAATCAAAAGGAAATCCTACCATTACACATTACCTCTCTTTCTTAGAGTTGTTGTTCCTATTTCAATGCCTAGAGACCATACACCGTTTTTTACGACTTCATGGCAAGCTATTATTTGTGCATCAGCACTTATTCCTATTTCTGGGATTTCTAGAGATATAATATCGCCTAAATCAAAATCTTCCATATAACGATAACTTGACTTATCGAAATCGAACTCTAAATTTAATATATCTTTTTTTTCCGCAAGCAATTTACTAGCATCACCCATAACAGATAGTTTATGCTTTTTATCCTGTGTCGCACTTGCAGGTGTTTCATCATTTATAAAATCGCTTTGTGAACTGCTCATGTCCTCAACTATAAATCTACCCACGCTATCTTCTAAAGCATTTACTAAAACTAGCGTTTGTTCATCACTTTCTGAGTATTGCATGACTACATCTTTTGTGTCAGTATTGCTTGTAACTAGGCTCACACTTTGTATTGTACCATTCTTAGTAGACAATAATACGGGATTAACACCAAATTCATGCCCATCTTGTGTTCTGTCGATACCATGAATGATATTTAAAGTCTTTGTTTTGTTCTCATAGTCGAAAACAACCTCTATACTTGCTTTACTTTCCTTTAAGATGTCATATAATTTGTCGCCTAAATATTCATTATTTCTGTTATGGATTGATATATGATAATCACCGTTTGCCACCGTTCCAAATTCAATTGGAAGTGTAAACGTCTTAGTCACTAGGCTATTACCATCAAAATCGCCTACTAGATAATTTCTAAAAGAAATCTGTTTGAAACCATCAAAAAAGGCTCTGGCGACCACATCAGCTGTACCCTCACTTGTAACCCATGTTGGCGAACCCGTACTTAAAATGGATGTACCATAATGTGTACCCGTGGCATCATCAAATTTTGTAGGCTTGGTGTAACAAACCATTTTGTTTAATTCACACTCAGCAAAAAGCCCCGATAACGTTAGGCCTCCTGTATCGTTCGTATTTTTTTTGTAATTTACTTGTGATATGATGCCTAATTCTTTTCTTTTTTCTGAATACACATAAACCCATGTATTACGGTCATATTGCCCTAAAATGCCATCAATTACAAACTTGCCTACTGTGTTAAATTCCCTATCCCATTGTAAATCTTTATAACTGATTATGGATACTAGGTTAAAATCGGCATCTAGTATTTTGATGGCAAATGGTTTTTCTAATTCTGTACGTTCCATGTTTATACCTCTAAATTAGGGTGTATAAGCGATTGTAGAATACACTCACACTCATTTCATCAGTACCGTTATCGGCATCAAACGCAACCGTATTTTCACCTATTAGGATGTACATATCGTCAAACTTTGATGCCCTATCACACATTCCCATGATGTTTTCGTCATTATTTGTGATTCTTGGTGGATTGACTGTGTAATCTACCTCAATTTTATCATCTATGCCATAAGTACCTAAAAACCTAATAAATCCATCATTTATACTCACTACAGGATTTAATACAGGATTCTTAAATCTTATTGATATTTTAGGATATGCGATATTATCACCATCATTTTTAATGGTGACAGAACGTTCAAAATTAAAAATAGCTGTCGCTGTACCGTAGTTTAATCTACTCATCCATGGAAATCCAAACATAGGCGTAAGTGATGCTATGTCTTTACCAAAATTATCCACGCTTCTTAAATATGGCATTTCAAACTCAAATGACATTGTTAATTTTAGTAGATAATCTTTATCACTAGGCTCATTCATTGCCATTCTATAAAGAATAGCCTCACCCCATCTTGTTTCTTCATCCTCAGTAATATAGATTTTATACTTTGTCTGATAAGTAAAAAATAATCTGGCCTTTTCCCTTGCTAGATTTGCATTTTTCCAATCAATATTACATATCTTGATTGTTCTATCCTTTTCTTCAAGCCTAACATTTTCAATCTTTCCGCCGTCTCTCGCATAGTCAGAGGTGCTAGTTACTTTAGCTTCAAAATTTGCAAATCCTTCTAACCCATTTTTCTGTAGTTTCCAATCTGAACCCTCACCAACCGTAAGTGTTTCACCGTTTGGCTTTACAAATTTAATTAGCAAATGCACCACCTCCAATCAAACCGTATTGTGATTCTTCACGTAGTTTTCTTGCTACGTCGGATGCCGACTGCATTGGTTGATAAATATTAACATTCCATGTGTTGTTATTTACTGAACCACCATTTCGGGCACCATCAATTACAGGATTAACAAGCACATCACTAAAATCAAATGATTTAGCAATCTGGTCTGTTACTAAATGCTCATTATCCCTAATGCCTTTAGCAAATAACTCCATCATATCGGGCGCATAAGTATGGAAATTAGATAGCGGCCCTTCTTTTGGCTCTGAGAAACCTAGGAAATCTTTTACAGTATTTGCAACGTTAGAAACTGTTTGTTTTAAAGCCTCCCATTTTTCTAAAATACCATTGATAAAATTCTGTATTAAATCCTTGCCCCACTGTTTAGCTTCTTCAACCTTTTCTTTAAAGCCTTCCTTGACTTTGTTTACTAGGTCTCTACCCTTTTGCTTGATTTCAAGGAATTTTGATGCGATACCAATTAAAATTTTAGCAATTAACTGAAGTCCTTGCTTTTTCATGTCCTCATAGTTTTCCTTGATACCATCAATAAGGCCTCCGACTAACTCTGAACCTGCCTCAATTAAATCACCTATAAGGCCACCTATTGCTTTTACAAGGTTAACAACTAATACAACGCCTGCCTCTAATAAACTAGGGATAGCCTTAATTAATCCCTCTACAATCGCTAATACAAGTTGTAAAGCTACTTCAACTAGCATTATCAGATTGTCGGGCTGTGTTAGGGCTTCTACAAGGGCTAATATAATATCTGCCACCGCAGGTATTAAAACAGGCAATGCCTCAATCAATCCTTGCGCTATTGTTGTAATAATAAGTACGGCATTATCAATAAAATTCTTCAGACCTTCTGGGTCTTTTAGCATATCAGCTAGTTTTGTGATAACCTCTATAATCTTAGGCATGACTTCTGGCAATGCCTCAGCAATTCCCTCTACTAGCGAAATAAGGAACTCACCGCCTAATTCTATAATCATAGGCAATAAGGTCACTATTGCATCAATCAACGCCGTTATAATCGTAGGCAATTGGTCAAAAATAGCACTCATCATTTGAGGTAATGCGTTTATTAATCCTTCAAACAATGTGATGCCTGTATCAATCAGCATTGGTAAGATTTCTTCAAGCAACGTCGGTAATTCTTCCGCCACAATCGGCGCAACCTCATTCACCAACTGAACGATACCCGTGGCCGCCTGTTTCACTACAGGAATAACATTACTTGCAACCGCTTTGGCTGACTCTACCACATTACCAATCAATTGTGTTATATCGGCATCACTGTCCGAGATACCTGTAACAAGGTTCTGCCACGCACTTTTCAACATACCGATTGAACCACTGATTGTACTTGCGGCTTCTCTAGCTGTCGTACCTGCCACGCCTTGTTTTTGTTGGATTAAATCAATGGCCGTAACAATGTCTGAGAAACTATCCATTGATAAATCTGAGGCCATACCCATACTTTTAGCGTACGCATTGGCATCATCAATCAAACGTGCCATTTCTGTTTTTGTACCACCATAACCTAATTTAAGGTTATCAAGCATGGTGTAGTTTTGTTTGGCAAATCCTTGGAAGGCGTGTTCAATGTTTGCCATATCGCCACCAAACGTATTGTAGTTATCGGCAATAGCCCTCATTGCCACGTCTGTTTGTTCGGCGGCCTTTATTGTGTCGCCACCTAATGAATTTATAAGAGCCGCACTGAAAGAAGTTGCTGACTCCATGTACTGTTGTGTACTCATGCCCGACGTTTTATAAGCATCTTGGGCATTTTTTAATACAAGGTCTTGTGCCTGTGTTAGCTTATCATAATCCCCCTGTATTTCATCTACAGATTTACCTACAGACTTAGCGTATTCCTCAGCACTCATACCTGCCGTGCCATATAATTTCTGAACACCACCTAATAACTGTTGGTATTCTGCGTATTCTGAAACGGATTGTTTAATAAGACCTGCCACAGCTGTTGTAGCGGCCGCCATACCTGCCGCCGTTAATTTGGCTGTTTTATTTAGCACCGTTCCTATGCCTTGACCGATTTTATAGGCTTTAGATTCTGAGTCGTCAAGGCCTTTATCATACTCGCTTTTATCAAGCGTTAATTTTGCTTTAAGGGCAAATAAATCCATTTTTATTCCTCCCTTCCTAAATTTTCTAGCATATTGGAAATGTGCGATATTACCTCATTTTCGGTGATTTCTTCCTTTGGTGGCTCTGTCATATCCCTATAAATATCATAATATCTCACATTCAAACGACCAAATGCTTTTAGGGCATCTGAAATATAAATACGGTATGCAAAATCAGTTCGTTCGGATACACATTCTGACTCCACATACCGTAAAAATGCTTTTATATTTCTTCTGTTTCCTGTGTATCGCCCGTAGCATCTCCAAAAGATACGTCTGTTATCTTCTGAGGATGCAAGTGAAAAAGGCTCGCCAATTCTGGATTTTCCATCACGTCGCTTATTAATTCCATAAGCATGACAGGTAATTCAATTAGACTAGGCTTAAACTCATCAACGGGTGTATTGTTTAGGATAGCTAATATCTCCATGATAGGCTTCTTTTGTCGCTTTAAAACGGTCTTTGCAATAATAAGTCTAGGCTTGCCCGACTTAATGACCGTTTCTATCTCATCATCTTCAATTATGACCGCTAAAGGTTCCATAATATCGGCGATTACATCTAGGGCATCCTCACCTTTAAAATCAGATAACTTCATATCTTTTCAACTCCTTCTTATACACTTGCAACGGCTGTAGCTATAATTACTACATTGCCTGTTACTGAGGCAATTGTTACTTCGTGTGTCTCAGCATTATAAGCTGTATCAGTAATATCCTCATCATTCATAGTTACGATTACATTCTCAATCACATAATCTGTATCAGCTGTTAGGGTAGCTTTTAACTCACCCTCAGATGCTACAGTGTTTTCAACAAATGATGACGTTACATGTGACAGCATTTGTGAAACTATGCGATATTCAATGTCTGTTGGGTCTGCAGAATAAAAGACCATTGGAACTTCCTTCTGTTTCTTGATTGAAACGTGGCCTGTTAATTCAAGGCTAACTGTTCCTTTACCATTTTTTGATGTCTGAATTGAGAAGCCGCTTGTTGATAGCGCATTCTTTAACTGAATAGCTACCATACCACCATCTGCTCTATCACCTACCCACCAAATATCAGAGAAATCACTCTGTTTCAAATCCATTCTAGGAATAATCTTTGATGGATTATCTGGGTCAATGTCAGCGCAACCCAATGCCATCTTGATTAATTCTGGACTTGTGCCTAGTGATGTGGTTGAAATCTTGCAATCCCATCCGTCAAGGTGCTTAAATTCCTTCATGTTGTTAGGCACGTTGTCAACATCTTCTCCAAAATCTGAATATGTTGGCACACATGATGGATTAATACCACCTGTTGTAGCACAAACAATGTCCTCATCATTTGGTGCTGAAGGCTGTGATGGATTGAATTTCTTCAATAACACACCTGCATCTAACTGTAATGCGTTGAATGTATCTTCTGGAATAACTGTAAATTTTCCCATTTTACAACTCCTTCCTAATACGCTGTTAAAAACTCAGCTTGTAAATTAATATAAATTCTTTTTATGGTATCATCCGTATCGTCAATTCTTTGTGCAAATGGCGTACCACCTACTAAATAGATATATCCCCCACTTGCTAATGGCAATACAACATGACCATTTTTCTTTATTCTTTTGGCAATCATATCTGATAACTCAGTTATGGCCACCCATGAACTAGACCTAAACCACAAATCGGCATGTAATGAAACTACACCGCCTAGTGAGTCTGTTGCTACATTGTATGTAATTCTTGGATAATCTGCATCATCTGGAACAGAACTTTCTTCGTATGCTACGACTTCAAAACTGTTCCAAAATTCATGTAATGCTCTTTCTTTCTCACTACTCATTGCTAGGCAACCTCCACTCCTCACAGGTTACTACACGCATATCAAGCATAGCACTGTTAGGTGTTTTGTTGTCGTCGCCATCAGACGTAACCCTAAATATTTTACCGTCTCTATCACGTCTAAAAACGTCATGAAACTGTAAATTTACGTTTTTACGGGTTGTTGCTGTGTAAAGCGACGTTACACCCTGTTGCATTGCTATAATGGCTTGTGTAGATGAATTTAACGTGGTAGCACATTTAAAAGTTGCACCCTCAACATATTCTGTTTTTGTGCCCGACAATCCATCTGAAACAGATTTTTTATCTAGCATTGTGCAATCTTCCATAGCTTCATCTAATAAACTCATAATCTAACCTATCTTTCTATATGGTTTTAACCTATCCGAAAATATATCACGCCACGAAATATTGCTTGTTGAACCGTCTTTCCTTTGGCTTGTGCCTTTAGAATACGAATAACCCCCAAAACTTTCTGAATTAAAAGGGCTTTGCAATACCGTGGCGTTTTTTCCTTCCCATTCTGTAGCCTCCGTAAGCACATCTAAAACGTCTTTTGGCACACACATAGTAGTAATTGTACCTCTAAACGTTTCATCAGCTAAATTGCTTGCTGTATGCTTGTAGATGCCATCATTAAAAACTGAACCTTCAATCTTGAAATATTGATTTTCTTGAATTTTAACGTTAGACAGGTCTATTTGGCCGCCTGTAATCACAAATTCACCCTCATAATATTCATCTTCAAAATAATTATGAACGTAATCACAAATTTGTTTTAAATCCATAGCTAACCTCTATTTCTTTGTTGGTTTTCGGCCTCTTTTTGGCTTTTCTTCTGTAGGCTCATCTACAGGCTTTTCTTCTGTAGCTAAATCCTCATCAGAAACGGCATCATCAGAAAATGGCATATCCTCATTGATTTCTTCAATAACGGGCTGTTTTCTTCTGTTGTCAGAACTTAACAACTCATTAATTCTTGCAAGGCTAGGCTTTAGGCCTAATCGGGGATATTCATCCCCGATATTGTACCTAAAATTATCATCTTGCAAGTCTGTAAAGTTTAATATTGCTCTATACATGACCTGCCTCCTAATTAAACGCCTTCTGAATTCTCATCATCTGAGTTTTCGCCACCTTCTGTACCACTGTTTGATGTGCTTCCAAATGTGAGAACTGAAATACCATCAAGATACTCAGCCATTAGAGTAATACCCATAAGGGCATATGACTCACCGCTTGCTGTACCATAATTTCCCTCAACGTGGAATCCGATTAATGGTGTTTCACCATCAACTTGATACTGTAAGCCCATCTTTGCGAAGTCTGAATCTTCTGGGTCTACATAGTAGTAGATGATATTCTCTACAGGTGTCGCAATGACTGTACCTTCGGCAATATCTGGTGCGGAAAGAAGGAAAAGGGTCTTGTAACCCATGAAATCCTTGATGTACTGAATACCAAACGCTGTCTGAATTGTAACGTTTGCGGCACCGATATAACGATAAACGTCAAGAACGTTAACGAAACCTACAACTTCTGTAACTGTCTTGCGCATCTTCTTGAACTTATCAAGAACCTTGCCCTTTGCCATTGAAAGAGCCATCTGGAAATCATTCTCAGAGCCTGTAAGGGAACCTGTATTCAAGAATGCGTAGAAACGTGTCAAAACGTTTGTCTGCAATTCATTTAAGAACGCATCATCTGAACGTTCGATTGCAACATCAGCACCATATTGTGTAACTTCCTCAATAGGTGTTTTCTTTGCATACTTCTCAACTGTAACAGTACCGAAACGAACTTCCTCAATCTCAACATCTGAGAACTCGATTTGTTTGCCTGCCTGTGGTGATGTTTTGAGGCCGTTTGGCATTGATGACTTATAATACTTTAATTCTGTACCGTTAGACTTTTTAACAGGTCTTGCGATACCTAGAATATCTCTGAGGGCATCCCAATTTGACCCGAAACGTGTTACAAAATCTACTTCTCTAGCTTGAATATTTGTATATTTGTTTGCCATGATTTACTCCTTTTCTACTGAAATAACTCTGGATTGTTCATAATAGCCTCTTGTCTCTTGGCCGTATCTTTAATCTTCATTATATCAGCTTTGCTTGAATACTTGTTACTTCCACCGCTTGGTGGATTTGGAACGTTGGCACCCGACTCATTGATATCGGTAATGAAACCGCCCCAATCGTTTTTGATGCCTTCTGTCAGTTTGTCGGCATCCTTCAAAGTACCATCATCAGATAATTCCATTGCTTTGAAATCAGTTACTCTTAAAATAGAGTCGATATGCTTTTCACCTACTTTGTTTTCCTTCAAAAGTTTGGTGTAAGCATCCTTTACGTTCTGTAGCGTTTCCTTGGCCTTCTCAGATTTCTTGTAATCCTCAAATTCCTTATGCTCATCTTCGTACTTCTTCTTCCAATCGTCGGCATCATCTGCACCTTCGTCAACCTGTTTCTTTAGGTCGTTGTACTTCTTAGTCACGTCATCCAACTGTTCCGCCTTCTCCCTGTAGCTATCCCTATCTTCTTTTAGGGAATCTACTGTTGCGGCGTGTTCTTCGATAATAGCATCAACCTGTTCTGCGGTTAATCCCATACCGTTTAAAAATTTTCTGGTTAAACTCATTTCTAACAATCTCCTTTTCTTTGGCTGTTTACTTTCAGCTACGAGATATTGTGGGTGTCTACCTTCACCCACCCCTATATAGCCATTATACAATATAATTTATCATTCTACAATTATAATGTATAACTAACTACCTCCTTTTAATTCTTCTGTCATGATATGGTTAAATTCATCCATATGGTCTGTAATTGCAGGTCTTAGGAACCCTTTGCCACCATTGCAAGCCTTAGCCCTACTTGTACCTAATTCTTGATATGGTGCATAAAACACATTGGAACCTATCAACACATAAGGGTCTTTTTCTTTTGGTGCCGTTCCACCATAAAAACCTACACCCTGTTGGCCATTTCTGGCTTCGTCTGCATGATAACTTGATATTCTAGGTGATTCACCGCCCACAGCACTTGTAATACTGTTTCTGAGTAATCCTGTATCAACGGGGCAATTAGCCCTTGCATAATTTTCTACTTGCATGCCTACAATGCTTAATCCCCTGTTTATGGCTTCTTCTGTGGCTTGCTTTATTAAATCTTTATTATTCTGGACTACTTTAACGCTCATTCTTGCCCCTCCTTCCACTCTAGCCACTCATTGTATGACATATCCTCAATCAATGTACTATGTTCTTTCCCGTCGGCACCTATCATCTTTGCGCTTCGAGTCTTGTATTGTGGTGGATATTTTTTTATATAACTGTTCATTGTGCAACGACAATTATAGGTAAGTCGTGGATGTGCGTGTGGGTCGGCAGGATACATAATCTCTAACCCTTCAACCTCAAATGGTTCATCAATAGGTTTTCTTTGTCGGTCTAATTCCCTATGTTCATAACGTGTTCGCCCATCAAGGGTAGCGAACCACTCTTTTTCCATTTCAATGCCTTTACTTTGCGCTTCTTCAAATCTGGCTAAACGCCCTTGATTTTGCGCGCTAGTACACATTGTCCTTGCGTGAGTTGTTACCATCTTCATATTTCTGTTTGGCATTTCCTTGGATAGCCTTTGGGCTATCTGTGGTATTCCTTCACCCTCAATAATGCCTTTTGCCACTTCACGTTTGATGTTTTGAAAATTCCATGTAGCATCTTTGGCCTTATTTAGCTTTTTGTAAGGTAAAACGTCGGCATCCTCAGCAACTAATGCCTTAATCGTGGCTGAATTATACAAATTAAAGCCAAATTCCACGCCTTGCGTGTGTTCCATCTGGTACGCCGCATAGTTTCCATTAACTTGAAAAACGTTAGGCACTCTTTCATTTACCATGTTTATAGCCACTTCATTGATATTTGTAAGAGTGTTTACAATAGATTGTTGACGATAACGCCACTGTTTGCCTTGAAAAACTTGCCCTTTTAGCCACTTTTGGTACTCAGCCTTTGTAACCTCGCCATTTTTTAATCGTTTTTGCCAAACGGCATCCTTTTTCTTGAACTTGGCATAAAAATCATTCATCTTCTCTTGAATATCTACAGATGCCTCATTGTACAATTTATAAAAATCATTTCGGAGGCGGATAAATTCTTTATCGGCCGCCTGTACGCCAACGTCTGTCTTAGCCATACACTAACCCTTCTTTTTGCGCCCTTTACTTTTTTTACCCTGTTTAAATTCTGGACTTGCTTTGATTTTATCCATTTCTTGTGCGTATTTTTCATCAAACACGGCCTTAGCTTGGGTCTTTGCTTCTTTGTAGTTAGCCCTCAGCCCCTTAATTTTTTCCATTATCTCAGCACGTCTAGCTTTACGTTCTTCTTTCGACATACCTTTAAGCATATTTTTCAAGCTGTCAATCTGGGATTGCATAGCTTGTTTCATTTGCTCATTATAGGCTTTGCGTTCTTCCTTAATAGCCTCTTTTACTTCCTTGGCGGCTATTTTACCTGCTTCATTTAAGCCCTTGGTAGATGTTCTTTCATTTCTACCTTTAAGCTGTCTATGCTTTATGTAATATTCATGCGCCTTTACAGGGTCATAGTATTTAGACTTGTATTGTGCCATTACTCACCCTCCAACTCCTTTAATAAGGCTTCTAATTGTGCATCTATATCGTCATTTTCATCTTCGTCATCCTCTAGGCCTTCATCTTCATCTTCATCTTCCATATCTTCTTCACCGCCCATCATGGCTTGTTGCATTTCCATCTGTTCTTCCATCTCAGCATCTTTACGCGCCATAATTTCAGAAACTTCATCAACTGTGATAAATGGTAGCTTGTTTAGAATGGTTTCGGAATCAAGGTATTCAGAGGCACTCAAAATCATCTGGGTTTGTTCCTGTTGATTAGAAATTCTGTTGCGCTTGAAAACAGGATTATCCTCTATACCGATTAGGTCTAAAATAGACTGAATAAATTCTGTAACTTGAAATTCATAGTCGTCGGCTTCTTCATCCATTGGTTGATAGGCCGCATCTATATGGTCATTGGTTGATGATGCACTGATAGTATGCACGTCTAAACCGCCGAAATCCTCATAAATACTGTTCCTAATGTCTGAGAGGAATGTTTCTCTGGCTTGATATGGAATATCAATTGTCTGTGGTGTTACGCTTGAATTTTCTGTATCTACTGAGGCTATATGATTTAGCTTTAATCTGCGCCTAAAATCAGAAAAATCTTTGTTATCCATACCACCACCACCGCCGATAATCCAATAAATCTCAGCCACGTCGTCTAAATCGTTGGCAAATCCCGACTTTACAAGGTCGTACACATCAATTTGCCCCTTCATACCGACTAAAGTGCTTTGACGGCGTTTTGAACCCCATAAAGGTACGATAGGAAAAGACTTGTAATTGCTGTACTCAATCTTTTCGACTCCCCCATCTTCAGATTTAGTCTCTTTTTTGATATAAGATTTTTTATCCTCAACCAATATCAAGGTTTTATCATCTTTGCCCTTTTTATATCGTGTGTATCCATCTTCTTCGTAAAGAATAACCATTAAAGGCTTATCGGCCTGTAATTGCCAAAATCTGATACCACCCCTTAAATTGCCCGTTTCTTCATCCCACATTGGTACAAACTCATCAAGAGTGAAAAATACAAGGTGGTCTAAATTCCAAAATCCAAACGATACGGCGTGAATTAGTGCTTTGTACGCCCCATCTTTTAAATCAATGTCAAATCGCTTGCCTAGCTTTTCCTTTGTTTCATCAATGGTTGTTTCAGTGCCATCTTCGTTCTGGATTGTCTTTTTGTGGTCTGTAAATGATACACCATTACCTAACAAATAGGTGTTACGCTGTGTATTCAGCCTGTGAAAGAAATTAGAACAAATCTTATTGTTTGATGCCGTAAAATCAACCACTTTATGGCCACTTGTATTGTACATATACGAAATGTAATTCATAATGGTTGAATTTTGCTGTTTGTCATACTCATTAGCATCAAGTGCAATTTTAAATTCATCAGATGCTTTGTGTGAGGCGATTGCGGAAAGAATGAAATCTAGTTTCAATGCCTCACTCTGTCTTTCTAACACTTCTTGGTAGTCTTGATATGTAATCATAGAAACTCTCCTTTTCTTAGAAATATTCCATCATGGAGATGGTATCACTATTGGAATAGAGTAGCCCTTCATACTGTCCGTCTGAAATCATTTTAATACGGCCTAGCCCCTTGGTACGCACAAAATATCTTGTGGAATCCATATGGTGGTCTTTTATCTTTACAGGTGCCTCAATATCCTTTTCAGCCTTTTTGGCATCCCAAACATAACCCCCTGCTTCATCAATCCAATTCTTTAAGGTCTTGTTAACCTTAATCAAATCATGATTGATAGCCGTATTGGTGTTTCTTATACCATCTTCCACGTTGTTATCAGCGTGTCTGGTCTTGAATATCTTTCGTTTTCGTAACTCAGTGATAAATGATGCGGCCGACGGGTCTATGATAGCCTCTATTTTCTCAGACTCATATATTAAATGCTTATCTATGGCCTCTTTCTGTAATAGAAATAAAGGCTCTACTAGCTTACATAATTCATCTGCGTACTCAGCATCCGTTTTTTGTATTCCTGTTTCACGGCCACTGTAGTAATAATCCTTCCACGCCCACCAAACATTATCAACCTTAACCCATAGAATACAGGCAAACGCATTTAATGTACCGTAATCAATGCTTAGGCAAAAATTACTCATGGACTTAAAGTTTTTAAGATTTAGTATGTACGGGCATTCCCCAATAGCGTGTTCGTAATTTGGAAATATAAGCCCCTCAGCTTGCGCCCACTCGCCTAGTATGTATCTCTTGAAGTAAACAGTACCTTCATACTCCTTACACAAATTATCAACAAACTTCTTAGGCAAAAATGGATTGTCAAATATTGTGTAATGCTGTATATAGCAATCCATCTCTGGGTCATCTATAAACTTTTTCAAATAGTGAGTAGGACTTTCTGGGTTTAATGAACCATCTAAACAAGAATATTCTTTATCAAGTCGGGATTTAAGCATCTCCCAAACTTCTTTGTTCCACTTAGCAATTTCATCACCATAGGCATACTTAATACTTGAACCTTGAATTTTGGATACTTGTGATGCCTTCTCGGCACCTATACAATATACAGGCTCACCGCATATCATAGCTATATTAGTGTTAGAGTGAATATTACCTATCAAGGCATCCGTGTATAATTCTCGCATTGGTTGTAAAACATTTCGTTCTACTGTCTGCGTGGATACACCGATTATAAAATTCAATCCTTTAAGGCTGTGACGTTCACGAAGTCGTTGCGGAACGACAAAAGCTGTGTCAACGAACGACTTGCCACTTCTAACCGCCCCAACCTTCAAATTGAATCTGTGGTTGGCGTTTAAAATGAACTCATTCTGTTTCGGACTCAGTCTCAACAATTGTTCCATTGTTCAATCCTTGTGTTAACTCAGCTGTGGCCTTCACACTTGCTAATATAGCATCTAAACGTTCAATAGGTGTGTTGTCTACTGTTTCGATAGTATCTTTCATGCCTAGATAATTCTTAGCATAGAATATATGCACTGGCGCACTCTTTTGTGCTAGTTTAAAGCCACTTCTTCTGAGGCTCATTTTGCCTAGTGCCCTTTTTTGCTTATAAACCTCCAAAAAAGTCATACCGTAGGTTTCTTTGCACCACGTACACAACGTTTGGTCGCTTATACTCAGTATTTGACAGATTTCTTCTTCTGTACACTGAATAGCGCACATATTTTCAAACATTGTCTGGTCTATAACCTTTTTAGGTCTACCCATCTTTTTTTTGGTTGTGCTACCCTTCTTTGTAGCCTTACTTGTAGTTGTTGATTTTTTCGACGTGCTTGCCATCCATAATCACCACCTTCTTTTATTTTTTCTTTGTTGTCTTTTTTGGTTTTCCCTTAGCCGCTGTATAGGTATTACCCATCTTTTTAGCTAAAGTCCTGTTGCCCTTCATAAATTTTTTATCAATCTCAGCCATTACCATGAACCTCCTAACGTATTTGATTTTTTATAGGTGTCTGATACGGTTAAACAACTACGGTTTAGTATCATTGCATAACCCGAATAGCTTTTATCCGTAATATGTGTATATCCTTTTGCTAGTGCATAAAGGTTAGTTGCGCTACTACTATCGGCTTTTCCACAGGCTAAAGCTAATTTATCGCCCCTTCTTAGCGCACTCGAAAAATCAGAACTTAATTTATTTTCATCAATACCCTTACCACCTGTTATTTTTGCCCTCATGGTCAAAGAATTGCTTGAACCTCTGTAACTCAACGAGCTTCTTAAATTTTCAGCGAAGTAAATGGCCCTACCATGAACAGAACCGCCACTGTCTGAATACATGGTGAAATCACCTTTGCTTATCTGGTCGCAAATATCTTTAGATGTATAACCTATATCTGTACTTCTGTTATAGGCATTATCGACTGTTCTAAAGATTTCAGTACCCTTCATGGAATCTAGCTGTGAGTCTGAGACTGTTGTTGGCTTATCAGACATACCCGTGAAATAAGCAAATCTTTGTAAACCCGAATCATCAAGAAATATAGGTGTACCTACACCTAACGCATCTGAGATAACATCAGCCTTTTCATCATCAGTCATATTCTGGAAATCTTTGAATGGTACTCCACCTTGCGGAAGGATATTTCCTGCCGCTACTTGCTGAGGCGTTGGTGGCACTAACATTTTGGTAACGGGTAAAACTGTTGAAACGCCACCGCCTGCCTTGCTTGTTCCTCTACCCATAGCTTATTTTCCTCTTTTTTGTTTTTTTGTGATTGGTTTTCTTGTCTTTGGGTCAATTCTTACAGCACCTACAGGGCTTGATAATCTGTCCTTGTAGTCTTTAATGTTACTTTTAGCCTTTGCCATAATTTACCTCCTTTAGAATGTTTCAATATCAATTACAATCTGCTTCTTAGCACTACCACCTCTAGGTGTAGCTATGTTTCCTGTGTATCTTACATCTGTTATCTTGAAATTGGTATGTTTACCAATAACAATCTCTGATTGTGCCTTAGCACCAAATAAAACCTTAGTGTTAGCCCCTGCTTTAATGTTATAAACCACTTCTCTACCTCCACTTATACCCGAACCACTTCCTAGGAATGGATTTTTGCTTACATCATAACTTGTAGACATATTAGATGTATTCTGGAATGCTTGCCCCACAAGCCTTGATTTTAATTGCGACTCAGATAGCTTTGAATAATCAGCAATACCGAATGTATTTCTTAGTAAATCATCATGCGCCCCACGTTGCAACACTGCATCTTGTCCTAAAGGATGTCCTGCCACTTCCATGATATTTGATGTATATTGCATAGATGCGAGTTGTCTAGCGTTCAAATTTAGGCCAAATTGCTTATTGATTGAATTTAGGTCTAAATTAGGGTCATTAAAATCTACGCCGTTATCTTCTAGATAATTCATTGTTTGTGACAATGAATGGCCTTGATTATCAAAATCAGTATTAGATATATACATCTTAACGGCCGCTGTTGTGTTAGCATCATACATTGAATCTTGCTGTTGTCTTAGCTTATCAGCGTCGGCATCTGTTAACGCTTTAGCGTTTAATGGAACGTTTGGTATTATTGATGTATTACCGCCGCCTCCTGCCTTGCTTTGTCCTCTACCCATTGTTCATCCTCCGAATCATCTTCTGGTTTACCACACATTAAATCGCATAAATCATCCCACGTTAAATTTTCAAATGTTGCACCCATTTTTTTCAATCCTCTTTTGTTGGCTTTGCGTTTAATATCTTCCTTCTTTCCTCATAATAGCTTGGTATTCTGATAATATTACCCTCTAGGCCATCTATCATATCGCCATAGAATAATATAGTCTTAGGCTCTAACCTGTTCATCATTTCGTCATATCCATCCTTAAACAGTGAACCTATGCCATTATTCCACTCTTTATCGTTTTTTACTCCCACGGTGGATACCGCCACTGTACCACCGTGAGGTATTCCTTCGAAACAAAATTCAAATGATGCCTTTTCACCCCATACTACATCTGGGATTACATCAATACCTAAACTTTGCCAATATGCACCGCACCATTGACGGCGATAACATGATAAAATTTGTAATGCTAAAGGGAAATCAGTATATAAACTAAAATCGGGGCTTACAACGGCTTTAAACTGTTGTAAACGCTCAATATACTTGTTAGGGTCACGCCACGCCGACATGAATTTATAATCGTCGTAATAGAAATGCGCTATATAATCTTCTGGATTATCAACTTCCTTCCAATCCATAAATCGTAACATCTTGTCACCTACAGTCTGTGTAGGTTGCATCTCTGGGATGCCCCATTTAAGATTGCGTGGAAATTGCATTATTTCTTGATTTTCAAATACATTATGCTGACAGCTAGGGTCTCTATCATCCTCTAACTCGATAGGGTCATCATCTTCTAACTCTAAATCTAGTAGACTATCTAAATCAAAACCAAATGATGCCATATCAATATCATCAATGTTTAATATTTCTTCTTTGAGTAAATCTTCATCCCATGCACTTTCCGCTGTTTTATTATCGCTCAATCGAAATGCTTTGATTTGTTCTTTGTTCAAATCATTGGCATATATAACAGGAATTTTAGCTAGATTTAATGCCTTAGCCGCTAAATATCTACCATGGCCACAAATCAAAGTGCCATCTTTTTCTACAACACATGGCACCTTGAACCCAAATTCACTAATGCTATTAGCTATTGCTCTAACCTGTTCATCTGGATGTTTTTTTGCATTTTTTTCATATGGTTTTATTTCATTTGTGTTTAAATAAACAATTTTTATATCCATTTTTTCCCCTTATTTATCTAGTTTTTCACTTAAAATTATAACATAAGTATATAAAAAAAGCGACTACAGGTAAACAGTAGTCGCCTCAACAAGGGTAAAAAAATATAAATGATTTACACGGCTAGATTATACTAAATAATAAAGGACTTGCCAAATATTTTTATAAAATCATTTCTAGTTCCTAGATTTTTTTCAAATTCTTCTTGTGCCAACCTTTTTAACTTATTATCAAGATTTTTGTTAAAATGTACACCTTCATCACTTAGATTATGATGCCTACCACATAAATACACCCAACACCCGTATTTTTCAGCCTGTTTTCTATTTGCTGAACCATAAAAGATATGATGCCTATGTAGGCCATATTCTGTACCACATACCCAACATTCCCTTTTATTGCTTATAATTGATTTAGTCATAATCTTCTCCTGCCATTTCATAAGCCTTTTTTATTTCTTTTTCCATGTCAGATTGTGTCATCCCTTTAATGACACCCACTAATATTCTAGGTGGCAAAACCATTTCTTTATAAGTGCATCTCCATAAATGTAAACAGTTAGGCATATTATTCACATAATCCTCTTTTACAGGGTGTACCTGTATCACAGCTTCGTTTTCCTTCCAAAACATATCCTTGATTGTACACATATCTTCCCATGAAGGTATCAATGATTTTCTTTTTGGACTAACTGAAACGTGTTCCCATCCTGCACCATTTGTAACAATAATCGTTCCATTCCAATGGGGCAAATAAATATACCCCTTAAATCCATCCATGGTTTTCTTTTCCCAGATGCACTTTTTATTATTTTCAATTTCTTTGAAACTTTTCATTTCCACGCCTCCTTTAATTTCAATAACTCATTAAGTGTCAAGGTCTCTATACCTAAACCTTTAGCTTCTTCCACTGTGGAATCTATCAATCTTGCCATTTCTTTTGTATCCATCTGGTGACTACCTTTAATGTGCCAAAATATTTTACCTACCATCATCTTGCCATCTTTGGTCTTATAGGGTGTACCGTCGGGCTTTTTCATTACCACGGCCTGTAAAGAGTCGTAATAATAATCATCACCACGCCTTACAAGTCTGTATTTATTAGCCTTCCAATTCTGTATCGCCCAATCTACGGCCTCATTTTCCAAAACATAACAAATATTTTCACTTAATAATTTATCGTGTACCTCTATATCGCTCATATTTGTCTTTTCAGCGATTTTATTTACTAATACATAAAAATATGCGTTGGCATTTAAAGAACGCTTTTTTCGGCACAATTTGGCGCAAATTTCTAGGGGTTTATTTTGTAGTTCCTGTATAGCATCACTTGACGGCAACTTATCAACCGAAAATGTAATATCCCATTTGCCCGTTAAATAACTTTTAACTATGTTTGTTAGTGTTCCTTGTAGTTTCATTTGAACCTATTTCCCCCAAACATGTGTAATCATTTCAAATAGACTTTCAACTTCCATCTCTGGATTAGCACTGTTGTAAATCTCTATACACTCTATCTCATGTTTATAATATTCCCTTGCCTGTTCAATGATATTTAACGCTAAACAAGGCATAGAATTAATTATTGCTAATTCTCTTTTTAATTCTTCAAGTCTTGTGATTGTCATGCTATACCTCCTCTGCTTTTGCTATTAATCTATTCATTATTTCAACGCAATCAAGAACCGTATCGTTTACATAACTTCGCCATTCTTCCGAACCGTCTTGTAAATTAACGCCTTGTTTTATTATTTCCTCTCTAGCCTTCTTAACTTCCTCCAGCGATACCGCCTCAAAAGAAGTTAATTGTTCTAAATCCATAAACTGATTACTGAATGTTACATCTACATCATTTTTTCTGTATACTTTCATATTTACCACCTCTAATTGTCGTCTAAAATATATTCTCTTATAAATCTATTAGCATAGTCGGGGTGTATCATTGAACGTGCAACTTTACAATTTTTTGCTCCTGCATGCTCATAATGTTCTTTTTTCATTCTTCTGATAGCGTCTTTACAATCAATAGCATTGTAATTTATCGCTTCAAATATGAAATTAAAACTAGGCTCACAATTTATAAACCAATATTGTGTAGGCTTTTTGTAATAATCCCCTCTATCTCTCCTGTCTGTATCTATTATCGTAGGTTTACAGCACCAATAACGGCGTAAATAATGTTGTTCACTATAAGGGTTTTCGACAATCAGTTTTAAGCCTCTATCAATACAAATAATGAACAACATATTTACAAGTTCATACATTTCAGTAATTTCTTTTTGGAGTTTCATACAATTTGTCATTTTTTCTTTTAAACTCCAATTCTTCATACCGTAATTTTGTCCTCGCATATTCAATAAAATCTGATTTTCAAATCTTATACAAGGGAAAAAGGCTATTATTAAATCGTCTTTGGTTATATCATCAAATATACTAGGCTTATTTTCATACCCCCCCCTAATTTCCTTAAAAATATCAATAACTCTGTCGGTTTCTCCAAAATCATTTAATATGTCGTAATCAATAGCGTTAACTCCTAATTTCTTAAATTGATTTTTAAATGTTCCCGATTGTTCAAATAAACAATGCACATTTTTTATTTTCATTATTCCACTCCTAATTTTTCTCTTAATTGTTCTGCATAGTGTCCTAACGTTTCACTGTCGGGTCTTTGCTGTTCTTCATAATCAAAATCGCCTTCCTGGCTTATCTGCTTTCTGTCCTGGCAAAAATGGCATCATCCTGTCTTTTCATCCATTCCAAACAATCACAATTTATTATTTTATAATTAATCATCAGCGCCTAACTCCTGTCTTATTTTCCTTGCATATTCTCTAATAGTTTCACTATCGGGTCTAGGTGGCTCATCATAGTTGAAATCGCCCTCCTGTAGTTTATCTGTTTGGCCTATCAAGTATGTATTGTTATCAAGTAGTTTTATATTCTTTTCACGGATTTGCTCTATTCTTGCTTGAAATTCTACAGGCATCTTTTCATAGTCACGGGTTCTTTGGCATATGGTTCTATAGTTTTTCTGAAACAGACTCATCACCACCGCCTCATTGTAATCTGCATCCGTCGCCCAACTTCTTAATACTTCCGCCGACCCAATCGCCTTTTGTACAGGCTCTGGCAATTTAGCGAATACACCTTCTTTGGTTCCCATTCCTATAGCGTTTCTTGCAATCTTCCACGCTTCAGCTTCATCCATCACAGCTAAATCTTTAGGTTTTTCAATCTGACAAATCAGCTGTGATACGCTTGGTGCAAATCCACTGTCATTAGACTTACAGTATGCCTTGAATGCGAGCATTACATCATTTGCTTCGTATTCCTCTAACAACATATGCCACGACTCTATGGCTGTTACTTTGTCTTTGACCACAAAATTTGTGAATGTAGCTTGTATTATCGCAAGCAACTGTTTTACTTCATCCCTTGTCATTTTTTCAACCTCCTTACAAATCCTTCCATTCATCCCAAACAGAACTACTATTTGTTTCCTGTCTGGTCTTGTTATAATTACCCTCCAAAACTTTAGGGAAATTATTAGGTTTTACGAACCAATCAAAATCAATTGACCATCCTCGATTATTTTTACCTTGCAAGAATGAACTCCCCCTAATATTTTCAATTGCACTGAAAACATCTTCTAGGCTGTATTCTTTTAATCTAGCAACTAACATTTGGTATCGTTTAGACGTACTTGTTATCTTTGAAACAGATTTAATGCCAAATCGTTCCAACGTGTTCCATTCCTCTAATACTTGTCGGACTTCTGTCTGACTAACAGATACTTTAGTATCTGTTAATATAATTTTCTTCTCATTCTTTTCATTCTTATCATTCTTATCATTCTTTACATTCTTCTCATTATTGTTTGTGGCTAATTGGTGCGCATTTTGTGTGCTAATAGGTGTGCTAATAGGTGTGCTATTCACTGTGCTAATAGGTGTGCTATTTTGTGTGCTAATAGGTGTGCTAATGTCCTCATTGTCAAAGTCTGAAACCCCTTGATATTTCTCATAATTTACTATCGCAATATGTGTGCTAATACGTGTGCTATTGCGAACTATCATATTATCACTTTCAAGTAGATTTAAAAATGTCTCTACTGTGTGATGATGCCAACCCCACCTGTCAGCTAATTTACGAATTGATGTTATAAAACTACCTCTTTTTACCAATTCAAATTGATTATTAATTATTACTTTTCTATCTTTATGGTTAGCCATTAAAATTAGGTCTACCCATGCTTGGCCTTTGCTAAATCTTTCATCTCGCCACAAATCATGTTCCATTATTTCTCTATGTAGTTTTATGTAGCCTTGCATTATCCGTTTTCCCCTTTATTTTTTAATAAAAAACCACCTCAGCCGAAATCTCCAACATTTCAGCTTTAGTGGTTTTTAATGTCCTTATTTAGTTTGCCTATACCCTGTAGGTAGTTGGAGTACCAAACAAGGACTTTTTGGATGGTAAATCTCACTGAGAGTTTACGTGAGATATTGTACTAAATCTTATATTTTATTTCAAGTATATTTTATATTTCTTTTATTCTGATATGATGTACCCACAGCATTAATTTGCGCTTGATTTTATACTCAGCTGTTCTAAATCCCTTTGTATCTTCAACCACAATCTCACCCGTTTCCGCCACCCTATATCTGAAATCAGCAAGATAGCTACACTCCTTTTCAATCACTCTACCTTTATGGATGCCACCACGCTTGCCTATTTCATCTGGTTCCCTTTGTGTAGGTATTAAAACATACTTAACCTGTCTTTCAAGGTCGGTTATAATGCCACCATATTCCATAGCCTTTAATTCAACATATCTTTTGTATTCTTTTCTGGAATCAAATACTAGGCCATCAGCTGTTTTTATTTTTTTATTTCTGTACTTATTCATTATTTCCCTCTAATATAGCCCCTAATTCCAAAAATGACAGTAATTTGTATTCTTTAGGTTTAATTATAAGGCTATCTTTTTTCTTTGGCTTATTTTGCCGTTTACGCTTGTTATACGCCCTTTGGTATTTTAGCTTTTCTTCTTTATTTTTTTCATACCAACGTTTACAATAAACACTATTCCAATCAATAAAATCTACGTCGCAATCTGTCTTGGTACAATTAGAGCAATCTAAATTGCATTTAACCAACTAATCACCTCCCCCTGCCACGTTCCCGTAGACCAACACAAGAACGTGGCGTTTATTTTGTGGTATATATACAAGGCATTAGCCCTATATAGCGATATTTGTCCTAATTAGATGCTTAATATAACCTTGTTTATTAGGCACACTGTCTAATTTATCAATAATATCCTTATCTGTCTTTTTATTTAATTTAAGGCAATACTTTTTTGTATTCTCCTTATCATATTTTGACTGTCTATTCATTGTTTATTTTGGTTGCACCCCCCTTTTAAAATCATTTTTGTCAATATCACCAACCTTAATATTATGTCCTTGACTATCTATATATCCTGTTATCATTCAATCACTCCTATTTCTCTTAAACAATCATTCCATCCGTGTATATATCCTTTTGCACAATCAGAACACCTACTCTGTCCAATTATTGATTCCTTTGGCGCCTTTATTAAAGGACATCTCGGAGACCTTATAAAGTTCCCATTATCATCTTTTATAGCCATCCATTCATCACAATAATTACCTGCTAAACTACACAGAGCGCAATTATCTGGCATTTCGTCTAATACTAATATTGCTTTACTCATTTTCTATTTCCTTTTCAACCCTATCTATCAAGTTATTCATAAGTGCCGTTAAATAGCCTAGCTTGTAATTAGCTTTGCTTAACTCATCCTCACCTTCTGAATAAGATAAGGCATTTGTTAGGGTTTCAAATTCATCATCTGTTATTTTAACTTCTACCTCATTATTTACCCTAATCTCAGTACATTGAAAAAACTTATCTGCATCGAAGTTTGGAAGTTCCATAACGGCTAGCTTATCATCTTTAGACAACTTATCCCACCACATTTGCTTTTCTTCTGCTTGAACAATAATAGTCTTGATGTAGCCACCGATTGTTTTATGTTCGGGGTGATTTTCTTTCTCTTTCTCTGACATATTGGATACGCCAATAACTTCAGAATGAGTGTAAGGACAGTTACACATAACACGATATGCTCTTGATTCGTACCAGTCTGAATCAGTCCAGTTGGATTCCTTATCAAACATTTTAATCGTAGGTCTTTCATTGGTATTAAAAACACCGCTGTTCCGATTGCCGCTGTTCCAATCGCCACTGTTCCAATCACCACTGTTATAATCGCCACTATTACAATTGCCGCTGTTAAAATTGCCACTATTATTATTGCCACTATTACAATCGCCGCTGTTAAAATCGCCACTGTTCCAATCACCACTGTTAAAATTGCCACTATTACAATCGCCACTATTCCTATTGCCACTGTTCCAATTGCCACTGTTCCGATTGCCGCTGTTCCTATCGCCACTATTCCTATTGCCACTGTTACAATAGCCTAATGAACTTTTTGAAACATTACTCTTTTTTCTTGGATTTTTTATCTCTTTTATTATCTTGATTTTATTGGTGCAGTATCTTAATTCATCATCTGTGACTACTTTTCCAAGTGCTTCTACTTCGCATATCCGTGTATTTTCTGACATCTCATAGTAGTTATAGCAATCAGCAAGTGATTTACAGAAATGAAAACCAAGCTTGCAACAAATCGGTGTCTCTCCAAGCTCATAAGTTTCACCTATTTTATACTGCATATCACGACACATTAAATCTTTATTAAATGCTTTATAACCTTTCATACCTCTACCTCTTCTGTTTCATACATCCATGTTTCAAACCCGACAATACTAAACTTCTTTCCGCATTTGTCACATTTGACAATTTGGGTATCGCCTGTGTAACAATCCACTTGTTCATCACCAATCCATGTATCTTCATAAGTTGGTTCATATTCCTCATAACAATGAGGACATACAATCATTTGGTCTATCATTCTTCTACCTCACTTTTTAGCTTTGACTGATATAAGTCATGATTGCCTGTCATAGTTACAGCTCTTGAACTCAAATTCTTTTTCATCCAATCTTCTGTTTTATTTTTGCAAAGCGCACAGCGTAGGATATTATTTACGACCACGCATTTATTACATCTTAAACTATTTGGCTTATTCATCTTCCTTACCTCTTTAAGTGTTTGTCCTGTTTTTACCACATATCCTATTTTTCCACATTTGCACTCTAAATCTTTCAGTAATGTATCTTCTGGATAAACACCTATCCATCTACTTAAACATTTAAGACACATTAATTCAGCTACTTCGTGTGGCAAATTTGCCTCTATATCAATTACTAATTCCATTTTTCTACCTCACCTTTCTGCTATTAGCCTATCTACTGTATCAATCAATGTATCTATACTTCCTGTATTATGCTTAACTCTCAGTGCTAGACTTCTTAATTCCTTAATCTTCTCTAGTGGTATAACATCTGCGGTAGGTTGAACCGATATGAAGTCATAAAACCTACTTCTCTCTCTTGCTTGTGCTGAATATCTTGTGTATGCAGGACTATTTGTTGGAGTGTCATACTCTCTTTGTAATGCCAAATCTCTTTGTTCTTTAAGTACCTTTAATACTGCTGTTCTATCTATATACTCTGCCATAGTCTTTACTCCTTATCTCTCTCCTCAAATTCAGCTAACTTATTTGCGTATCTTTTAGGGTATGCTAGTTCTAATATCTCGCATAGCTTTTTATCGCTCCATGTGAAGTCATATCCCTTTTTCGGTTCGACAAGTTGCATGGTTCTGAATAAGTGGTCTACAATCATGTTGGCTCTTATTGAGTCTGCTTTTAATGAATTGTAGGTTGATATATCAAGTGTTACTGTATCATTCATCTGTACACCTCTCTATTACTCTTTCGTCCATATCCCATAAACAATGCTCGTATAGTGTTCCGTCGCATATCTCACAGAATGGATAATCACATTGTAAATTCTTATTGTCCTCTGTGTTATAACTGTGAGGACAATCTAATCTGTCTTGGAATTGTAATTTCATTGTTAATCCTCTTTATCGTAGAATTCCTCATCATCCTGTGGAAACCTAAACACCTTGGGATAATTCCACGTTTTTTCAAGATATTTATTTCTCATATCCTCTAATACTTTCTCTGCCTTTTCCATGCTTGAATATTTTGCCATAGATATTGCTAATCCATCTGTAATTGCATTTATTCTAAATTCATCGTTGCTATGAAATGATTGAATTTCTATAAGCACTTTTTCATAGGGAATATCTTCTCTTCCATCTTGACTAACTAATCTCATTTGCTACCTCCTTAATACAGGCATTTCATTATTGCGATAGCTTTTACATTTAACCTCTACCACAAAACGGCTGTCTAATTCTTTTGATTCCTCTTTAACTCCTGCATAAACATTTTTAAAGGTTTCTGTTAGACTACACACCTCAGTGTGAATACAATCATCACATAAACATTTCACTTTTTAATTTCCTCCTTTTTTGAAAAATAAAATAATTATAATTGCAAATATTAATGCACCTATGTTTTTAAACATTCCTGTCGTTCCTTTTCTAGTCGTTTTTTGCAATCATCCCCACCACAGCTGTAGTTATACCCTAATAGCAAACATTTCTTGCATTCATTAGGTTCATAAAAGAAATAAGGACAATTGGCATTGTCATTTGCGTAAATCATTTATTCACCTCCTTCAACCATTGTAAGGCTATACCTACATTTTTGCAATATGAATAGGCTAGAATTATATCTAGCCTATTCATTTTTAATTAAATCTGTTAGAGTCTGCATAGACTAGGCGGCCAACAACATAATCTAATACATTTATGATTTCCTGTACCTCAGCTGTTGCCGTTCCACCCCTATTCAAATCGTCTACTATATCGCCTATTTTTCGGCTTGTAGGGCTTTTTACATCCCTTAGTGCATCATTTATATTAATTTCCATAATAAATCCCCTTATTTTGTAGATTTGCCACCTCTACCACCGCCAAAAAGGCTAATGATAATTAATGTGCCACATATAATCGCTGTAATTAAAACCGCCTGCATAATAACCTCCTAACATTCAAAAAATTCAATTCCTATTGAGTTCATAAACATTTCTAGCTTTTCCTTAGCATCCTTAGTTAGTCTAATCAAATAGGTGCATTCTTCTAGCACCTCATCCTCATTAACTTCTGGAATGAATTGGTCTATTGCCATTTGCTGACCTTCTGATGTAGCTTTTTCAATCTCAGCTTGCTTTTGCTGTTCGGCTTCAATCTTTGCACGTTCCTCAGCACGTATACGTTCTTCTGTTTCACGTTGCACTTTTTCTCTTTTCGCCTCCAACACTTCCCTCTTATGTGCCTCATAGTCAGCAAGGAATTTCAAAACAGGTTGTAAATCAAGGTTTTCATTGTACATCTTCAAGGCCTGTTCTTCCTTGTCAGATTTTAAAGACTTGATTGTATCATAAGCCGCCTTTGCATTGGTTTTATATTCCATCATTTCTTCTTTGATAGCCTTGGTTGTTGTGGTGGCGTTTTCCCATTTCTTGTTATAGATTTTTTCAAATGGTAAAACTTCTCTCCACTCTTGCTCTGGGATAATCTCATTGTAATATTCTTCAATGGCTTTGCGCTTTTCTTCAATACGTTTAGCCTCAAATACTTCTATCATGCCATTAATATGGTTGATAGGTGTATCGTACATCTCAATCAATTCGGAGGCCTTAGCATAGAAATCCTCATAAGGTTTCATATACTCAGCCTTAACTTCCTTAATCCTGTCCTGTAGGGCTTTTTTATCCTTCCTTAGTTGTGCTACGGTATCCTTAGCATCCTTTTTTGTATCCTCAGTGAAAACAACTGTATCATAGGCATTTAATTGCTCTTTCAAATAAGCCTTAGCCGCCTCAAAATCAGCCTCTATTATTCCACCTTTAGGTGTAATTAACATTTCCATGAATTATCCCTCCTGTTTTTTAGACTTGCTTGCTATAATTTGGCTTGCCTGTTGCTTTGTCAAATCCTCAATCTTTTCTATCTTGTAAAATTTAAGCATGGCATCTATGTCCTTTATTAGCCCCTTGACGGCATCTATCTGTTTTTTGGTAGCTTTGCTACTCTTAGAGTCTTTTTGTTCGTTCTGTGGGGCATTTGGGGCATTATTAGCCTTATTATCAGTTTTACCATTGTTTGTAGCATCTGAATCTTTTTCGTTATCAATACAAAACAGACCTGCCAACGCATATTTTCTGGCATAAGATGATGCCGCCCCTGTTATCTGGCTAGAATCCATCCCACGTTTTTCGTTTTCTTCTCTTGCGTGAGCCGTACTTTCGATAGTTTCACCACTTTCAGCGTCAATCAAGGTTACTTTTGCCTTTACATATACCCTATCGCCTACGGTTTCCATTTCGTTTGTGATATGTAATACACAACCCTTTGCATCACATATAGGTTTTACAGCCTGTAGAATATCCTCACAAGACCTGTAATTATACTTGCCAAAATCATTATGCTGTCCTTTAGGTACAAATAATTCTTTTTGGATTTCAGCAAGTTTCTTGTAAATCACTTTTGACATTTTCAATCCTCCTTCTTAAATAGTTCATCAAGGGTTAAATCAGTTCCTAATCGTTCCTTGATTGCTACCATTTCCTTGCGTGTAAATTCAATCCTACCATGTAGCTTATGATGCACACTCTGGTAGCTTAGATTTAAAGCCTCACTTAAATCATTTCGTGAAACCTTCTTCTTTGTCATTTCCACGTCTAAATTATGAAAAGGTATCTGCATCTAATCACCTCCTAACTTGCTGTTTCATTTTAAAATATATTGAATAGTTTATCAAGTATTATTTATTATTTATATCGTTTCTTTAACAACGTATCTTCTGTCGCACTCAGCCTTTTCCAATTCTTCTATTCCTACTCTCTGGATATTCACCGCTTGACAGGCTCTTACAGCGTTCAAATACAATTCAAACATGTGTCTTGAAACTGTTTTCTTCTCAACTTTATCGTATATATACCACATAACATACCTCCTATACATCTACAGCGATTGTGTGATAACAATAAATGCGACCTCTACGTTCCACAAATTTATATCTTGTTGTAAAATGTTGGCCTGTACAATCATAAGATGATGGATACGCTATCAATCTATATTCATTCTCAAAACAACTCTCAGCTTCTTCCATGGTCATGCCCTGTGAAAATTCAATTAATACCGTGTAGTAATCATAATCACCGCCAATATATCTGATATTTGATTTAGACTTGTTATATGCCCTTATGGCCTTTTTGTACTCAATAACAAGTTTCTTAGCACCTTCCACGTTCTTGACCTTACCCTCAGCAAGTGCCTCTTGATATAGCTGTACAAATATATAAGCATCTCTTAATTCTTCACGATTTCTAATTGTCTTTTCCATATCCTGTACCTCCTTATCCTACGCATCTAACATATGCACACATTGCCGAAAAATCATCTATTTCCATCATTGCTCCATCATGGATATAATCAACGGCTTTATTAAACTTGGTGTAATTAAATCTTGTATCGTATTCCTCAGCATGGTAATCATCATAATTCTTAGCCATAATCGCTTTTACTTCCCTGTATAAATCCATATCTAAAAAAACGCCTCCAAATTCATAGTGCATCTCTTTTGCATGTCTTAAATCGTTTGTGTCAGTTAATAATTGGTTCATTTCATCAATTGCTCTGTACTTCATATCTCCTACCTCCTAAAATATGCCCCACCCCTTTAGGTGGGGCTTTGAAATTAAAACTGTGTAACCGCCTTAAATCTCTTAAATGCGTATCCTAATGTGTTATGTACCCATATTCTGTTGTGATAACCTGTATCTGTGTTTGTAACTACTACAGCGTGAATTATTTTGCCTTCAATTGTCATCTTCTGGGTGAGTTCAACTCTTACACCCAACGCCCTGTTTTCAACCTTCTTCAATACCTTTACGTTCTCATTTCCTTTTCTTGTCATACACATAATAAATACCTCCTTGGTGTTTTTTACTATTATCTCCCAACACCATAGTATCACCTTTTCTTTATTTTGTATATAGTTTTTTTTATAAATTTTAAAAATTTCTATAAAAAAATAGCCCCACACAATTTCTTGTGTGAGACTATCTAAACAAAATGGCCAAAAACAAAAAGTCTACAATTATAGTATCCTATTTCTTATTTTCAGTCAATTTCGTAATAACAGAATTATAGAGTCTGGGATTGATTAGCTTCAAGCACTCCATTAATTCATCCATGATACTAAATAGTTCATCTAGGCCTACATCTTTTGAGGCATCCATAAACTCAGTATCACTTGTATACTTTATACGTGGGCTATCTTTATAGTATATATCCATTATGCTGTGATACACGGCCAATTTCAAACATACCTCATAGCTTGCC
>ERZ842401.1196-NODE-1196-length-37871-cov-11.312619_pt1 | contig 37871 bp, 38 predicted proteins | sample MGYA00521270_ERZ842401 | MGnify/ENA primary metagenome ERZ842401 (study PRJEB31892, sample SAMEA3878208) | bioreactor metagenome | biome: Moose rumen | place: Sweden | collected 2011-10 | study: EMG produced TPA metagenomics assembly of the PRJEB12797 data set...
ATGATAAGGGCAACGACTTCTTCAAGCAACTGAAGCCTTGGTGTCCTAAGTGCAAGTAAGATCATCTGATGATATTAATGACGGTTGTGGGGTTCGCCTTGCAACCGTCTTTTTTATGCCTTGAAAGCTTGTGACTTCAGATGAGGCAGACGTACATAGAGCACCACCCCTCGGAAAGCTAAGTAGGCATTGTAGGCTAACCACAAACCGTGATTGCCCAGGGTATCCCTTAGCAGGAAATAGAGTAGGAAGAACAGCAGGGTGGAGAGGAATACGGAGAGCAGCATGTCTCTTGTGGCGGTGGCGCCTATGAAGATACCATCGAGGATGAAGGCAGCAGCTCCCGTGATGGCCACAAAGGCAGCACCATATAGGTAAGTCTGCGCCGTAGTGATGACTTCCTGCTCGTTGGTCAACAGAGTCAGGATGCCATGCCCAAAGAAAAAGTAAACCACCGTGAAGAGCAGCGAAACCAGCAGGCTCCAGAAAACCAACCTTCGAAGCATCTCATCGAAGGCCGTGCGATTCTGGGCTCCGATGAAGCGACCGCCTAAGGCTTCACCAGCAAAGGCGAAGCCATCCATCACATAAGAAACCAGCAGATAGAGTTCCATCAAGATGGTATTGGCAGCCAAAATCAACTCTCCTTGACGCGCCCCTGCAGAAGTAAAATAGAGCATCACGGCCACTAAGCAGAATGTGCGGAGGAAGATGTGCTTATTGACGTTGAAGAAGCGCACCACTTCCTCACGCTTCCAGATGGCATGTGGCATGACGAACTTCCTCAGGCGTAGGTAGTAGCGCAGCCAGAACCCTATTCCGATGAAGAGGCCAGCATACTGTGCCGTAACTGTTCCTAATGCCACACCTTCCACTTTCATGCCAAGGCCAAAGACCAGTGTCACACTGGCGATGATGTTGATGATATTCTGGGCGATGGCCACCACCATCGGTGCGCGGGTGTTCTGCATGCCGATAAACCATCCCGTGAGGCTGTAGAGTGCCAGCATCGCAGGGGCTCCCCAGATGCATATATTATAATAGGTGACGGCCAATTGATACACTTCGGCTTCAGGACTGATAATGCGGTAGATAAGTTCGCGCAGGGGATATTGCAGCAATAAGAGTAGGAGGGCAATGCCAAGTCCGATGCTGATGGAACGCAGCAAGATGTGCATCACTTCGGGCATGTCCCTTCTTCCCAGTGCTTGGGATGTGAGGCCGCTGGTACCCATGCGCAGGAAGGCGAAAATCCAATAGAGGATGTTGAACGCCATGCCTCCCACGGCAATGGCTCCGATGTAGTTAGCACTTCCCATGTGTCCCACGATTGCCACATCAACCAGTCCTAAGAGCGGCACCGTGATGTTGGAGAGGATGGAAGGCAGCGCCAGATTCAGTATTTGCTGGTCTCGGAGCTTCATGGGATGATGAATTGCACTTCCTTGAAGAGATAGCTGCGCTCCTTTCCTTCGGTATCCAGCAGATGCAGTCTTCCGTCGGGTTCCACGCGCAAGATACTCGCATGGAAAAGCCCTTGCGCATCACGGAAAGGATACACCCCTTCACGTCGATAGAGACTCTGGTTGTACTTCTCCGTCAGGTATTGCGTGAAAGCCTCAGAGTCATGCTTCAGGTGCTTGTAGTAACGAGACACGAAAAGCAGCACGTCCGTCAGCACGGCATGCAGGTCTTCTTCCTGCCCTGTAATCTGAGAGAGTGAAACAGGATTAGGCGCATCACTGAGGAAGGCTTGTTGGTTGATATTCAGACCGATGCCTGCAATGCAACGCGCCACGCCTCCTTCGGCATTCAGCACATTCTCGATGAGCATGCCACAGATTTTCTTATCCTGCCAATAGATGTCGTTTGGCCACTTCACGCTCACATCGGAGATGCGGCAATCCAAGGCCTCCTTCACGCTGAGGGAGATGATTTCGGAAAGAATAAACTGCTCGCGGGCTTTCACAAAATCGGGATACATCACGAAGCTGAAGAGCAGATTCCTGCCTTTCTCGCTTTCCCAACTATTCCCCCGCTGTCCCTTTCCTGCCGATTGGAAATCGGCCACGACGGTGCATAGCTCTGGCACCATCTCATCGCTGTCGCAGAGAGCCGTGAGGTAATTGTTCGTAGAGTCGGTCTCGTCCAAGCAGATGAGGCGGAAGGGAAATATGGCGGGATCTGGTTTCATTTTTCTTACTCCTATATTATATAAGGTAAAACGCATCCTTGATGTGCTCTATCTGGAAATGGTCGGCATTGCCCACCACGGTGATGATGTCGAAGCGCAAGGCACAATCCAGGGAGTACTCCTTGATGTAGGCATCCGTGGCACGGATGATATGGTGCTTTTTAAGTCCGTCAACAGCCTCATAAGGTTCCTGCACCTCTGTGTTGCTTCGCGTCTTCACTTCCACGATGACGAGCGTATGGTCTTTCGCAGCCACGATGTCCAGTTCCAAATGGCCCTTTCGCCAGTTGCGATGCCTGATGAGGTAGTCGTGCCTTTCCAGGTATTTCACGGCTGCGTCCTCTCCAGCTTTTCCTAAGACATTGTGTGCTGCCATACAGATGCGTTACTTTTTCGCTGTAAAATTACGCTTTTCTTTCCTAATAAGGAAGATTTTTGTAATTTTAGGGCACGAAAAACAGAATTACACGCTTATGGACGACAATTACTACATGAAGCAGGCATTGGCAGAAGCCCGCAAGGCGGAGGCCGAAGATGAGATTCCCATCGGTGCCGTGATAGTGTGCAGGGATCAGATCATTGCACGTGCGCACAACCTTACGGAAACCCTTACTGATGTGACGGCGCATGCGGAAATGCAAGCCATCACGGCGGCTGCCTCTACCTTGGGAGGTAAGTACCTGAACGACTGCACGCTCTATGTCACGGTGGAGCCTTGTGTGATGTGCGCGGGAGCCATAGCATGGTCGCAGATGGGACGCTTGGTTTATGGTGCCAGCGATGAAAAGCGTGGCTATACCGTCTTCGCGCCACAGGCTTTGCATCCAAAGACACAAGTTACCAGTGGTGTGATGGCAGAAGAGTGCGTGCAATTGATGAGGGATTTCTTCCAAAAAAAGCGCTGAAAAACCACGATGCTTTCGTTGGTGCTCACGATGCTCATCGCTGTGAGCAAAAATGTTCACAGTTGTGGGCATAAATATTCATAGCGGTGGAGATTTTCAGACTTCCTCGTAATCGGTATATTCCCCTTCGTCTTTTGAGAAGATTTTAGGCCTCTTGCTGCTGAGGTCCTCCTTGTTGCGTGAGAGTTGCTCGTTTTCCTTTTTGCGCTGTTGAGGCTTCGTATCAAAGCCGAGGATGCTTTTGAAGAAACGAATCATGGAGCCAAATCCGAAGAGGATGCCCGCTATGAGAATGGTGATGAGAAATCCTAACAGTTTCATGAGGCTTTGCGTTGAGTGATGAGAGACAACAGAATAAACCAAACGACGATGAGGGCAATGCCTACGATCTCGAACATAGCCAACAGCAGCAGGCATCCGAAGAGGAAGATGAAGCGCACCTTATTGTCTGCCCATGTGAGGTTCTTGAACTTCAGGGAGAACATCGGAATCTCGGATACCAAGAGCCAGCAAGACACGGCTATCAGAATGATAATCAGCAGGGGCGTGAGCTGAAAAGACATCAGCATCTCATCGCCTCCCACAATCAAGGCTCCCCAAAACAGCGCATTGGCAGGCACTGGAAGACCAATGAAAGAGGTCGTCTGACGCGTGTCGTTATTGAATTTTGCCAATCTCAAAGCAGAGAAAACAGCAATCAAGAAGGCGATGTAGGGCACATAAGCGATGAAGGGCGCCATGGAGTAATAGTTCTGCAGCCAAATCTGCAGCCATCCGAAGACCATAGAGGCAGGCGCAATGCCGAAGGTGATGTCATCTGCCAGAGAATCAATGTCTTTTCCGATGATGGAATGCGTATCAAGCAGGCGTGCAGCCATACCGTCGAAGAAATCGAACGCTGCTCCTAAGATAATGAAGATCAATGCCCATTCAAAGTTCTGCATGAAGCCATGATAGGTAGCCACACATCCGCAGAAAAGATTCATGCAGGTGATGGTGTTCGGGATGTGCTTGGTGATTCTGTTGGCCATGATGCTGAATTTTAGAGGTGTGCAATGATGGTTTCGTTGCCAGTAGTCGATTGTCCCATGCTCACTTCGACCTTAGTGCCGAGAGGCAGGAACAAATCCACGCGGGAACCAAACTTGATGAAACCCAGATGCTCGTCGATGTAGCAGTCGTCACCCTCCTTGGCATACGTCACGATGCGACGCGCTACGGCACCCGCTATCTGCGTAGCCATGATTTCTATGCCGTTAGGCATCTCCATCACCACACTGGCACGCTCATTGTCGGTGCTCGACTTTGGCAGCCATGCCGCCATGTAGCGACCGTTCTGATGCCATACCTTCTTCACCGTTCCATCCACAGGGAACCAGTTGGCATGCACATTCCACAAGCTCATGAAGATGGAGACCTGCAAGCGGCGGTCGTGGAAATACTCATTCTCCTCCACTTCCTCGATGGCTACTACCTTTCCATCAGCAGGTGCCACGATCACGTCCGTGGTGTCCTTTCCGAACATACGGATAGGGCAACGGAAGAAGTTCACCAAGATACCATAAACAATGATGCTGATAGCTCCGATGATATAAAAAGGAATCATGCTCTTGAAACCATAGAACACCAACGTATTGAGTAAAATGAAGAAGATGAGTCCACCAATCAATGTATGGGTGCCTTCACGGTGTATGCGTATTTTTTTTAGTCTTTTGAGACGAGCCATTTATCTTATCTTTTTGTTTTGATTTAGTAAGCACCTGCAAAAATAGCGTATTTTTAAGAACAATCCAATTTTAATAGAAAGAAATATGGGTGTTGATAACTTTTAGCGAAATATTTTTGAAACGTCTAAAGTAGATTGTAACTTTGGGGATTGAAATAGAAAAGATTTTCCGATATGCAAGATTTTGTTCATCTACACGTGCACTCCCAATACTCACTGCTCGACGGACAGTGCAGTATCAAGAAGATAGTGGATAAGGCGATAGCCAACGGTATGCGTGGCATGGCCCTTACTGATCATGGCAACATGTTTGGCGTAAAGGAGCTGCACGACTATGTGGGAGGTATCAATAAGAAGAGGAAGAAAGAGGGATTGGAGCCTTTCAAACCTATCTTCGGATGTGAGATGTACGTTTCAAAGTACGGTCCTAAGGAACAAAAGAACGGCAAGCAAGACCAGAGTGGCTATCACCTGATAGTCTTGGCGAAAAACTACCACGGCTATAAGAATCTCATCAAGTTGGTGAGCAACGCTTGGGTAGATGGCTACTACATGAGGCCTCGTACTGATCGTGCCGATTTGGAGCGCTATCATGAAGACCTTATCGTATGCTCCGCCTGTGTGGCAGGAGAGGTGCCTAAGAAAATCCTTGACGGTGATATGGAAGGGGCACGCGAAGCCATCGAGTGGCATAAGCGTGTGTTTGGTGATGATTACTACCTGGAGCTTCAGCGTCATGAAGTAAAAGACCCGCAGCAACGCGCCAATAGGGAAACCTATCCGATGCAGCAACGTGCCAATAAGGTACTTATCGAGTTGGCAAAGGAATACGGCATCAAGTTGGTTTGCACCAACGACTGCCACTTTGTGGATGAGGATAACGCTGAGGCACACGACCATCTGCTCTGTCTTTCTACAGGTAAGGATTTGGACGATCCTACACGTATGCTCTACACCAAGCAGGAGTGGTTTAAGACCCGTGAGGAGATGAATGCCATCTTCGCGGATATCCCTGAAGCCCTCTCCAATACCCTTGAGATATTAGATAAGGTAGAAATCTACAGCATCGACCATGACCCTATCATGCCTTTCTTCCCTATTCCTGAGAGTTTCGGAACAGAAGAAGAGTGGCGAAAGAAATTCACGGAGGAAGACCTCTTCCGCGAATTTACTTCCGATGAAAAGGGCGAAAATCCGCTCTCACGTGAAGAGGGCGAGAAGAAAATCGCCAAGTTGGGCGGCATCGACAAGCTCTATCGCATCAAGTTCGAGGCCGACTATCTGGCACGTCTGGCTTACCAAGGCGCCAAGAAACGCTATGGAGATCCACTGTCAGAGGAAGTTAGTGACCGCATCCGCTTCGAGCTTCACATCATGAAGACCATGGGCTTTCCAGGCTACTTCCTCATCGTGCAAGACTTCATCAACTCTGCCCGCGATGAGTTGGGCGTGATGGTGGGGCCTGGACGTGGTTCTGCAGCAGGAAGTGTGGTGGCCTATTGCTTGGGTATCACGAAGATAGACCCATTGAAGTACGATTTGCTGTTCGAGCGTTTCCTGAATCCAGACCGTATCTCATTGCCAGATATCGATACCGACTTTGATGATGACGGTCGTGGCAGGGTGCTGCAATGGGTGATGGATAAGTACGGCCATGAGAACTGTGCCCACATCATCACCTATGCCACAATGGCCACTAAGAACTCTATCAAGGATGTGGCACGTGTGGAGAAAGTGCCTTTGGACATCAGCAATGCCCTTTGCAAGGCCATACCCGACCGTCTTCCCGATGGCATGAAGATGAGTCTTCCCAATGCCATCAAGTGCACCCCGATGTTGCAGGAAGCCGAGGCCTCTGCCGATCAGCCTTTGGCCAATACCATCAAGTACGCCAAGATGCTGGAGGGACAGGTACGAGGCACGGGCATTCATGCCTGCGGTTTCATCATCTGTAGGGATCCTATCTCTGAATGGGTGCCAGTTTCTACAGCCGATGATCCTGATTTCAAGGATACAAAGACGAATTGTACGCAATACGACGGACATGTCATCGAGTCCACTGGTCTTATCAAGATGGACTTCCTGGGACTGAAGACGCTTTCGGAGTTGAAGGAGGCCTGTGCGATTATCAAGCAGCATAGAGGCATCGACATCGACCTGGATAATATCCCTATCGATGATCCTAAGACCTACGAGCTCTATCAGCAGGGACGCACCGTTGGTACCTTCCAGTTTGAATCGGCAGGTATGCAGAAGTACCTCCGAGAACTGCATCCTACGGTGTTCGAAGACCTTATCGCCATGAATGCCCTCTATCGTCCGGGACCTATGGATTACATTCCTTCCTTCATCGCCCGAAAGAATGGCAAGGAGGAAATCAAGTACGACATCCCTTGTATGGAGAAGTACCTGAAGGATACTTATGGCATCACCGTCTATCAGGAGCAGGTGATGTTGCTCTCACGCCAATTGGCCGATTTCACCAGAGGCGAGAGCGATGCCCTTCGTAAGGCCATGGGTAAGAAGAAGAAAGACATCGTTGATGCCATGAAGCCTAAGTTCATCGAGGGTGGCAAGAAGAATGGTCATGATCCGCAGATTTTGGAGAAGATTTGGGCAGATTGGGAGAAGTTCGCTTCCTATGCGTTCAACAAATCGCATGCGGCTTGCTATTCTTGGGTAGCCTTCCAGACGGCGTACTTGAAGGCCAACTATCCCGCTGAGTTTATGGCTGCCATCATGAGCCGTAGGCGTGATCAGATTACGGAAGTCACCAAGTTGATGGATGAATGTAAGTCGATGGGTATCGCTACGTTAGGTCCAGATGTCAACGAGAGTTACCTGAAGTTCGGTGTGAATCATAAGGGCGAGATCCGTTTTGGATTGGCAGCCATCAAGGGTATGGGCGACGGAGCAGCTATGGCTATCATCGACGAGCGTGAGAAGAACGGTACTTACAAGGATATCTTCGACTTTGTGCAACGTGTCAATCTGAGCAGTGTGAATCGCAAGGCATTGGAGTCTTTGGTGCTTAGCGGTGGCTTCGATGGCTTTGGCATTCCGCGTGAGGAGTATTTTGCGCGCAATGCTAAGGATGAGGTGTTCCTTGATACGCTGATTCGCTACGGACAGAGCTATCAGGTAGGAAAGGCCGAGGCCCAGAACACCCTCTTCGGAGACTTCGGCGATGTGGAGATTGCCACTCCTCCAGTGCCAGAATCGGGTGTGCGATGGAGTGAGATAGAGCGTCTGAACAAGGAACGTGAGCTGGTGGGTATCTACCTCTCTGCCCATCCGTTGGACGAATTCTCTGTGATTCTGAACAATGTGTGCAACACGCAGATGAAGGATCTCGATGATGAACGCTCTCTGGAGAGTAGGGGAGACCTGACGATGGGAGGCATAGTGACCAATGTGCATCGAGGCATGACGAAGAAGGGCAATCCGTATGGAAGGGTGAAGATAGAAGATTATTCCGGATTCCATGAGTTCTCTTTCTTTGGCAACGATTGGGCACGATTCCAGCCTTTCCTCAGTGAGCACTCGTCTGTCTATATGACGGGTAAGATCATGCCACATCAGTGGCGTTCAGAGCAGAAGGAACTGCATATAAATAATGTGGAGTTCCTGCCAGAAGTGAAGGACCGTCTGATCACCAAGTTCACGGTGAAGCTGATGCTTAGTTCCTTGGATAAGGACTTCGTGGCTGGATTCTCCGACTTGGCACGCAGGCATCCTGGTAATGCAGAGCTGCATTTCAAGATCACAGACGCTGGTGTTGACAAGCCGTTGGACTTCATGTCACGTCAGGTGCGCTTGGCAGTCGATAAGGAAGTAGTGTCTTTCCTCACGGATAAGGAAATGGAATATGAAATAAATTAAAATAAATGTATCATTAAAAAAACAAGAGAATTATGGTAGAGTTTACTGACAGCAACTTCAATGAGCTGATGGCTACAGACAAGCCTGTAGTAATTGATTTCTGGGCAACTTGGTGTGGCCCTTGTCGTATGGTTGGTCCTATTATCGAGGAACTTGCTGCTGAATATGAAGGCAAGGTGGTCGTCGGTAAGTGTGATGTGGATGAGAATGACGAACTGCCTGCACAGTTTGGCATCCGCAACATCCCTACAGTTCTGTTCTTCAAAGGCGGGCAGTTGGTTGACAAGCAGGTAGGTTCTGCTCCAAAGCCAACCTATGTGGCTAAGATTGATGCACTCTTATAATCAGCACGGCCATGAAGAAGCAAGACGATGAGTTCCTGCAAGAGGACTTGGATGATGAGAAGACCGTAGAATTCATCAAGAGCTACTTGCCACAGGACCTGAAGGAACGCTTCACAGACGACCAGCTTTACTACTTCCTCGACCTCATTTATGAGTATTACGAGAAGAGCGGTGTGCTGGATGCAGAGCCCGATAGGGAAGGGTTTGTGGAGATAGATCTGGATAAGATTGTGGATTTCATCATCAAGGAAGCCAAGAAAGATGGCATCGGTGATTTCGGGCATGACGAGATTCTCTTTGTTGTGCAGGGAGAGTCTGATTTCGCTGAGACCTTGGAAGGATAATTCTTGCTAAGGTGTGCGAGAAAAACCTACAAGGGCGTTGGAAAAACCAACGCCCTTGTCTTGTTTCTATGAAGTGCTTTTCACCCCAGTGGGTTGGAATAATAAAATCTCATTCTTAAGCTCAGATTCTTTGCATAAATCGACTTCTGCTGTACATTGAAGTCAATGGGTAGGTTATAATGCAGCCACTTTCCTGATTGTTTTACGAAGAGCAGAGGCATGCCATCCCATACGGCTGATTAGTGTTGAGAATGTACCCCTATCATGAGCAGGTACTTCAAGTTGGTATGTATCTGTAGCTGGAGCTGCATCATCAGCTAAGTCGTTTGCATCATAGAAATAACCTGTTTCAGGAAGCATTTCCTCCACTATTTCCTGTGGTTGAAGTAACGTTTTTGCTTCGAGAGACTCTTGCCTTGCCTCTACCAGATATAGAGCATTATCCACCTCAGGATACAAATAAATGTTACGCAAATCTAATTGCCCACCGATGAAAGCCATCAACCGAGCCTCTGAGATCTGCACACCAAGATACAGGTAAATTTCATCTGTCTGCCGAAACATCGTACAGAGATAGTTGGTTCCCGTTGCATCTTTGGCAGTTAGGATTTGTGGAACATCATAATATTCTAATATGTAAATAAGTGTCAGTTTTCTCATAACTTCAACATTTGAAGGTTAGACATGTGAAAAGATTTAGTGCGCCACCAAGTATAGTGTGAACGATGCACCCCAGTTTGCTTCACTACACCATCAATAGGATTAAGGATCAACAAAATGATGCCCTTGTACTGCCTGAACATGGGAAGTTTAAGGTTCTTCCTCGCTTTAACTTCATTGTCTATTACAGAAAGGCCTACCGCCATTGGTAGCAATTGCCCCCAATTACGTTTAGGGTCTGTTTCTGCATAAGTCTTAAAGTCATCAGCATCATAAGAGTCAGAATACTTAGACAAGCGATAGAAAGGATGTTTGTCTGGTACCTGTACCTCATGGGGCGGGCATCCATCTGGCATATCACATGCCCATTCGGGACGATATGATTTGCAATAATCTTCTATATAGCATGAGCTAAGCACTTCTTTAAAACTATTTACAAGGCAAAAATATAAAAAAAAAAGCAAATCCTATGGATCTGCTAGAAAAAATATGCTACTTCACCTGCACGCTGATGCTCTTTGTGATACTTAGGCCATTCCACTGGTCATCTACAGCGATGATTTCACCCTGAACATTGGAGCCCAAATTTGCTTTATTTTCCAAATTGCAAGCATTTTTTTTGCGTAAACGTATTAAATTGCTTTACTTTGAACACCCAAAAGGCGGGCATAGTGTAATGGCAGCACACAGGCTCCCGGGGCCTGATTGCCGGTTTCCAACCCGGTAGAGGAGGTTCGATTCCTCCTGCCCGTGCTTTCTTATTGGTAAAAAAGGAAATCTTTGCTTTGTTTTTTATCAATTATATATATCTTTGCAATAAGGCTGTTGAAATGTTATGAGCCAATGAATATTATCAAAGACATATATGAAGCGATAACAATAGATGGCTTCGCCAAGTCAACACTACAACTAATAGATGAATATGTTAATAGAATAGAAAATGGAAACGCAGACTTTTATCGATTCACTCTTCCAGAGCATGTAGGACTCTGCAAAGCAGGTTCGGTCCTCATTGGGGCGTCCATCATCGCAAGCTACGCGACAGCAAGCCTTACAGCAAGTAGCCATGCTGGAGAAAGCCAAGCAGGCCCAAGCAACTGGCAAATAGATCAGTTGCAAGAACAACTTGTTGAGAAATGGGCTAAAGCTGCTCAGCTATGGGTTGAAGATTCTGAGCAGATATTGACTCAAACATTTGGCCCTAAAATCGCACAAGGAGCAGAGGCTAAGGTCTATTATAGAGAAGGTGATACCTCCGTAGTGAAAGAACGTTGCTCTATCTACTCAACTACCCAGAAAGCGTTCGATGCCATTGTTTTGCACAACTTTATTGATTATGTAAGTTCTCGCCCTATCTGCATTGATCGCATAGTGAAGTTTGTAGGGTGAATTGCTCACATGCTTGCCAATATACCATTTGTATGGAATCCATTGTCAGTTGATTTTTACTTCAGCTCATGGTATATCTGGGGCTATTATTTAATATGGTGAATGAATAATAGCTATCCCTATTATATTTTTAAATAAACTTTCTTTTCTATTTCAGGAATAGAAGTTCATTCAGATGTAATTGTGAGTACTGTCAGTTCAGCTGTATCTTTTCATCATTGTTTTTTGAATAACTCAGGGTTGAAGCGAAACTTTGAGCTTTTACTGATTTTATAAATTTCACTAGAGTTGGATATGCTTTGTGCAGGCTTCCGTTGTCAGTTGGAGTCTTGATATTCTACTCATTTTCATGTCCATAGTATAGCAGGATATTTACTATCTTTTGGTAGCTCAGTGGACTCTGTAGCAGATAATTGAGATGGTGTAGAAGGTAGGCAGATTTGTCTACATATTTCTTTTTGATCTGGTGTATTGTAATTTTCTATAGGTTGTCAGTTGTGAGTGGCGGGGATGGAAATAGAGTATGAGTTGATAGTGTTCATTACATCACTCATATTCATATCAGGGTCTAGTGCGGCAATATTTCGTAACTCACCCGCCAATTCGGCAGTTGGTCGAGATGAGGCCCTACTACTAGCGGCAGAAAGATTTCCTTCGCTATTATGTGTAGGATATCATCAGCTGGATACTTTGAGATTTTTTTGGTCGTATCAGATAGGTGTGGCTGAGTGCTCATATGGATAGTAATCATAGTCGTTTAGTGTTACGGTTTCGGTAGTTCATCATAATGCTCAAATAATATTATGTCATATCGCGCCACTTCAATTGTAATCTCAATTTGGTATGTATGTTTGATCCCACCTCAAAGAAAAATCATGCATGTAAAATACGTTTGTAACGGCTATGATGGCCATGCAATTTTTGAGATTTATAAGTTCTTCTAGCGCATTTCATTCAGCTGTTCACTTAGGGTTGTATTCTGATCATGCTCAACCTAATCGTTCATTTGCACAGAAAAATATAAACTGTTGGTTGGGGTTATTTTTGACGTATTCTAAAATAGCTGGTCGTTTTCTACGTTGAAACCATCAGATTTTTCATGGATAATTTTGCGCGATTCATGGAGTAGATGTGCTTGTTTTGATTTCTTCACTCATTATTTCTGCATGTTGTGTTCCTTCGTAAGAATTACCATCTCAATTAATGATTTCTCGTGTTCATTTTATGTATGGACAATCGTTATTAGGCCGTTCTCATAGTCATATGAGACAGATATTATTTAGTTTTTCTAGATATTCTGGTGAACCGTTTTTGATAAGTTCTTCTACAATCTTTCTAGTCTGAAGGTGTCATACTGTCTCAAAAAAATTATATCGTTCTTTATCTCATTCGACATTTTTTTTCCATTCATCTCGATTTTCGTAGATATTGGCTTCTTGGGGTATGATAGGATTATATTCCAGAGCTTTAATTGTGAGTGAATCAGATTTTACTTCAGCGGTATTTCATGATTTTGATTTTACAGTAAAAATGATTGTACATGTTCAGGGATATTCTGGAGTATAGTGGTGAGGATCGGTTACTTCATAACGTTGTCCGTCTAATTCTACCACTACCTTTACCAGTTCAATACCCTCAGCAAAGCTGATGCCGTTTAGCAGGTTTGCCTCTGCATCCACCTGTAGGTTCATACTGTTCAGGACTTCCATTCCATAGATGACATCATCTGTGAGGGTCACGTCAGTGCTGGCAGACTTCTCTTCTGCATCTGTCACCGTCACGGTAAGCGTGCCAGCCTCTGCCAGCACGTCGCCAGCCTTCACTTCCTTTCCATCAAGCGTCAATGTCACCTCGCACTGCTCCGTACGATCATCAGTCCATGAGGCCACTACCTCACCGCCTATCATCAGCTTGTTGTCCACAATGCTTACCTCTGCTCCCGCAAATACGTTCAGCTCGGAAAGCTCTAACTTGATCTCTGGGGCCCCGTTGGTGATCTTCAGCTTCACGGTGACGCTCCTGCTCTCTCCAGAGCCGTCCGTCACAGTCAGCGTCAAGGTGCCCTCATCGGTCAGGGAGGTGCCAGCCTTCACTTCCTCACCGTCGAGCGTCAGCTTCACCTCGCAAGTGGTGGTCTCCTTGTCGGTCCACGAAGCCACCAGCTGGGTGCCTATGTAGAGCTGGCTTCCACTGATGCGCAACTCACGACCTCACGTCACGTCTATCTCAGTGAGCTTTGTCTCGATGGTAGGTGGGGTGTTCTTGGCAGGAGTCACAGGCTCCACGTAGTCGTCTGGGGAGTCGCCTCAGCAGGAAGTGAGCACGGCCACGGCCGTTCAGACATAAAACAAACTGGGCAACGGTTGAATCACCATGCTGCCTATTGCCATCGAGGCCATCATCAGGGCATTCCTGCCCATCCAGCGGAGTCCTCTGTGTATGTCTTTCTGTTCCCGCTTCGGAGCCGTAGGCCCCGTTTGTTTCTTTCAGTCCATAGTATGAAGAAAAAGGCCGTGAGCTCACAGGCGCACACCATAGACGGCCTCTGGGGATAAGGTTTAGGACCATCCTGCGGAGCGATGTTCTTCTCGTGCAGCTATCTTCCGGACGGCAGCCGTGCCCACTTGCCTTCATATCCCTATGAAGCTTAATAGGGCATACTTTCCATTCCCCGTCCTTGCACCACCGTCTCCGGGTCCTTCCTCTGCTGCCTTCTGGGCTGTGAACGTGGATTAACGCTACCCCCAGACGTGACCCCTTCAGTTCGTCTTGTGAGCCTAAAGCTCTGGTTAATGATACGACAAAGAAAGACAAATTTGCTTTATTTTCCAAATTGCAAGCATTTTTTTTTGCATAAACGCATTAAATTGCTTTACTTTGAACACCCAAAAGGCGAGTGTAGTGTAATGGCAGCACGCAAGACTTCAGATCTTGATTCGGCGTACCTCCAGTGCGCAGGCGCGGGTTCGATTCCCGTCACTCGCTCTCAAACGCGGGCATAGTGTAATGGCAGCACACAGGTTTTCGGGGCCTGATTGCCGGTTTCCAACCCGGTAGAGGAGGTTCGATTCCTCCTGCCCGTGCCAACTATGACAGAAGAGAAACACATACAACAGCCCCACCCGAGGGACAACTACAAACCTTGGGAGGATCCGCTCTACAGCGACCTCCGCAAGATTATCACTCGCGCCAAACTACGTGAAGTGCTTACACATTATTCATATTATAACAAAGAAGGAAAGGGCAACAGTCGCTATGTGTTTGCGGGCATGTTTGCCTTTCGAGGGCTGGTAGCTCAGATGCTCTTCGACTTTGTGCCTGGTAAAGGCACCCAGTTGCAGCATCTGCTGGGAAACCTCTTCAAGAACGAGCTGCTGGCACAGACATTCGACAATCTGAAACTGAAGCAGTTTGTCAGGGCAGGAGAGAAGTTCGATGTAGATAGTCATAAGCACATCTTCGTCTATGCCCTCTATGGCTATGTGACCACTTTGGACGAAGAGCTGCAGAAGTGGTTTATCTCCCAGTTTGTGCTTGGTGGTGAGAATGCCCACTTCCTGACTCACAAGAAACGCAATCGAGACCTGCTGGCACAAGCAGATGACATTGTGCGTCAGACAGATGGCAGGAGGTTGTCTCTGCAGATGGAACAGACGGAAGAAGGGCTTTATAGGGCTAAGGCAGTGCTCTCTGACGGTACAGTACTCTGTGATGCAGTGAGTAAGAGCTGGCGTTATGCCCGCACTAAAGCGACCAAAATGGCACTCAACATCCTGGCCATCCCTTCACGAAAGTACCTGCTCTCTAACCCCGAATACCATGCCCGCGTACTGGAACGTATGGAAGCAGAAAGGGTCAAACGCAAGGCTGAGATAGAGGAGCGTGACGCAAAGAAGGCTGAGCTGAGAGAGAAACGCAAAGAAGCGTGGAAAAACAAGATACACGAAAAAGACATTAAGCGACGCTTAGCACAAGCAGCTGCCAAGAAACGCAAAGCAGAGAATGCGGCCCGTGCTGCTGCTAAGGCTGCCAAGGAAGCACGTCCTATGAGTGCTAACAAACGCCGATACTTAGAAGATAAGAAAAAGTAGCTAAATGGGACTCTAATTGGTAAAACCTAAAACCCCGATGACCATCATCACCAGTCCTACAATGCCATAGACGAGTCGTGCATAGGTGCGTCCCAAGGGCTTCACGATCACTTGGGCATTGGGGCTCTTGAAAAACCAATCCCAATTCATCAAGGCGCAAAGCAGGGAGAAGCATCCTGCAAGGAGGAAAAGTCCGTGCAGGAAATAGCGCATATATTCTATGGAGAATACCGTAAGCATCAATCCATCTCTGTCATGGTGAGCACTCTGGCACCATCAGCTTCTTCTTCGATGGTCACCTTGATAGTATTGCCTGGCAGCAGTTCTTCAATGAGTTCTGGCCATTCGATGAAGCACACGGCACCGCTATAGAAGTAGTCCTCATACCCTAAGTCGTAGACCTCTTCCAACTTCTTAATGCGGTAGAAATCAAAGTGGTAGATCAACTCTCCAGCAATGTCGGAGCGATATTCGTTCACGATGGCGAAGGTTGGCGATGTGATATTATCTGTTACTCCCAGCAGCTTGCAAACCTCCTTAATGAACGTCGTCTTTCCTGCACCCATCTTGCCATAGAATGCAAACACGGTATTGTCGCCCATCGCCTCAACAAACTGACGGGCAGCGTCCTCTATCTCTTCCAAAGTATTTATCCGAATTGTCAGCATGATTTTGAATTATGAATTATGAATTGTCAATTGTGAATTGTCAATTGTGAATTGTGAATTTCATCGTTATAAACCAAGAAAACCTCGTCCTTCACAGCGTTAGGGAGTTGGATTTCACGGAGTTGCAGACTCCGCACCCATCCAGGCACATCTTTAGGAAGCATCGTCTCGAAGACTTCGCGGAACTCGGCTTCTTCTTCCTCCGTGTAGGCATCGCCTTCCTTCCCTTTGAAGCGGTCCAGTTCCTCATCGTCGTAGTATTCTATGCCCTTGCTGCCATTGAGCACGCAGTCGAGCTCACACAGTCCGCCTTCTTCCACGGCACAAGATTCAGCACCACAGTCGGTTACCATCTTCACCTCAGGCATTTTCTCCAGCTCTCCGCGCTCCACTTTCTGGCGCAGACGCTTATTGCGGATGCTGCCTGCAATGGCTGCTACCACACCCAGAAGGACCAGACTTATAATCAGAACGTACATCTCTTTTTCTCTTTTGTGTGCAAAGGTAATAATATTTTCTATATCTTTGCTCAAAATCTGATTCTACTTCCTCTTCTGGGCAGCAGGATGGTTTTTCAATACAGTAATAGGTTTCATCACAAGTTTGTTTTAGTATATGAAGGTTCGTCAGTATTTTGGCACTATAGGGGCAGCCCTTTTTCTCAGTTGCCTTTTTTCATGTTCCCCGTTAGGAAAAAATAATTTTCTAACTGGAGAAAAATTCCGCGCTTGCGTGGAAAGTGATTTTTCGCAGAAGATGGAGTTGGTGGGAGAGCAGTTCTTCGATACCGTTTCCCTGCATCCCACACTTGCAGAGACAGAGGCGCTGAAGTTCCTCTATGCCTACATGCCATTGGGCGATGTGACCGATTACTCCACCGCTTTCTATCTGGATAATGTACGCACGGCTTTCAAGGCGCGTGAAGAGATGCCTTGGGGAATCGCCATCCCCGAACTGATCTTCCGTCATTTCGTCTTGCCACTTCGTGTGAACAATGAGAATCTGGATGATTTCCGCACGTTGTATTATGAAGAACTGAAGCAGCGCGTAGAGGGTTTGAGTATGCAGGAGGCCATCTTAGAGGTGAATCATTGGTGCCATGAGCATGTCACTTACCAACCATCTGATGCCCGCACCACTTCTCCAATGGCTACGATGCTGGCAGCATACGGGCGTTGTGGAGAGGAAAGCACCTTCACCGTGGCTGCTCTTCGCACCATAGGCATCCCTGCCCGTCAGGTGTATACCCCTCGTTGGGCTCATACAGATGATAATCATGCGTGGGTAGAAGCTTGGGCCGATGGACAGTGGTGGTTTATGGGTGCTTGCGAACCAGAGCCTGTCTTGAATCTGGGATGGTTCAATGCCCCAGCTTCTCGTGCTATGCTGATGCACACGCGTGTCTTTGGCCATTATGAAGGTCCAGAGGAGCAGATGCTCGAAACGCCTACATTCACAGAAATCAACCTTATCGACAACTATGGCTCTACCTCCATGCTCCAGTTCTTGATTGTTGATGCAGAGGGGAATCCTGTGCCAGAAGCGAAGGTGGACTATATGATTTACAACTATGCGGAGTTTTGTCCTGTAGTGACGAAATATGCCGATGAGAAGGGACAAACTTTCCTTTCTGCTGGTAAGGGCGACATGCTGGTTTGGGCCTCAAAAGAGGGAAACTATGGCTATGCTAAGGCTGCCTTTGGAGGCACAGAGGAGAGTGTCGCTATCGTCTTAGATCGTAAGGCTTCAACAGATGCACAGCAGCAGTCCTTCCCTCTGGAGCAGATCGATGTGGTGCCTCCTGTAGAGCAAGCCCAACTCCCAGAAGTGTCTGAGTCTATGCGCCAGGAGAATAATCGTCGCTTCGCTTATGAGGACTCTCTGCGTCAGGCTTATATGAGTACGTTCCTTAGCAGCGATGAGGCACTCCGCATCGCAGAATCTTTGGGTTATAAAGATAAGGAACGTGCGTTGGCAGCCAATTATCTGGAGAAATCGCATGGCAATCATGCCGTTATTCGTCAGTTCTTGGTACATGGCGACCTGAGTCTGCTCCAGTACCTCAGCGACAAGGATTTGCGTGACATTTCTACAGAGGTGTTGGAAGATTATTACAACTATACCCCACAGGGTGCTTTCCTCAATCCGCGTGTTGAAGATGAGATGCTGGTGCCTTTCAAGGCCTATCTTTTGGCGAACATCCCTGCAGATTTGCAGGCATCTTTCAAGGAACCAGCCAATTTAGTGCGTTGGTGCCAAGAAAACATCCGTGTGGTGGATGAAGCTGGCGAACAACGCTATGCCATTTCATCACCAGGAGTATGGAAATCACGAGTGGCCAATGCGCGCTCACGCGACATCTTCTTCGTGAATGTGGCTCGCTTTATGGGTATCGATGCCCGCAAGGATGCGGTGACTGGTAAGGTGCAGTATCGCGCAGAAGGAAATTGGATAGATGTTGACTTTGAGGCTACTTCTCAAAAGGCTGCTCCTCAAGGCACGTTGGTGCTGCGCTATCAACCTGTAACTGGACTCGACAATCCGCAGTATTACAGCCATTTCACCCTCTCAAAGATAGAAGATGGGCAGACCCACCTGCTTAGTTTTGATGAAGGTCAGGTGGATATGGGAGGCGGAGTGAGCTGGTCGAATACCTTCAAGAACGGCACCATGCTTGATGAAGGAACCTATCTCTTGGTCACAGGCCGTCGTATGGCCAGTGGAAACGTAGCATCGACCCTACAGATTTTCAATGTGAAGGCTGGGGAAACCACCACACTCGACCTCGTCATTCGTGAAAGTACGGAGAGTGAAGTCGCTGTGATTGGCTCTTTCGATTCTGAAACGAAATACATCGCTTTGCCAGATGGAAAGGAGCAGAGCATCCTCTCGCAGACAGGGCGTGGCTACTTTGTCATTGGCTTGCTGGGTGTAGGGCAGGAACCCACCAATCATGCGCTGCGTGACATTGCCAAGTTGAAGGCCGACCTTGACAAGTGGGGCCGTCCGTTTGTGCTGCTCTTCCCCGATGAGGCTCAAGCGCATAAGTTCAATGCTGCAGATTATGGTGAATTGCCTGCCAACACAGCCTTTGGCATTGATAAGGAGGGAGTGATTCTGAAGCAGATTCAGCGGGAATTGAAGCTCACGAATGCCAACCTTCCCGTCTTCATCATCGCTGATACGTTCAATCGGGTAGTATTCATCTCCCAAGGCTACACCATCGGACTTGGGGAGCAGCTGCAGCAAGTGGCGATGAAAATTAATTGAGATATTGAGATATTGAGAGATTGAGAGATTAGGCTGCGCAGCGTTAAGCCATCCGGATGGTAATATCTCAATATCTCAATTTCTCAATCTCTCAATAGACATTAAATCCCGCTGTTTTAAGGTCTTCCCAGAAGTGCGGATACGATTTGCTCACCACTTCAGGATTGGCAATCTGGAGATTATTATACAAGAAGGACGCAGGGGCAAAAGCCATCGCCATGCGATGATCCTCATACGTGGCTATCACAGGATGATCTTCAGGAACGCGCCATTCTCCTTCCCACGAGAGTGCTTCATCACCTTCAGCATGTAGCACAAAACCTAACTTTCGGAGCTCAGTAATCAGCGCACTGATGCGATCTGTTTCCTTGATGCGAAGGCTTTGTAAACCTGTGAAGCGGAAAGGTATGCCTTTCAAGCAGCAAGTCACCACGAATGTCTGCGCCAAGTCAGGAATCTCCACCAGATTGGCATCCAGTCTTTTTGAACATTCAGAGGTCTTAGTCAGTCTCACGCCTCCTTTAATGAATTCTGTTTCCACGCCCAACTTCTCAAACAGCTTCGCCCCTTTGCTGTCCCCTTGGTAGCTATGTTCGAGAAGGCCAGGCAACACCACCTCTGCCTCCTTGCTTAGTGCCATCATTTCATACCAGTAAGACGCTGCACTCCAGTCGCTTTCTATATAGTAAGGTGTGTCCTGATAGCCTCCGCCCTTCACGCAGATGCTGTCATCAGAAATCCAAGAAACCTCTGCCCCAAAGTCGCGCATCAGTTGCATGGTCAGCTCGATGTAAGGGCGAGAAATGATGTTCCCCGTCAGGTGCAGCGTCAAGCCTTGAGGCAAGGCACCTCCCATCATCAGCAAGGCAGAGATATATTGCGAACTCATATTACCTGGTAGCGCTATCTCTTTGCCTTCCAACGATTTGCCCGTGATGTGCAGAGGCGGAAACCCTTCCTCTCCCACATAGTCTATCTGTGCGCCAAGCGTGCGCAGTGCATCCACCAGTATGCCTATGGGGCGATGCCTCATGCGCTCAGTACCAGTGATGATACGCGTGCCAGGAGTCACGCTGTAATATGCTGTGAGAAAGCGCATCGCCGTGCCAGCTGCCATGATGTCCACCACCTCAGGCTGGTCGCGTAGAGCCTTGATAGTCACCAACGTATCGTCACAGTCGGATAGATTCTCTGGCACATAACTACCCCCAGCAAGGGCATGCAGCACCAGTGCCCTGTTGCTGATGCTCTTCGATGCTGGCAGATGAATCTCTGCCTGTAACCGTTCTGGTGCTTTGATGCTATAAATCATGGGTTCATTACTTTTTTCACGGCAAAAATACGAAAACTTCCGTATTTTTTCATATCTTCGTCGCAATTATCGATAATCTCTCGACATGAATCAGCATTTGTGGCAAATAGTTGTATTGGCTCTGCTATTGTTTTCATCATGCAGACAGCCTGAAAAACACATAGTGACCTATGCCTTTCAGGAAGATAGGGCATTGGTTAGTGTCACAGATGCAGATGGGAAAACGGCTTATCTCATAGTCGATCCAAACATGGAGGTGATCAGCTATATTCATCTTACAGATGTGAGGCTTGATACCGTTTTCCGTGATGGCAAGTTGCAGTTTCAAGATGTACATACAGGTCAGAATGGTTACATAGACAGAGAGGGTCAGGTGTTCTTCCTTTCTTCTAACGAAGCAGAACAAGCAGAAGTATCTAACACCGAAGTTGCTCCAGAGCCACAGCCCCAACAAGCCAATGTTATTCAGACAAACGACTGGCGTCATGTCATAGAACAAAGTCCTTTTTATGAGGAAGCGCGAAAAACCTTTGCAGGTCAATTGGAAGAAACGGATGCAGAGAACCGTCGCATGATTCTGGATTATGTGGAGCAACTTCGCCAATCATATACGACCAAAGATATCAACTTTATTGAGCAGGTGTTCAGTGAGCGTGCATTGATTATCACAGGTAAGGTGATACGTACAGGGGCAGAAGAGGGAGGACGCTATTTGCCACAGGAACAGGTGGTTTACAATATCCGCAGCAAGGCTCAGTATGTGGAACGATTGAAGCAGATATTCCAGGCTAATCGTAGGATTGACCTAAAGTTCAGCGACTTTAAGATCAGCAGGCATCCCACCATTCCAACAATCTATGGTGTCAGTATTCGTCAGGCATATACTTCTGATATCTATTCAGACGATGGCTATTTGTTTTTGCTTTGGGACTTCGCTGATGCAGAGGCTCCCAAGATTCATGTGCGCACTTGGCAACCCCGTCTGCTTGATAATAAGACAGTGATACCAGAGAATGAGATTTTCAGTCTTCGTGATTTCAACCTAAAATGAGGAATGCGTTAACATATAGTCGTGACGAGAGGAAGTTTGCATTACTTCTGTTTTTGTTTCTCTCGTTCTCTCTGAGCACCCAGGCACAGCAGTTCTCCGTCAAAAGTTTCCGTACCATCCCCAATGATTTGACAGCTTTCCATACCCCTGTATATGACCTTAATCATGATGCTTGTGCATTAATAAAGGTGGTGGGTGATGTCCGCTTTGTCTTCGATTCTCCATTAGGTATCGTAAAGCGTGTAGATGAAGTGGGGGAAGTCTGGATTTATCTTCCGCAAGGCTCTGTGATGCTTACTGTCAGACACCCAGAATGGGGCGTGCTGCGTGACTATCGATTAGCTGAGCCATTGGTGGCGAATATCACATACGAGCTGGTATTATCCCCTCCTGTGCAAGTTATGACTCCTACTAAAGCAGAGGTGGAAGAACCGATAACAGAAAAGAATGCTGCGGAAGAGCCCGAGGTAGAAGATCTTCCTACTCCAGATATAGCAGAAAAGGTGCCAATGAAGGAGAAACTGCACATCATGGCTTTAGCACAGGTGGGTATAGGGGCTAAATCTATGGCATACGGCGTGCGGATAGGACTGCTTCGGAAGCATGGGGTTTACTTGATGGCAGAAACAGATTTCAAGTCTGCTCCTTCTACCTCTGGTGAATGTGATGCCGATGGGGTGGTGAAAGGGACGAGCAGTGCAGCCTATTATTCTGGTGAAATCAAGCGTAGCCTAAAGCGTGTGATGGTTGGAGGCATGCACCGTCTTGTGGGAGGTCTGCATATCTATGAAGGTGTTGGCTATGGTAGCTATGTTGTAGCTTGGGGTACTTCTAATGGAGATTATTATAAAAACACTCATGATTCTGCTACAGGTCTTAGTGCCGAGGTTGGGGTTTTGTATCTTTTGGGCAAAGTAGCGTTCTCTGCTGGAGCTTCCACCATCATGGGTAAGCATTGGGAAACCAATGTGGGAATCGGTGTTTCATTTTAGGATTGAGAATTGAGGAATAGACTTATGATAAGATTGAAAGAGATAAAGTTTGTAGCTTTCTTGATGGCAATCACGATGCTGATAGCATGCCAGGAAGATAGTGAGCCACAGTCACTCACCCCACAGCTCTTCGTTAACGAAGTGCAAGTGCTGAATTCTGACAAGTTCTTTCTTTCGGGTAGCTATGACCCCTATGGTACAGAGACGGTTACTACTGCAACATTCTATTATGGTACTACAGAGGCAATGGAGCAAAGCATCACGGCTCGTCTTACTGGTCGCACGGCTACAGCCATTCTTGAAGGACTGCAAGCTGGCACCACCTATTATTATTGTTTAGAGATAGGCAATGGCGCAGATTCCCGTCGTAGTGAGGTGCGCCAGTTTACTACAGAAGGGCAGAAGCAAGTTTCAGCCTTGAAGAATGCTACTCTTATCAGTGCTGTAGAGGCTCAACTAAGTCGTAGCTTCCAGAAAGAAGCAGATGGCACTGTGCTGTTGGACAATGTATATAATGAGCGTTTGGTGGAGATGGTGACAAGTTTATATTTGGATGATAAAGATGACCCTACTATCTGTGATGAGATAGGTGTTTTTGCCAACCTTAGGATATTGTCCTGTGCTGGTAATGGTATCCAGTACCTTGATTTGTCTAAGAATATTTATTTAGAAGAATTGTGGTGTGATGGAAGGGAAATTGTTCGTAAAAATGATTTCGGAGATGATGAACATGTGGGATATAACGGAAGTTTGATGACCCTAAATCTGACAAATTGTAAGGCGTTGTTGAAACTGAGGATAAAGGGGAATATGCTAACTTCTTTAGATTTGTCAGATTGTGTGAATCTAAGAGAAATGTCATGTGAGGAGAATTCCCTGAAAAGCCTTGATATCTCCAAGAATATTGCACTTGAATCTCTTCTGTGTAATGACAATCCTATAGGGACACTTGATGTGAGCCACAATACAGAATTTAGCTTCTTGGAATGTACAAATTGTAATTTGACCACGTTGGATGTATCTCATAATCTGAAATTAACAGCATTGAATATTCCTCGGAATCATATTGAAAGCATTGATGTTAGTATGCTTACCCTTTTGACAAACTTAGATATTGCTAACAATCCGATAACTTATATAGACCTTTCGCATAACATCATGTTGGAGGAGTTTATTGATTCTTCATCTCATCTTAAGAATATAGATTTGTCCCAATTACCCAATCTTAGAGTATTGGACTTAAATGTAAATGAACTATCTACTATTGATATCTCTCATAATCCCAATCTAGAATACCTGAATTGTCAATATGGCCCATTGAAAGAACTTGATATTTCTCACAATCCGATGTTGGCTTATTTGGAGTGTCATGGCTGTCAGCTAACCAGCCTTGATCTATCGAATAATCATGAAATCATCTGGCTTCAATGTCATGAGAATCACATGACAGAGTTGGACGTATCAATGATTTCAGACAATGCTGATATATTGGCTGGTAATCAGCATACAGAAGGTGGTGTTCCCCTTTCCTTGACCCTCTATGTGAATCAAGCGCAGTATAACAGAGAGCCAGGCACAGGCCCTTATTATATGGATAAGTACAATGAAGCTCAGCAAGATCGTGTCACGGTGGTAGTCAAACAATGATAGAGAGACTCTGGAAATATGTAGTATGGATGTTGGCAACGCTTTGCCTATCGGCTTGTCAGGAAGAAAGTGCGCCTTCCTCTCTGACTCCTTCACTATATGTTCATGGGGTTGAATTACTTTCTCCTACTGAGGCATTCCTGTCGGGCAGCTTCGATCCTCTTGGAACAGAGATCGTTACCATTGCTGTTTTCCGTTATGGCACTACGGAGGCAATGGAGCAGAGCTTTACTGCCCACCTCTCTGGTCGCACTGCTACAGCAGTTCTTGAAGGGCTGCAAGCTGGCACAACCTATTACTATTGCTTGGAGATAGGCAACGGAGCAGATATCCTTCGGAGTGAGGTGCGCCAGTTCACTACAGAGCCCGTGATAGAAGTGCAATCATTGACCAATTCGATATTGATAGAAGCGGTGGAGACCCAGCTTGGTCGTAGCTTCCAGAAAGAGGCAGATGGCACGGTACTTTTAGACAATCCCTACAATCTACGCATGGTAGAAATGATTACCGCCCTGGATGTTGCGGACCATGACGACCCCACCGTCTGCGATGAGATAGGCTACTTCATCAATTTGGAAAATCTTGACTGCTCAGGCAATAGTATCACTTCACTCAGCCTTGCTAATAATTCCGCTTTAGAGGAACTGCATTGTACTGGAGAAGTGGTGTATGAAGAAGATGCGAATGGCGATTTACAATACATGGGAACCACTGGTGTGCTTATGCATATAGATGTGTCTCAAAATGCCGCTTTGAAGAAACTCTATGTACAAGGTAATCTTCTGGTAGCTCTGGATGTATCGGCTAATACAAACCTGCAGGAATTGGATTGCAATAATTCCACGCTGACCTCCTTGGATGTGTCACATTGCCCAAACTTGCAGCAGTTGAACTGCGACGGCAATCACATAGATGCACTGGATGTTTCTGGTCATCAGGAACTCACCTGGCTTCGTTGCACAGATAATGAGATGAAGCAAATCAATTTGTCTGGCTGCGTTGCACTTACCTTTCTGGCTACAGGTACTAACAAACTATCAAGCATTGATATTTCTGATTGCACAGAACTGACTTACATGGATTGCGACCTCAATGACCTTGAAGAGATAGACATTTCTAACAGTTTAAAGTTGCAGCGGTTTATCTGTGCGTTCAATCATATTGCTACTCTAGACATCTCAAAGCATTTAGACCTTACCTTTGAGCAGCTCTATATTGGTGGTCAGTCTTTCCGCACTGGTAGTGCCAGGACCTTGGATCTCTATGTCAACGAGGCGCAGTCGCATGGCACTTTCCCCCGTGATACCTATTCCAATGATAATATCAATGTCATCATAAGATGATTTTATAGTCTCACTTGATAAGCTCAATATTCCCAAAAGTCAGCGAGTCTGGTTCGTAGAAAAGTGGGGTTTCGTTATCGAAGTAGCCATGCTGCCAGCTCCAAAGGACAAAGAGCAGCAGACAGAGGCCGATGATGAATGCCAGCACAGCTTTCCAAGGGAAATGACGTGTATTCAGGGCTTTCAGCGCTTCTGATGCACTTGACGGACGTTGCTCAGGTTTGCGTGCAGTGCATTGGCGTGAGATAGAAGCCAACTGCTTGTCATTCAGTGCTTCTGCCATTTCTCCTATGATTACCCCTAAAGAGTAAATATCTGCACGGCAATTCAGAGGAGCATCTTCAAGCACTTCAGGAGCCAAGTAGTGGCGTGTGCCAGCAGGCAGTTTCAGCATCGTGGCATCATCCGCATCTGCTAGAGAGAAGTCTATCAACTTCACATTGTCACCATTGTGGGTGATGAGTATGTTGCTGGGTTTCAAGTCCCTGTGTACTATCTGTTTCTTGTGCAGGTAGTTCAGCGCAGCGCAAAGCTCATTGATGATCTTCTTAGCCAATGTCGGGGTGAGGCTGCCTTTCTCTATCATGTTGCTGAGAGGGGCACCATCTATATACTCCATGACGATGCAGTGCCCTAAGCCCTCGATATTTTCCCAACTCAGTGTGCGACAGATATGTGGATGATCCAGCTGAAAGCCAATGCTGAACTCCTTGCGCAACGCTTTCTCATAGAAATCCTTTCCTATATACTCTGGCTGCAACGCCTTGAGCACGTGTAGTTTACCCAGTCGTTCGCACTTATAGAGACATGTGTAACCACTCTCAGAGACATACAACTCTTCGATATGCGTGAACTGAGCACTTTCTGATGTAGGCAAGCCCTCGATGAATCCCGATATGTTGTCAGCACTATTCACCTTACAGACGTTTCAAGAGAGTGATACCCCCACTTTTTCCTGCGATATAGGCGGGTGTGCGCTCTGTGCCTCGGAGGATGTAAGGCAGAATCAGCGGTTGTCCCATCACGAAGCCCCCCGTTTCGAAGCTGTCACCCACTTGCAGTTTGGAGTTCTTCGATTGTAGCACTTGGAATAGCGCATTTCCCTTGTAGCTCAAGTGTATCACACGGTTGGGTGCCCAACCTATCTCCACCTCGTCTCCTGCACAGAGGTCGCTCACAGACAGCTGCTTAGTGAGATAGAACGATGAGTTGTACGCAGTGCTTCCTTTCAACCATTGGCAGAAGTCATCGAAGCTGCGATGCCCCAGATAGTATGCCAGAGCATCAAGCGTAGCCATGCGAGGCTGATGCACATCGCTCACGTAGCCCCACAGCCTCTTCAGTGTAGCCACAGATACAGAGCGCTTCATCCCATGCAGAGTCATGGAAAGCTCGTAGTAGTCCGATGGCGTGTTTAGGGACTTTCCGAAGTGCCTCTCCACCTGTGCCAGCAGCTCCACAATCTCAGGTTTGAATACTTTTACGCTTGTCATATTTCTATAAGCTAAATAAGTTCAATTTCCGCATCTACCACAAAAATATCGCCTTCTATATCTGCCAGTACATTACGAGGAACCAGATCCCAAACTCGATATCTCTGATTGATGTATCGCCCTTCTGCTTCTTTCTTGAAACCAAGTGCGCACATGTATGTCTCAATCTGAACATTTGATGCTGGATGTGCATCCTTTATAAAATCCTGCCTTATAACAGGCATTATGCTACTCCCTTCAAACCCTGTGAATCCAACGAAGTAATAGTATGTCTCAGGAAAAATCTCGTTATGATAAATCACTCTGTCAAGAAACTTGGTGATAGAGAGCGTATTAAGTAAGTTATTAACTTTGTAGATGAAATTATCGTGAATATAAGTGTCATTCTCGTTTCCGCTTGGGCCAGGTAGCCCTATATTGAAAATCTCCGACATAGGAATCCAAAGATTATTCTCTTTGGCCCATTCCTCAGAAACGCTCATTTCAGAATAGAGGCTTTCTGCATTCTGCTGGCCAGCTCCATGTTGAGTTTCATATAAGCTACAGCGTCGTCTGATTTCATCAGCGATTTCTTTGATTCGGCGATTTTCTTCATCTTGCGTTCCACTGCCTCTTTGTGATACTGATTCAAATATACCATTTCTCATAAGAATAAAATAACCTATGCAAAAATAGCTCTTTTTTTTGGATTTTCAAATGCATTATTCTTTTTCTGCATATTATTATGTCAGGAAGCAGTGTTTCGCTACGATATGAACCAAAATGAACCACGAATCTTTTGAAATCTCGCCAAAAATACTATATTTTCGTAGCCAGATAATGAGATAAACAGCTCACAGAGTATGAGCTTCGGTCTTTATCAGGCTGTGCAGGTGTGATGCTTTGAAGCATGAAAGGGCGAAAAAGCGGCTCAACTTTTTTGTTTTTCTGTCGATAAGCGTTATATTTGCATCGTTGCGTCTCACCAGAGGCGCAGCAAGACATATTGAGGAAAGCGTTTGGCTACGTTCCTACCGATGAATCTCGACACTTCATCCTGTGGATTAGGGAAATAGACGAAACCGTTCCTCCTTTGGCATTGTTGTATATTGCCGTGATATACCATCCCTCCCCCAAAGGTGTGAGCTGTTTTTTCTTATTATCTAATTCAAGGCAGTCGAGAGCCTATCGGTAATAATAAGACAAACAGGCTCACACTTCCTTTTTTGTATGTATCAATAAACCTGATTTATTAATCGCACCACCTTTTGAGCCGAGGGGTGTAAAATGGATTTAATGCCATGTTTACTTCTATTGATTATGACGCCATTGTGGGCTGGCTGTCAGAAAAGTCCCAACCTGTTCAGATTTCTACGCTTGGTAGGAGAAGTTTCATTTTTGCTCGTGTGATAAATGGTTGTATTCATGTTACAGGTAGTGGAGGGGCCTCCAAAGCTATTACTCGTGAGTATTGGCAATCAATCTGTGATATAATTGATGCCACTAATATCAATAGTAGAGAAATTACGACTAATTATAGCGGAAGAGATGTACCTGATTATATGTTTGCTCCAAGTGTTCCTGCCATTTGTAGGCAGTACAGTGAGGAGCACAGAAATAACAAAAGATAGTGTAACAAATCAACAGAATATTGTGAATGAAGATTAGGTAAAAATGTGTAATCCATTTTATAGAGATTATGGGCGCATTTCTGGACATATTAAGATATTCTTTGAGTAGCCTAATTTGGGGGATTTTGATTGCTGCAACTTGTATAAAGCTCTTTGTCTTTCTTATAAAGGGTTGGTATAAGGATGCGACACTTTCTCCCGTAAGCTATGTCGTAGGAATAGTCCTATTCCTATTGCTTTCATTCCAATGCATATTAATAGTAGGCTCGTTAAAAATCATAGATTCGACAGATTACTATGAAGCACAGATACAACGTATTGTTGAGAGTTATTATACGCCTTCAGATGAAATCACCGTATCCGGGGCAGATGAAATTATCAAAGAAGTCATTGACAGAACCCCGTTGTTGCGCTATTACATCAGTGGCGGTACCTTCTCTGGCCATACGGCAAGGCAGCTTCCTCATTCTATAGCTACCGAGCTTCGTTCGTTTATGAGATGGTATGTTCTCAGACGAGTATTGTGGTGCCTGACCTTTGTCGTGATTGGTGCTTTCTGTGTCATTAAAACAATGTCAAGACAGTACAAAGGCCAGAAAAGAGTGTCAGCGATTCAATATGATAGAAAACGTATAAGTAGAAGAATAAGAAGATAAAATATAATAATTATAATATAATACTATGAGTACAACAAGTTTTTGTGGCGGCAACCACATCTTAGTGGGTTTGGGAGGTACTGGAGGCAAGATACTCCGTGCTTTCAAGATGAGGATGTTTGAAGAATTCCCTACGCAGGAAGAGAGGGCAAAGCAGCCTGTTAGCATTCTGTATGTGGATTCAACAGAAGAGATGATGCCTCAGGACGGCAGGGCTCGCCCCGATTTTCGTGTGATGGGGCAGGATGCATCTTTCACTCGGAATGAATTTCTGAACATAAAAGCAGTGGATGTAGAGTACATCCTTGATCATATAAGCAACTATCCTTCTGTCAAAGGGATTGTAAGCAATGTAAGTGCAGTTAAGTCGGCAATCGGCTCATTAGGGCTGGCCGCCGGTCAAAAGCGGCGTGCAGGGCGTTTGCTCTTTGCTGCAAATGCAGTCGGTTATGTGAACAGTCTAAAAGATGCGTATGCCCGCTGTGAGAAAATTTCTGGTGATGCAGGAAAGGTGAACATCTACATCTTTGCCGGACTAAGTGGAGGGACAGGCTCAGGGGCTGTAGTGGATGCCATTATTCAGAGCCGTAAGACTTTCCCAGGAGCTAAAATCTCTGCTTTTGTTATGATACCCGAAATGAACCTTCCTAAGAGCGACATGGATCAGGGGCGCTATTATCAGAACGGCTATGCTGCCATGAATGAACTCAATGCACTTCAGGCCGGCAGATGGTTCCCTCAGGATGTGACAGGCATTGGTGAAGCACAGCTCTACAATGACCGCGTGAAAGGTGTCGCAGACGGCTTGACCATCTATAGTAATGTGAATGAAAACGGCCTGACTATCAATTCACTGCAAGAATTGCCCAATATAGTAAGTGACTATATCTTTGCCCGCATTTTCTTCGTAAATGAAGAAGATCAGGTGAATAGCGACATTATTCGTGCTTATAACTTTGAGAACATGGATGATTTTGCCTTGGAGTTTGATGAGGCAGCTAATCCTGGATCAGACGGACGTCTTCCAGCTGCAAGGACTAAGAAAATCAATGCTTTTGGCATCAAGCGTGTGGTATATCCTGAGCTTCGTGTGCTTAAGCATATCACCTATACTGTTGGCGAAAGTGTGCTTTATCAGTTTAAGTACAATAATTGGCGTGAAAACCAGGGATTTGTCAACGAAGAGCGAAATAAGGATTATCGCAAAGAATATTTGAATAATGACAATCTTCAGAAATGGGCTCTTGACTTGGCTCATCTCACCTATGACCAGAAAGTGCTAGAATCGGATACCGATTATCCACGATTCAATGAGTATTGGCATGACAAGGCAGTTGGATATGCTCAGGAAGCTAAGAAAGCAGACAGCCCGCTTAATGAGCTTGACAATATCATGGGTGAATTCTACACCCACCATTTTCGGGAAGAAGGTGTTGACGGCTTTTTTTTAGGCAAAGAGCGTGTCATCCCCGAAATAGCTCGGGAGATACGACACAAGGTTGAAACAGAGATGTATGAAAAATGGAAAGTAGGTGATGTTTCCATAGTGGAGCTACAGAAGGTTTCCAAACTGCTTCTGGAGAAAGCTACAGAGATACGCACGGATCTTGAAGCAAAGACGAAAGAGGAGAAAGACATTTTTGATGCTGTTGATGACGATCGTACTGCCAATGTGTCAGAATGGAGCAGGCTAGGCATCCTGCAACGTATGGTTGGCATCGGTGCCCGCAGATATGCAGAACATCAGGAAATCCTGACAGACTACTATACATCTAAGACCCAACTCGTTGCATTGGAATTTGCAAAAAAGCTTACATCAAGGGTTTATGTTGAACTTGGCAAGATGGATGCAGACATTTCTGCTTTCGGACAGAAAATCAATGATGCCATAGATGAAACCGAGCGTTTGGTGACAGCCCAACGTAAGGTAAACAAAGGCCTAGAAGACATGAAAGGAGCTATCATTGAGGTAAGCGAGGATGAAACCATGAATGAATTTGAAAGTGAACTCAAGGTAGATAAAGTTGACATGCCTAACGTTGCGAGACAGATTCGCGACGGAATTCTTCCAGAAGGAGACTTTATTAACTTCGGGCGTTTGGCAACCGATATCAGCATCGACAGAATCAAGGATGCTTTCGATATAAAACTCTCAGAGATAGTAAAGACAAAACATAATGAGAAGGCTGAAAGTGACAAGAAAGTTTTAGGACTGAATATTCTGTCTCAGCTCCAGCAGAAACTTAAGACAGACGATGACATTAAGTCTTTTGCGTCAAAGATAGTCAACCAAAGTGGTGTGTTCTTGAAGCTGAACAATGACCAGATCCAGCTCCATTTACGCAACAACGAAGGGAATCTGAGTCCTACCAATCCCGCCAGTATCAACAAAAAGACCATCCTTGTATCTATCCCCTCACCAGACGATAATGAAGGGATGAAGCGTTTTGCCGATAAATTGGAACAAGCATTCAAGGATTCTTTCAACCAGAGTACGGCGCGAACGACCATCGTCGTGAACAGGAAGAGTCCGCGCAAGGATGAATTATCTGTAATAACACTCTCTTATTGCTTCCCGATGCGCGCCATTGACTGGATGAAACCTTACAGGGATCGCTATGAAAGGTTCTTGAATACAGGTAATCCTGCGACAGACGCATCCAATGCTATATTGCTTCATAGCGAAGGCAATGGGGAAGATCTGCCTTCGCTCTTTGCTGTAGACAATGCCGAAGAGGTTGCTGCAGCCAAATCTGTTCAGGAATCAGTTCCTCTGTCTCATGGTGCAGCACAGGGCGTTTCTCAGCAAGCCAGTCTTTCTGTACCTCCCTCTATGTCAGGCGTTGCACCTGTGCCACCACCGATAGCTCCTCAACCGGAGATAAAACTGTTTATTGCCGTGGCAGGCCAGCAATACGGGCCTTATAATATGGATATGTGTAAGCAGATGGTACAAGGTGGGCAATTGACCCCGCAGAGCAAGGTATGGATGGAAGGCATGGCGGCATGGAGTCCTGCCAGCCAAGTCCCTGCATTGCAACCGTTGTTTGCGCCGCTAACTCAGCCAACGATGCCGCCATTACCTCCTGCTGGCGGGGTTACCCCTCCGCCAATGATGTAAATGAATAAGTAACAGCAAATGATATAATAATATGGCAACATCAAGAACAAGCGAACGTATACGCTACAGATATGGCATATGTCTCAATGACAATTGTGAGAAGTGTAAATCCAAAGAAATACAGGAGATTCCTGCAAGAAAAGATTTTGTGTGTACAAATCCAGAATGTGGGAAACCTCTGCGTGAGTGTCCCCCTCCCAAGAAAGGCGGTAACAAAAAGCTTATTGGTATTATCGCTGCTGTTGTGGTAGTTTTGGCAATCATCGGAGGAATATTTGCATTAGGTGGAAATGGAGGCAAGGTAGCAGAAGAAGAGCCACTTTCTGTTCAAACTGTGAATGTTGAGGATAAGGCAGAGGATGCTAAACCTGCTATATCTGAAGCTGAGACAAAAGAACAACCTAAAGTAGAGGAAGCTAAGCCACAACCTACTGCCACAAACTCTGCCACTGCTTCATCTGGTACGAAAGATTTAGGTTATGCAATCTTCAGGGGTACTTTGAAGAACGGCCAGCCCAATGATGTGAATGGAAGAATGGAATTTAAACAGCAACATCAGATAGACAGTCGAGACTCCAAGAAACGAGTAGCAGAAGTGGGTGACTATGTGATTGGCGAATATTCCGAAGGTCATTTGGTGCAAGGCATTTGGTATGGCTCAGACAACCAAGTGAAGGGCAGTATCATCATCGGTAAATAATGAGAAGAGGATTATTCATATTGTACTACTTGCTGCTGGGAGGTTTAGCTACCTACGCTCAGAAGCTGACATTGTTCAGCCCTGAGATGCGTAGTGCCATGACTCAACAGCAAGTGGTCATTATGGATTTTCTGGAGCGCTATTTAAATGAACTTCCATCCACCAAACAGACTACCATTGAGCAGAAGATGGCTGACGATAAGGTGTATTTTCGAAAGGGAAAAGTAGAGGATCTAAGACAGATTACAGACGCTATGCCTTTTTCCATAAGTTTGCAAGACAAGTATTATGAAGTAAGTTGGAGCAAGCAAGATTCTCCCTTTGTTTCCATCGTCTTTCCAGCCCAGTTTGAACTGATTTCTGGAATGCCTCAAAACGAAGCTCAGCAAAAATTCAAGGAAATAGTTCTTTCTGCTCCTGAACGGAATGTAGCTTTTATCCATCCAGAAAACCCAGACTTAATCGGTGAGGGGATTTATGTGGATAAGAATGAGATAATGGAAATTGAAAGCCTAACAGATGCTACATATTATAATAAGGTGGAGAATGATTTCATTCCTGTATTTGATAATAGATATCTCCCTTACTCTGCTGCCAATCTTTTTCACAGTCTGATACAAGATAAAGATTATCAGCTCTATGTAGAGCAATCTGTATATGGATTGTCTACCATCAATTATACACTGACGCTTGACCAATGGCTGAACTATTGTGCAGAACAAGGACTAAAGATATTCTTTGGGATAGAACAAAGACAAGAAGATGGTTTGATGGCTGTGGTTATTGCTCAAAGTGTAGAGTTTGGATACAATCATTTGTTATCTGTATTGATTCCAAACACATTGGTAGAACAGAATAGTGCCGTGATGAAAGTAAGGTTGACACCCTATATTCCAACTCACAATGTGAAGAGTTTATATCAACAGGAAACAACTAACAAAACTAAAAAGACATGAGAATAAAAACAAAGATATTGACATTAATCTGTATATGCTGCCTAACACAGGCTGTGAGTGCCCAGACTGCAGATGTGGCAAAAAGCATCAGTGCCATTAAGCGTGATGCCAATTACCTATATGCAGAAGCAACGGTGAAAGAGCGCGATGAAGCTATCTTTGCAGCCAAGTCCATCTTGGAAATGCAAGTCAGTGAATGGGTGCGAAGCCAAAACCCAACGGAAGATATTGAAGTATGCATTGCCAAAGCAAAGGAACATACATTCGATTTGCAAACCCTTCGTGGAGATTATACACGTGCTTTTGTGTATGTTAAGAAGAGTGATATCATGCCTGTGACCAACAAGAGCGAAGTGGTGGTATTCCAAGTGGCAGAAACAAAAACAATTGATTCACCCACAGTCTCAGACGTAAAGTCTGAAAGCGCTTCTGCTCTTAACGAACCTGCTCCATCGGCAGTCACGCTAACCAATGATGAAGAACAGATGAAAGCCATCAGCAAGTTCTATGATATTGAGCCTTATATCAAGAAACTCGAAGGCGAGGGACGGGTCAGAGCTTATGGGAAATATGCTAACCTTCCAGAAGATGAAGATTGCCACATCTTCGTCTATGACAGGCAGGGAAATATAGCAGCACTATTACGCAGGGAAAAAGGTGAGCAACTAAACCTTAATACTTTGAAAAGTGATAACGTAACCCAATATAAAAACTGTGGAGCTATTTGGCTTCAACTAAAATAATGAAAGATATGATGAAGAATCTATTGTTAATATGCACTTTTGCTCTTCTGTTCATGAATGCAAAAGCTGAAAACATCTTGGTGACTATCACCGATGGCATAGAAACGGAAGCTGTAAAGCAGAAAATGGAGAGCTGTATTTCTAAGATTCTGACAGAGATTAATGCTGCACAGGCAGAAAATCGCAACCTCAATTTCAGTGCTATGGGGGTCAATGCCAACGTGCAACGTTCCATGGCCATGTTGTGGGAGAACACCCCTTTCATGTGCATGGATGATGAGATTATCGAGCATGGAATTACAACTGGCTCTGGCTATCAAGTGCGCAACATCCCCCTGATGATGAAACCTACAGGTGAACGCTCATTTAATGAAGAAGAATACCAAGAGGCTGTAATAAGCTTCGATCGTCAAGGCGAAGTGGAGAGTTTCTATCTCACCATCAGTATGAATCTCTACATGAATGTCATAAACAGCAATTTAGGAGTGACAGACTTGCGCCGTCGTCAACTGATTCTTGACTATGTAGAGCAATTCCGAACTGCCTACAATCAGAAAGACATAGACTTTCTGAATCAGATTTTCAGTGAAGATGCCCTGATCATCACTGGTAAGGTCATTACTCAGCGCCATGCAGAAACAGGTATGATGACGCAGAAAGCTCAGTATAATAAGCAGAGTAAAGAGCAGTATATCACCAATCTTCGTCGTGTGTTCAACAACGCCAAGTTTATCAAGGTGACATTCGATGAAATTGAAGTGATGAGACATCCTGTAAACCCAGACTATTATGGAGTGACTTTGAAGCAAGGCTACACCAGCAGCAACTATCATGATGATGGCTACCTCTTCCTGCTGTGGGACTTTACTGATGAGAATGCTCCCCAGATTCATGTTCGCACATGGCAACCAGATAAGATAGGAGGTAAACCATTACCTAAAGATGAGATATTTAGTTTAAGTGATTTTGATATCTAAAAAATAATTGCGTTATGTATAATAGAGTTTGGCGATTTAGTATTCTGTTGTTTTTTTGTTTTTTATGCATGCAGTTTGCCCATGCTCAAGATATCGAAATAAAGAACTTTGTGTCGCTTGATAATGACCAAACTGCAGTAGCAAATTTACGTAACGACATAAATGGTATACCATGCGGAGTGGTAAAGGTGTTTTTTAAAGACGATGGAGCTGAGTTTGAGGGTAATGTGATGGGTGACGTGGATTTTACGGGTGGTGAATATATCGTGTATTTGGCAAATGGAACTAAGCGGCTTAGTATTAAACATCCTGATTATTTGCCAACGACTGTAGTGTTTGATAACTATGGAATTAAGAAGATTGATTCAAATAAAGTTTATAAGTTGGAATTAAAAGCAAATAATGATAAATCAAAATCGAAATCGGTTAAAAAAGGTCTTGCAATATTCAATATTTCTCCGAGTAATGCTTTGCTCATCATTGATGATCAGCCTGTAGAGAACATTGGTGGTGTTTATACTGCTTCATTAACATATGGAACGCACTACTACTCAGTTCGGTTGGATGATTTTGGCTTGGATAATTTGCAGGTGAAAATAGATAAGAATCCTAAAACGCTGGATGTAGATCTGTCTGAATACTATGCTCAGGTTAATTTGAATTGTGCCGATGATGATGCTGAGATATACATAAATAATGAACTGCGTGGATTAGGCTCATGGAACGGGCTAATGGCTCCTGGTAATGTGTCTCTCGAGGTCAGGAAGCAAGGTTATCATACATTAGCTCGAACATTTAAACTTCATGACAATGAAAGTTATGCAGCAGATTTCCCAAAAATGAATAAGATGACTGGCTCATTAAGTATAGAATGTGAACCCGTTGGTAGCGAAGTTTATTTGAATGGTAAAAAAGTGGGAATTACACCTTGGACTAACGCTTTACCCGTTGGTAACTATGAATTGGAGGTAAGGAAAAAAAATTATAATCCTATGTTGAAAAATATAGTGGTAAATGAAGATCAGCATTTTTTAATAAATGATAGTTTGATATTGACGCAGATGGGAAAGATAATTGAAGGAGCGGAACAGGGTAATATGTATGCCATGTGCCTGTTGTCTGAATTATACCTGAAAGGATATAAAGATGCGATAAGCAGAGATTCTTTTGGTGTATTCTATTCAGATGGTGGTGGTATAGCTCCTTTTTTCTATGTCAATCTTGATCAAATGATTAAAGAAGATGATAGGATTGACATGGATTTAGAACAGTTTGAGTATTGGGAAAAAAAAGCTCGTAGTTCTCTTCTTAATCCTGACGATCTCTTTATTGAAGGTGATTATATAATATCATGGGTATGGGATGATATTTATGAGTACGCTATGGAAACATATCTTTTAAACGGCTCTTCAAAATCATTTTATTGGTTGTATATTGGAATGCCAAGTAGCGTTTCGAGGAATTTCTGGCTTGCATGGCATTACTATTATGGTATTGGAACATCTCGTGATAAAAATGAAACGATTAGACTTCTTGGTTCTCTTATGTCGTATAAAGACGTACAGAATGAATCTACAGAGATAGTACTTAAGAATATAGGGAATAATTTAGCTAAGAAATTTAATTGGGATAATAAAATTGTTCAGTATATAAATAAATAGTGTTCACTGATTAATATATAAATTATTGATATTTAGATATTTATAACACAAATTCTTCTTTTATTTAACAAAAAATGAGTACCTTTGTGTGTTAAAATTGACAAGCAGATGAGATTTAAGCCAAGATACAAGCAGT
>ERZ842401.1197-NODE-1197-length-37866-cov-6.311735_pt1 | contig 37866 bp, 36 predicted proteins | sample MGYA00521270_ERZ842401 | MGnify/ENA primary metagenome ERZ842401 (study PRJEB31892, sample SAMEA3878208) | bioreactor metagenome | biome: Moose rumen | place: Sweden | collected 2011-10 | study: EMG produced TPA metagenomics assembly of the PRJEB12797 data set...
GGTGAGGAAATCCTTCGTTATTTCATTGTCCAACGGCTTTTTTGAAAGCGTTTTTTCAATTATTGAAGCGGCTTTGTAAATCGTGCTTATTGAAAGCTCCGAGTCCTGCACTTCGTCGGTATCTTCAAAATCGACGTTAATGCTTTTCTTGCTGTTACTCATACCCAAAAGATAGTCACAGGTGACGTCATAATACACGGCAGCCTTTTTTACAAAGTCGAGCGAGCACTCGCGAATGCCTTTTTCGTAGTGTGACAAAAGCGCCTGCGAAATGCCGAGCGCGGACGCGGCTTCCTTTTGACTTATTCCTCTTTTTTTTCTCAATTGCGCAAGGCGGACTGAAAAATTTCCTGCCATTTTATCCCCAAATCCTTTTTTATACAAAATGTAAAACATATTATATTAAAAATATAACAGTTTGTATATTATCATAATAACCAAATTATACGGAGGTCACTTTATGAAAACCTACCAAATCCACCTCATAAGGCACGCAATGACTGCGGAGGGCCTTGAGGGAAAGTATATCGGACATACCGATGTAAAGCTTTGCGAGGACGGAATAAAGCAAGTTGAACAGATGAAGCAGGAGATGGAATATCCGTCGGTTGACGCGGTGTTCACAAGTCCGCTTTCAAGATGCGTTGACACTGCAAGGCTGATTTATCCCGAAAAGGAGCCTACTGTAATAAACGAGCTTATTGAATACGATTTCGGTGAATTTGAGGGTAAAACCGCCGAAGACCTCAAGGATGACGAGGATTTTGCCGAATGGCTTTCGGGAACATCTCCAAGAAAGGCGGCTCCCTTCGGTGAAAGCAACGCGGCTTTTTCTTACAGAGTTTGCGCCTGCTTTGAAAAGATAATCGACGGCATTATTGCCTCAGGAGTCAAAAGCACTGCCGTAATTACTCACGGCGGCGTAATAATGGCTATTATGGCGGCTTACGCAATACCCGAGGCGCCTATGCACGAGTGGCTGACGCCCGACGGCACGGGATATACGCTTCGAATTGACCCGTCAATATGGATGAGGGGAAGAAAGCTTGAAGCGTTCAGCGAATGTCCCTGCTACCCTCTGACCGAGGAGCAGGAGAGAGCGCTCTGGGATGTGTATGACGAATGAAAAAACGGGTGATTTTTTCACCCGTTTTTATTATTTTTAGCTCTAAAATATTGCACTGAATAGTAATAAGTGGTAAAATAAAAATCTATAAAAATTATTATGAGGTAAAATAATGACGGATTTTTCACTGGGCTTCAAAGGCTACGAAAAGGCGGAGGATATCCACGGTCAGATAAGACTGTGCAAGGCGGAAAATAAAAGCTTTCTCCACCTTAACAATATGAATTTCAATTTTGCCTGTAAATATGACGATAATCAGGCGGCTGAAGTGAAAAAGCTTCTTGACAGAGAGGGCGTAAAGGCGCTGTCGCTTTTTGTTCTTGAGGACGTTTCGGCTTTCAGGGTAAAGGCTCTTGCGGATATTTACGGCGTTGAGTACCTTGTTGTAAATTCAAAAGAAAAAAAGCAGGAGCTTGAAAAGGATATTAAAGATAAAATAATTGTAATCAAGGAGGATAAATGATATGTATTCACATCCCGGTTTAAAGGGAAGAGTTGCCGTAATAACCGGCGGTGGCGGAGTGCTTTGCGCAGGCTTTGCAAAGACGCTTGCTTCCCAGGGTGTTAAGGTTGCCGTGCTTGACCTTAACGAGCCTGCCGCAAAAAAGGTTGCGGATGAAATCAACAGGGACGGCGGCGAGGCAATAGCCGTAGGCTGTAACGTACTTGAAAAAGAGAGCATGGAAAATGCACGTAAAATAATCAACGAGAGCCTTGGCACCTGCGATATCCTTCTTAACGGCGCAGGCGGAAATAACCCGAAGGGCACAACGACAAAAGAAACTCTTGAAAAAATTGACCTTGATAACAAGGACGATTCGGTTAAAACCTTTTTTGACCTTGACGCCGACGGCATTTCGTTTGTATTTAACCTTAACTTTCTGGGCACGCTCATTCCCACCCAGGTATTTGCACGCGATATGGCAGGTAAGGAAAACGCCTGCATAGTTATGATTACCTCAATGAACGCCTTCCGTCCGCTTACAAAAATCCCTGCGTATTCGGCGGCAAAGGCGGCGGTAAAGAACTTTACGGAGTTTATGGCGGTTCATTTTGCGGATGTCGGAATCCGTGTAAATTCAATTGCTCCGGGCTTCTTTTCTACAAATCAGAATAAGTCGCTTCTGTGGAATGAGGACGGCTCGCCGACTGCGAGAACGGGAAAGATTTTAGCCGCGACTCCAATGAAACGCTTCGGCGAAACTCAAGAGCTTTCCGGCGCGCTTTTGTTCCTTTGCGATGAAAAATATTCAAGCTTTATCACCGGCACAACAATTGCCGTTGACGGCGGCTTCAACGCTTATTCGGGGGTGTAAGAAATGACGGGTAGCTTTAAATGGTTGCTTCTGGCAATGGTATTTTGTATTTTTGCAATAGTAATTATGCTCGCAGGTCTTCTTAAAAACAATAAAATCATAAATCAGCCTGCGGATACTGCCGAGGAGACCGAAGGAAATAAAAAAGCTGCAAGAAGCGTTTTTACAAAGCACGCTTTGATTTCGGCGGTTTTAATTATTATTGCCGCTGTAATTGCTTTCACGCTCGGCAAAAGCGTCTGATAAAAAAATTTACATAATCAATATTTTTAAAAAGAGGTATAAAAAATGGAAAAGAAAGTATTACTTGAAACATCGGCAAGACACGTTCACGTTTGCCGCGAAACACTTGACATCCTTTTCGGCGAGGGCTACGAGTTGACGAAGAAAAAGGATTTGTCACAGCCCGGTCAGTTTGCCTGTGAAGAGAGAATCCAGGTAATCGGCGAAAAGGGCAGCTTCCCGTCAGTTTCTATTCTCGGACCTATCAGACCTGCCGACCAGGTTGAGCTTTCCGCTTCGGACGCCCGTTCCATCGGCGTAAAGGCTCCTGTAAGAGAAAGCGGCGACGTAGAAGGCAGCGGCGGTTGTAAGCTTGTCGGCCCCAAGGGTGAGGTTGAAATCTCACAGGGCGTAATCGTTGCAAAAAGGCATATTCATATGACTCCTGCCGATGCAGAAGAATACGGTCTTTTGGATAAGCAGATAGTTTCGGTTAAAATCGATTCAGCTGAACGTTCACTCGTTTTCGGCGACGTTGTTGTAAGGGTAAGTGAAAAATTCGCTCTTGCAATGCACATTGATACCGACGAATCCAACGCGGTTATGGCTGCTTCCGGCACATACGGCATCATTCTTGACTGATTATGATAAACAAGCGTAAAAGCGGCGTGCTTATGCACATTACCAGCCTGCCGTCGCCGTTTGGCATCGGCGTTATGGGTACAAGCGCAAAAAAGTTTGCCGAAAAAATCAAGTCAATGGGCTTTTCTATCTGGCAGGTGCTGCCGTTAAATCCGCCCGACAGATTTGCTTCGCCGTACGCCTCCGAAAGCGCCTTTGCAGGTAATTTTATGCTCATAAATCCAAACGGACTTGAAGAAATGGGCTTAATTTCTCATGAAGAGGTGCAAAAGGAATACTACTACGGCTCGCCTTATACAGCCGATTATGAATTTGCCTATCATTCAAGAATGAGGGTATTGCGCTCGGCTTATTCAAAAATGGGCGAGGAACTGAAAAATCAGGTTGTTGCATTTAATAACGAGAACAAATGGCTTGAGGAGTATTCGCTTTTCATGGCGGTGAGAAAGAGTCAGGACGGAAAACCCTGGTGGGAGTGGTCGGACTCACTTTTCGATTATTCCGAAGCAAAAAAAAGAAAAGCCGATTTTTATGACGAACAGCTTTTCTGGCAGTTTGTGCAGTTTGTTTTCTATAAGCAGTGGCAAAAGACGAAGGAAGAAATAAACTCCGTCGGCGTTGAAATTCTCGGCGATATGCCGATTTATGTTTCAATGGACAGCGCGGACGTCTGGGCAAATACGTTTCTTTTTGAAATCGACCAAAAGACCTTTAAACCCAAAAAGGTTGCCGGAGTTCCGCCCGATTATTTTTCGAAAACGGGTCAGCTCTGGGGTAATCCGCTCTATGACTGGTCGGCAATGGAAAAGGACGGCTTTTCGTGGTGGATAAGACGCTTAAAGCACGCGACCGAGATTTACGATATGGTTCGCATTGACCATTTCAGGGCGTTCGCTTCCTATTGGGCAGTATCGTACGGCAGTGAAACCGCAATGGTCGGCGAATGGCTTGACGGCCCGAAGATGAAGCTTTTCGATAAGGTTAAAGAGCAGCTCGGCGACGTTGAAATACTTGCCGAAGATTTAGGCGTGTTCGGAGAGGACGTTGTAAAACTGCTTGAGGACAGCGGCTTCCCGGGAATGAAGGTAATTCAGTTCGGCTTTGCACCAGGTTCAAATAGCTTACATCTTCCGCATAATTATCCCGTCAACTCCGTGGCTTATGTCGGCACTCACGACAACAATACGATTCTCGGTTGGCTTTGGGAGGCTAACGAAACCGACCGCGCATTCGCGCTTGATTATTGCCGCTTTAAGAACGGTAACTGGGGTGAGGGAGGACAAAAGAGCGAATCCTGCCGCAGTATAATAGAAGCGGTCTGGAGGTCAAGCTCGGCTTATGCTGTCATTTCCTATCAGGATATGTGCGGCTTCGGCGCGGACGCGAGAATGAACACTCCCGGAAGAGCAGAGGGTAATTGGCTTTTCCGCACCACCAATGAAGCCATAGACCAAATCGACACCGAGTATTTCAAAAAGATAAATTATCTTTTCTCGAGAGGATAAAATGTAGGGCGGGGGAAAAGCTCCCGCCGATTTTTTTAAAAAATGCTTGACTCTACACCTACTGTAGATTTTATAATCATAACAGAACGAGGTGATTTTATGAAAATGAAAGAGCTTACAGCTTTGACGGGTATTTCCGAAAGGACTATCTATTATTATATTGATGACGGTGTTTTTGTACCCGAAAAGCGTTCCGAAAGCTATACGGGGCGTAAAAGCTATGATTATACGGAAAATGATGTCAGGCAATTAAAACAAATTGCGCTTTTGAGAAAATATGATTTCACCATAAAAGATATTAAATTACTGAAAAAGGAACAAATCAGCATTTCGGATGTTTTGGAAAGGAATATTGAAGAAGCAAAGGAAAATATTGAAGAAAAAAGCCAAAATATTTCTGCTATGGAAAGTGCTCTCGGAAGCAATCCGAAAAATCTTGACGAGCTTTGTGTTATTCTTTCAAACCCGACAATTGAAAAAATGCCTGCTATCAGCGATGGCAAGACAGTGACAATATGGAGCGATATCAAGCTTGTTCTGAGGGCATTGGGAATACTCGGGCTCTGGATTCTGTTTTTTATCACAGCTCCCGAACAAACGGTATTTAAGTTCTTGTTTTTTACGATGATTTACTTTATTCCGCTTTTACTGGATACAGTTGCTTTTATTCTTGAGGTAACGGAAAAGGGCGGAATTATAAGACTCATTTCAATAATATTAAGAGTAATAATGGCGGCTGTATTTGTGTTGAGTTTTGTATCTATGTACAGATTCTCAATAAAAGAAGATAGCATAGAAAAGAATGCTAAATTATTCTCGTCTATTTCCGCAGAGGCATTTGTAGGCATACCCGAAGACGAAAACACAGTTTATGTGAATAATGACAAAAAGTTAGACGCCCGACCGGAAGCCGAATACGCTTTTTTGCCTGTATTGATTAATTCTCATTGTTATTTGAAACATATAGGCATGAACTTGGTAGATACAGATATGGAGTATGTATTATATGTAAGTGAACTTGATGTTGATTTTATCTATTGTGAAAATGTAAAACCCTTGGAAAAAATTCTTCTTTCAATGGAACGAAGGGACATTAAGAAGATGTATTCTTATTATGATAAAAGGAATTTGGAGGAATATGAAACCGATGACGGCTACAAGGTTTCTTCGTTTTATCAAATGCGGCATTCGGGCGGTGAGAATTGCTACTATCTTGCGATTGCAGGGAACGGTAAATTTATTTCACTTCGGTTGGACACACTATTGGAAACTGATTTTGACGATATGAACATTGATGAGTATTATCTTGATTTTTTAAGGGATATGAAATAAAAAAGACAGCTTCACTTGAAGCTGTCTTTTTCTTTATTGGTCTTGAGCACAGAAATAAACCCCCGGTTTTACCGGGAGAATAAAAACGCTTTAGTAAAAATAGAATCGGCGAGCTACAAGCAAGCCGAAAACAATACGATTAAAAAGCCTTCCCCTTGAGTGGAAGGTGGATTGCTGAAGGTAAGACGGATGAGGTGTAGGCGTGCAATGTCGTTAATAAGATAAATGTTTACTTTTTTTCACCTCATCAGTCGCATAAATGCGACAGCTTCCCCTCAAGGGGAAGCCAAAATCGTTAGGGACGGGTTAACCGTCCCTTTTAAAATGTTTTTTTGAATAAAGCGAAGAATTTCAACCGATATAATCAGCACCTCCGATGCATTTGCATCGGAGGTGCTGTAGATGAGCGACCATAGGAAAGCCCCTACAAAAAAGGACACGGAAAACTCCGTGTCCTTTTTTCATTTTCTTTTTACTTTTATTATTCAATTACACTCTCTAACAAAGGCAAATAGTACTTTTCATAACCCTCTTCGTTCGGGTGAACGCCGTCGCCGGTCGGATATACTCCGTTTCTTGTGTATGTATATGAAGAATCCATTCCGCAATTATAACAGTCAATAACCGTCACGCCGTATTTGAGGCATATTTCATCAATTGCGGTTTTATAATCTTCATAAGTCAATCCATAGTCATTTGGTGTGTCTGTTCCGTTGACTTTATGTACTGAAACAAAATAGACCTTTGAATCGGGACAGTTATTCTTTATGTGATATAACGCCGCTTCAAGCGCTCCGCAGGTTGTGTTCATATCAAATTCGGTTTCACCGTCGGGCGTAATGTTTCCTAATGGCGATGAAAGAAAATAATCATTGACTCCGCCTTCAAGAATGATGTAATCGAAATTGTCATTTACATTTTCAATGACACTTTCGCCTATGTGGTGGTATCCGGCTTTATCCGATGATAAGGTTCCTTTGCTGATTGCATTGTTTATTAGAGAATAGTTGTGATTCTCCGCGAATTGTGAAACATATGAATGCCCGTTTGATCCTTGACCAAACGCTATTGAGTCACCGTCGGAATAAATCGATTTGGCTTGTTCATCTTTCTGAATGCATTTTTTTACATAATCCCCACAAATGACTGCACCGTTTCTGTTTATGCGTGAACGCACCGAAACAAAGAATTTATCATAGTCAAGATTATCGACAGTGTAGGTTAATTCAGTTGTAATACCCACCGTTTTCCAGTCTTCACCCGGAAGCATTATCATTATTTCGTATTCGTCTGCTTCGTTTCTTTTTGTCAGTTCGAGATTAAGCGAATCACCGTTTTGCTGCGCCGTAAAATAAACGGCTCTCGGCAAAGTTGATGCTTTGACCGAACTGGAATCAAATCCGTTTATTTCATCATAACCGGCGACTGTAAAAGTGTATTCAACACCGGGCGTAAGATCTTTAAAAACATAATTATTGCCTGTCGTTGTATTTATGGGCAATATTGATGAAGAGGACGCGTTATCATCCGAAACGGCAGGGAAGATATAATAAAAATCAACATTTGCGTTTTTATTCCAACTGAGTCTGGCGCGACCATCGGATACGATAACTTTAAGACCTGTTACAGTGTGCGCAGAGGTTTTTGCTTTAATCGGTTCGTAGCTTTCGCTGTAAGAAACGATTTTATCTAATCCCTTCAAAGCCTTTACTGCAAAATAGTATTTTGTATTGTCCTGAAGGTTATTAAATGTATAGCTGTTGACGCCCGATAAAACAATTGCTTCTCTTTGCCATGCTTTCTGCTCAAGGTCATATTTGTAAAGTATGTAACCATCCGCATTACGGGTCTTGTCCCATGTAAGCGTTATCCTTTCATAAGAAGGGCTGACCGCTATGTTATTGACTGCGTCAAGCAGGGTCGTAACATTTACAGTCGGTCTGTTTGCGCTTAAAACCTCACGCCCGTTTACGGTACGGTAGGAGCGAATTGTAAAGTTGTACTTTTGTCCCGACGATAGTTTTGAAAAGCTGTATGATGTTTTTGTTATTTTTGCTTCTCTTTCCCAGCTTTTTGAGATCGCGTTATAACGGTATAAAACATAACCGTCGGCAGTTTTTGATTTATTCCAGGACAGGTTAATTGTACTTGCAGTTCTTGATGTCACCTTGAAGCCGGTCACATCTTCGGGACGTTTAAAAAGGGTGTAGGCGTATTTTGGAGTGCAGCTCTTGCTTAAAACCTTCTTACCGTCAACGACTTTAAACGCTTTTACCGTAAAGCCGTATTTTGTATATTCGTCTAAATTGCTGAAAGTATAATTATTTGTGCTTGAATTGACACTTGCAATTGTTTCCCATTTCTTTTTTGATGGATTATATTTATACAAAACATAGCCGTCAGCGCCATTGACTCTTTTCCAGGTAAACTTGACAGAGTTTACGGTTCTTGTTTTTATTGCAACGACGGTTACATCTGCAGGAGGTATTATCACCGTTTTCTCTTTTGAATTGGTGCTTGAATAACAGGGTTGTATTCTGCCGCTGAATGTTGAATAGCTTTTGTCGGCTCCTTTGCCCGTCAGAATTAAAACGCTGAAAAAAACAGCAGCGCAAAACAGTATGGAAATAATCTTGTTTAAAAAAGAATTCATTTTATCGCATCCTTAATAATAAATGGCGTATCGCTTTGGCGATACGCCGCGTGTAGTTTGAGGTTTAAAGCTGATAAAACCCAACCTTTTTCATAACCTTGCGAAGTGTTTTTTCGGCTCTGTAGGACGCTTTCTCGGCGCCTTGTTTCATACATTCGTTAAGGTACGCCTTGTCGTTAATGAGACGGGCATACTCCTCTTTAAGAGGTCGCAACTCTTCAACAACCGCTTCGGCAACCGCGCCTTTGAAATCGCCGTAGCCCTTGCCGTCAAATTCCTTTTCGATTTCCTCAAAGCTTTTACCCGTGCAACACGAATAAATGCCCATAAGGTTATTCACTCCGTCCTTGCCGTCTGCAAAGCGTACCTTCGCTTCGCTGTCGGTAACGGCGGACTTTATTTTTTTGACAATGACGTTATCGTCCTCAAGAATTGAAATGAAGGACTTTGTATTAAGGTCGGATTTACTCATTTTCTTTGTCGGCTCCTGAAGCGACATTATTTTAGCGCCGGTTTTGCCGATAAACGGCTCGGGAACTGTCAAAACGTCGCCGTAAATACCGTTGAAGCGGTTTGCAATATCACGGGCGAGTTCAAGGTGCTGCTTCTGGTCGTCGCCGACGGGAACAAAGTTTGACTGATAAACAAGTATATCCGCCGCCATAAGTACGGGATAATCGAAAAGACCGACGTTGATATTGTCAGGGTGCTTTTCGCTCTTATCCTTAAACTGGGTCATTCTTGCCGCCTCGCCGAACTGGGTGTAGCAGTTTAAAATCCAGCTTAACTGCGCGTGCTGGGGAACGTGACTCTGAACTAATACAGTGTTTTTTTTCGGGTCAAGTCCGAGGGCAAGAAGAATCGCGTACATATCAAGCGTTCTCTGCCGCAGGAGCTTCGGATCGGTACGAACCGTAATCGAGTGCAAATCCGCAACGGCATAAAGGCAGTCGTAATCTGACGCCATATTTTTCCAGTTGCGAAGCGCGCCCAGGTAGTTGCCGAGTGTCGGCGTACCCGTCGGCTGAATTGCACTTAAAACTATCTGTTTTCTTTCGTTTTCCATAAAAATTATTCCTTAATCTGTAATGCCTTTACAATTTCGGTAAGCTTTGCTTTGTCAAAAATTCTCGGAACGGGGTAGAGCGGATGCGCTTCCTTCATAGCTCTTTCAACTATTGTGTCAATATCCTCGTCCTTAATCTGGGTAAAGCCCTTCGGGATATTCATTCTCTCGTTCATTTCGTAGATAGCGGCAATAAAGCCCTTTGCCTTTTCTTCATCTGTTGCGCCGTCAATACCGACAATGTCAGCAAGTTTTGAAAGCGAGCCGTAAACGCTGTCACCGAACTGCTCAAGCATAAACGGAAGAATAACCGCGTTAGCAAGTCCGTGAGGCACGCCGTACATTCCGCCGAGGTTGTGGGCAACCGCGTGAACGTAGCCGACATAAGCGCGCGTGAAAGCCATTCCTGCGTAGAAGGAAGCTTCAAGCATATTCTTTCTCGCTTCAATATTTTTGCCGTCATTGTAAGCGGTCTCAAGGTTTTCGAAGATAAGCTTTGTCGCCTTTTCGGCATATTCGCGAGTTGACTTTACGTTGGATTTACCTATATATGCTTCAACCGCGTGAGTTAAAGCGTCAAGACCGGTTGTTGAGGTGATGTGAGGCGGAAGACCTACCGTAAGCTCGGGGTCAAGAACCGCATATTTCGGGCGAAGAACGGGGTCGTTAATCGCATATTTTTCGTGAGTTTTCGGGTTTGAAACAACTGCCGCAACGGTGGTTTCACTGCCTGTTCCTGCGGTTGTGGGTACTGCAAAGAACGGGGGAAGCTTTTTCATAACCTTAAGTGTGCCGCGCATTTTTTCAAGAGGCTTATTAGGTCTTACAATTCTTGCCGCCGCAGCTTTTGCGCAGTCCATAGGAGAACCGCCGCCGAATGCGATAAAGCCTTCGCAGCCGTTGTCAAGATAAAGCTGTTTTGCTTCTTCGATGTTGTCAAAGGTGGGGTTGGGCTGAACGCCGTCATAAACGGTGTACTTAATGCCTTGCTTTTCAAGCTGATCAAAAAGTCCGTCAAGAAGATGAAGTCCCATAAGTCCCTTATCGGTGACAACAAGGACATTGTTTACACCCTTGTCCTTAATGAACGCAGGTAATTTTTTTACGCTGCCTGCGCCGCTGATGGTTTCAGGCGCGTCCCAGTTCATAAACAGGGTAAAAACATAAAAAACCTTCTGATAAGCACGATAGTAGAATTTCTTTAATTCCCACATATTTTTTCACTCGCTTTCTGAAATTTTTCTTTTATAAATATCCCTTTCGATTTGTTCCCTTAACTGTTCGACTGACTCAAATTTCTTTTCGTCACGCAAAAAGGAAACAAGCTCGACTGTGGGACTTGTGCCGTATAAATTGCCGTTGAAAGACAGAATGTGCGTTTCGCTGTTGACATTTTCCGTGTTTTCAACTGTCGGTCGCAGACCGATATTTGTTATGGATTTATATCTTTTGCCGTCAATAACCGTAAAGGAGAAATAGACGCCCTTTTTCGGTTCGACAAGCGTTTTTTCAAGAGTCTGGTTTACAGTCGGTACGCCGAGCTTTCTCCCGAGATGCTTTCCGTCAAGCACCTTCGACGAAAACGAAAAATACCTTCCGAGCATTTCGTTCGCCCTTTCGATTTCACCGCTCTGAATAAGAGAACGGATTTTTGTGGACGAAACGGGCTGTCCGTTGACGCTCACAATAGGCGAAACGGAAAGAACAATGCCGTTTTTTTCGCACTCCTGTTTAAGGTAATCAACATTTCCCGAGGCATTTTTGCCGAAACGGAAATTCTCACCGCACGAAACAGCGCCGACCTTCAACTGTTTAATCAGTATATCATAAAAAAACTCATTTTTCGAGTAGTTGACGATTTTTTTAAACTCAAATCTGACCGCTTTTGCGCCGAGTTCATTTAAAAGCTTTTCTCTGTCCGGGTCGGTAATGAGCCTCGGCACGGTAACGCCGTTTGTGACCGAAAGGGGATGGACGTCAAAAAGCATTACAGCCGTGTCGAGATTTAACTCTTTTCCGAGTCGCACGGTGTTATTTATTACCTGAATATGACCTTTGTGAAGCCCATCAAAAGTGCCGAGCGCAATTGCAGTTTTATTCATTCGCTCAACACCTTCTTTACGCTTAATTCATCGCTTGAAGCCTTTATTTCGCCGATTCCGAGAAAAATGTTTTCGGGTGAATACACGCGGTAATATCCCTCGTTTCCCGAGCAGTCAATTCTGCTTTTCATCAGCTCGCCGCCATTTTTAAAGCGCTTTGCCTGCGAAGAAGAAACGGTGACCTTTTCGTATTTTTCCAAAGCTCTGTCAAGCGGAATTACAAGCTTTTTCAACTCGCTTTCGTCCATCTGGCGCATTTGCTCAAGCGTAGTGCTTTCGTCAATAGAAAATCCGTTTGCCCTTGTTCTTGAAAGCTGATATAAAACCGCGCCGCAACCGAGAGAAACGCCGATATCGTCCGCAAGTGAACGTATATATGTACCTGCGGAGCACTCAACGTAAATGTCAAAAAAGTCGTTCTGAACATTGAGAAGCTCAAGCTTTGAAATTTCCACCTCGCGCTGTTCGCGTTCAACAACCTCGCCGCGCCGCGCAAGGTCATAAAGCCTTACGCCGTCCTTCCTTATAGCGGAAAACATGGGCGGTGTCTGGCTGATTTTACCCCTGAAAGAAGCAAGCGCCTTTTCAATTTCGGACGCGCTCACGCGCACGGGAGTTTTTGTAATAATTTCACCCGTAATATCAAGCGTATCGGTGGTAATGCCAAGCTGAACCTTTGCAATATACGCCTTTTTGTCAGTCTGCAAAAGCTCAATAAACCTTGTGGCTCTTCCGACGGCAATGGGAAGCACACCCGTTGCAAATGGGTCAAGAGTGCCCGTGTGACCGCCCTTTTTTTCGTTAAAGAGCTTGAGCGTCTGCTTTACCGCCCAGAAGGAAGAAATATCCTGTTGTTTATTAAGACAAATAAAACCTGTCATAAACTTTCCTTAACCGTTTTTAGAATAATCCGTTTAACCTCGTCAAGCGTGCCGTTGACTGTGCAACCCGAAGCGCGCGCATGTCCGCCGCCTCCGAGCTTAGCGCAAATTTCACACGCGTCGATGGGTTCGTTGGTCCTGACGGAGATTTTATATTCGTTTTCGGCTTTTTCCCTTACCGTAACGCCGACAAGCACTCCCTCTATCTGACGGGGGAGAGCGGAAATTCCGTCGCACTCCGTTTCGTCCGAGCCGCTCAAACGGAACATTTCGGCGGTTACGCACATAAGAGCGCATTTGTCGTCAAAATACATTTCAAGACTTGAAAGCGCAAGCTTTTCGAGCTTTGCATAGGTTCTGGTTTTCGTTTCGAACATAAGGCGGTTGATTTCGCCGTTGTCGGCTCCAAGCTCAATAAGCTCGCTTGCGCAAAGATGGGTATGAGCCGTGGTGTTTGTGTAACGGAAGCAGCCCGTGTCCGTGGCAATGCCGACATACAGGCAGTCCGCAATTCTTTTGTCAATTGGTACGCCAAGCTCTTTAATAACCGAAAAAACAATTTCGCAAGCCGCAGCTCTGTCCTCAAGGAGAAGAAGAGGGGAGAACTCCCTGTGCGAAATATGGTGGTCAATTGCAAGGTCGATTTTTCCCTCGTATTTTTCCTTTAATCCGTCTCCGAGAAGCTTTATGTCCGCAACGTCAACAGTCACTGTAAAGCCGTCCGAAAAGCTGTCGTTTTTTATTCCGTCGCTTAAAAACAGAAACTTTTTCGGAACCTCGTTTTCACATTCGTGACGAACCTTCTTGCCCATTTTTTTAAGCGCATAAAACAGCGCGAAGCCGCTCCCGAGCGTGTCTCCGTCGGGATTCTGGTGGGAAAGAATTATAATGTTGTCATTCTCCTTTAAAAGCTTCGCCGCTTTTTTGACATCAACCGTCATTTTTATTTCCCTTTTCTAATTTTTTAAAGATTTCAAAGCTGTGCTCAACCGAGTCGTCGGCAATGAATTTTATTTCGGGCGCAACTCTTAAGTGAAGTCTTTTGGTGATTTCGTGTCTTATGAGCCCTGTCGCGCCGGACAGCCCCTTGACCGCTTCCTTTGCCGCCTCAATACCCTCAAGAGCGCTGACGTAAACCTTTGCGTATGACAAATCGTGAGTTACGTCAACGTGGACAACGGTCAGCATTTTGGAGCTGACTCTCGGGTCTTTAAGCTCTCTGACAATGGACGCGATTTCTCTTTTGATATCCTCGGACATTCTGTCCGCTTTATATCCTGCCATTTTATTTCCTCTTTAAAATTATTCGCGGTATTCCTCCATAATGAAGGCTTCAAGTATATCGCCTTCCTTAATGTCATTGAATTTCTGAAGACCGATACCGCATTCATAGCCCGTCGCAACCTCTTTTACGTCGTCCTTGAAGCGCTTGAGCGAAGCGATTTCGTCCTCTGTAATAACAATACCGTCGCGGACTACTCTTATCTTTGCGTTTCTTGTAACCTTGCCGTCAAGCACATAGCTTCCTGCAATAGTGCCTGCGCTTGAAAGCTTGAATACGTTTCTGACCTCTGCCTTGCCGAGAAGGTTTTCTCTGAATTTCGGCGAGAGCATACCCTTTATAGCCGCTTCGATTTCCTCGATGCAGTCATAAATAATGCGGTACATACGCATATCTATTCCGTCGCGCTCCGCAAGGGTGGACGCAACGCTGTCGGGACGAACGTTAAAGCCGACGATAATTGCGTTTGAAGCATTTGCAAGCATAACGTCGCTTTCGCTTACCGCGCCAACGCCGCCGTGGATAACCCTGACGCGTACCTCGTCGTTTGAAAGCTTTTCAAGACTTTGTTTGACCGCTTCAACCGAGCCCTGAACGTCAGCCTTGACGATGATGTTGAGGTCTTTGATTTCGCCCTCGTTGATAGAGTCGAACAGATTGTCAAGAGTAACCTTCTGGAACTGCTTGAACTGCTCTTCCTTCTCCTTGTGCTTCCTCTGTTCAACAAGCTCACGGGCAAGCTTTTCGTCGGAAACGGCGTCAAATATATCGCCCGACTGCGGAACCTCCGCAAGTCCCGTAATTTCAACAGGAACGGACGGGCCTGCTTCCTTAATGGTTCTGCCCTTGTCGTTTGTCATAACGCGAACGCGGCCTACAGCCGTTCCTGCAACAATAATATCGCCAGATTTAAGAGTACCGTTCTGAACAAGAAGCGTTGCAACGGGACCTCTGCCCTTATCAAGACGCGCTTCAATGACAATACCTCTTGCGGCTCTGTTCGGATTAGCCTTAAGCTCCTTAAGCTCCGCAACAAGCAATACGCTTTCAAGAAGCTTGTCAAGACCGTCCCTTGTCTTTGCAGAAACGGGCACGCAAATTGTGTCGCCGCCCCATACCTCGGGAACGATTTCGTATTCTGTAAGCTGTTGCATAACTCTGTCGGGATTAGCGCCCTCTTTATCCATCTTGTTTATGGCAACTACTATTGAAACGTCAGCCGCCTTTGCGTGGTTGATGGCTTCAACAGTCTGGGGCATAATGCCGTCGTCCGCCGCAACAACAAGAATTGCAATATCCGTAGCCTTTGCACCGCGGGCGCGCATTGAAGTAAATGCGGCGTGACCGGGAGTGTCAAGGAAGGTGATATTCTGACCGTTTACGCTTGTTCTGTAAGCGCCGATATGCTGGGTAATGCCGCCTGCCTCGGTTGAGGTGACGGAGGTATTTCTTATTGCGTCAAGAATTGAGGTTTTACCGTGGTCAACGTGTCCCATAACAACAACTACCGGGTCACGGGGCAGGAGGTCTTTTTCATCGTCCTCGGTGATATCCATAATTCTTTCTTCAATTGTGACAACAACTTCCTTTTTAACCTTTGCGCCGAGCTCGGTTGCAACAATTTCCGCCGTATCGTAGTCAATTACCTCATTGACATTTGCCATAACGCCGAGTGAAAACAGCTTTTTGATAACCTCGGCGGCAGTCATCTTAAGAAGCAGCGCGAGGTCGCCGACAGTGATTTCCTCGGGAACGGTGATTTCAATTGTTCTCTTTGCTCTCTCTTCGGCAATTCTCTTAAGGCGTTCAGCCTCTGTCTCTTTTTTGCGCTTTACGCCGCCCTGCTTACGGTACTGCTGACTCTTCTGCTTAAGCTTCTGCTTCCTGACAAAATTATCTGTATTCGTGTTGGCAGGAGCGATTTCGTCATATTTTTCGTTGTACTTATCGATATTGATGTTGCCGGCGTCTCTTGTATCAATGGTCTTTCTTTCGCCCTTGGTACGAGCCTGCATAGGCTTATTTGCCTTATCCTTTTTCTTCTGCGCCGCTGCAGCGGAAGCAGGTGTTTTTGAGGTTGCGGTCTTTTTGACGTCGGAATCCTTTTTCTCCAATGTCTTTTTTGCAGCTTTGCTTTCGGCTGAATTTTCTGTTTCTTCCTTTTCAGCCTTTGCCTGAGCCTTCTTCTCTTCAGCCGCGGCGTATTCCTCGGGCTTTTTAGCCATCGCAAAATACGCGTCAAGGCTTTCGGGCGCATGCTGCTTTGAAAGAATATCAAAAACAGCGTCAAGCTCTCTTTCCTCAAGCGCAGTCTGATATTTTTTCTCGCCCTCAAACAGGGGAGAAAGCAATTCTATAATCTGTTTGCTCTGGATATTAAAATCCTTTGCAAGTTCGTGGATTTTATATTTTTTAGTCATATATTAACCTCCCGATATGTCATAAGCTTTTTTGAAAGGTTTTCGTCATTAACGGTAATGACTGCCGCCTTTGAGCCGATTATATATAAGAACTGTTCCATTGTGTACTCAACCGTAACAAGCGCAGTGCCGCTTTGACTGCAAAAAGTTTCAAATTCCTTTTGAAGCCTTTTGGAAGAGTCACTTGAAAGGATACAGAGAAAGGCTTTTTTGTTTTTGACGGAAAGCTTACTTTCGTCGTGGCCGACGCTTATCTTTCCGGCTTTTCTGCAAAGCCCTAACATCCCTGCAAACAAATCGTTATTCATTTTCCAGTTCACTCTCCATACTGTCAAGTACGTCCTCGGGGATAGGTGACGAAAATGCCCTTTCAAAACGCTTTGCTTTCCTTGCTTTGATAAAGCAGTCCCTGTCGTGACAGATATATGCGCCTCTGCCGTTTTTCTTGCCCGTAAGGTCAAGCGAAATTTCGCCCTGATTATTTTTAACAACGCGTATAAGCTCTCTTTTGGGCTTAACTTCACCGCAACCCAGGCACTTTCTCATGGGAATTTTCTTTTCCGCCATTTTTCTTCCCCCTTTTTAAATAGTCCTTTTATTATCAGCCCTCGTAGAAGCCGCTTTCGGGCTTGATGTCAATTTTCCAGCCCGTAAGCCTTGCCGCAAGACGTGCGTTCTGACCTTTATTTCCGATAGCCAGTGAAAGCTGATTATCGGGAACGGTTACCTGACAGGATTTTTCCTGCTCGTTGACTATTTCAACCTTGAGCACGTCTGCAGGGGCAAGAGCCGCCGCAACAAACTCTGTCGGGTCCTCGCTGTATTTGACTATGTCTATTTTCTCGCCGCCGAGAAGCTCAACAATTTTTTCAACTCTCTGACCTCTTGAACCTATGCAGGCGCCTACGGGGTCAATATCGGCATCCTTTGAGAAAACAGCCATTTTTGTTCTGGCTCCTGCCTCACGGGAAACCGCTTCAATAGTAACCGTGCCGTCGAAAAGCTCGGGAACCTCTTCTTCAAAGAGCCTTCTTATAAGGTTCGGATGGCGTCTTGAAATCATAGCCTTCGGTCCCTTGTCGGTAACTCTCGCTTCAATAATATAAACCTTTACGGTATCGCCCTCGTGAAGGATTTCACCCTCAACCTGCTCGTTTTTCGGAAGAATTGCTTCGCTCTTGCCGATTTCAACGGTAGCGTTGCCCGTAACGGGATCAATTCTTACAACCTTTGCATTGACGATTTCCTGCTGCTTTGACTGGAATTCCTTAAGCATTATGCCCTTTTCGGCATCACGCAGTCCCGAACGGATGGCGTGCTTTGTGGACTGGGCAGTGATTCTTCCGAATTCCTTCGGGTCAAGGTCAACCTCAATTACGTCACCGAGCTTTGCATTTTTCTTAAGCTCCTGAGCCTGCTCGACAGTAAGCTCAATTGTGGGCTTCTCAACTGTTTCGACAACAGTCTTTTTGACGAATATTCTTAAAATATTCTTTTCGGGGTTGATTTCGCAACCGACGTTTTCCTCTTCGCAGTCGTTAAGCTTTTTAACCTGCGTTAAAACGGCGGTCTTGATTCTGTCATAAAGAAATTCGGCAGGAATGCCTCTTTCCTTTTCCATCATATTGACAGCTTCAAAAAATTCCTTGTTCTGCTTACTCATTTTCGTTGAAACCTCCAAAATCGTCTAATTTAACGTATGACGCCTCTTTTTTATTAAAATTAAGACCTCTGCCGTCATCCAATTCAACGGTTACGTTCCCGTTGTCGTATTCAAGCAGCGTGCCCTTATAGTCGCGTTTGCCTTCGTAGGCGTGAATAAATCTGACCATAACCCTTTCGCCCAGAAACTGTTCGAAATGGAAATCCCTTACAAGCTCACGTTCTATCCCGGGGGAAGAAACCTGAAGACTGTAGCTTTGCTCAATAGGATCAAGTTTATCCAGCGGAGCGTCGATAGCGTGACTCATATTTACGCAGTCGTCAATGTTTATGCCGCCTTCCTTGTCGATGAAGATGCGCAAAAACCAGTTCGCGCCTTCTTTCTGGAATCGCACGTCCCACAGCGTAAGACCGAGGTCCTTTGCAATAGGCTCTGCAATTTCCCACACGAGAGCGACAGTGTTTTTCTTCTCTGCCATATTTTCCTCCAATAAAGTTTTGAGAGCGGGTCGCCCCACTCTCAAAGTCAATACCTATACTTACCAAAGCACATAATACCATATATTATATAAATTTGCAACACTTTTTTTATATTATTTTATAAACTGCTCAATTTCCTCTGCCTTGAGGACGCTTGACGTCCTTTTAATTTCCTTTCCGTTTTCAAAAAGCACCATTGTCGGCGCGCTCATTATCCCGTAGAGCATTGACAGGTCGGGACTTTTATCCGAAATAATATTAACGCATTTTATAAGTCCCTTTTCGTCAAACTTTTTAAATTCCTCGCCCTGAATTTTGCAAAGCGGAAAAGCCTCCGAGCTGAAATATGCAACAGCTCTGCCGTTATAGTGCAAAAGCTCATCCGTTATATTCATAAAATTAACTTCAGTTATCATTATTCCTGTACTCCTTTGATATTTCCCCGGCAAGGTATTGAGCTTTACATAGGTCTAAATTACCTACGGGATGCTCGTCTGTCCCGGGAATAAAAATATCGGCAAACGGCTTGATATTCAAGAGGTTGCACGCATATTGACACTGCTTTTTAATTACATCAAAGCCTGTTCGGCTGTCATAGCCGCCCGTGACAAGTAAAACACCTTTACGTTCTTTTCTGAACGAATAGATTACGCCGCGTTCGTGCCGCGCGTTATAATACCGCTGAAGACGGTCAAAAAGCGCCTTAACCGGGGCGGGCAAGCCGAGATTATATACGGGAGTGGCAAATACAACCACATCCGCTTCCCCGAGCTTTTTAAAAAAGGAGTCAAGGTCCTTTTTACGGCAGTCGTCGACTCCCTTGCAGTAGCCGCAGTCGTCACACGGTAAGGGAGAAAGGTCGAAAATATATTCCGTTTCAATTTCGGCGCTTCTGTCAAGACCGCTTAGAAATCCGTTAAGCAGTCTTTTTGTATTCGCGCTTTTACGCGGAGAGCCGAAAATAACAAATACCTTCATTTTAATCCCCTGAATGAATTATTTACCGATAAGTATTGTACCACTTTATGAGGATATGTTCAATATTTGAATTATGTAAATTTTCTGTAAAAAATAAAAATAAATGTTTATTTATTAAAAAAACCGTATTATAATATGACTGCAAAAAAAGGAGGCGGTTAAATTGGCTAAAGGCGAAAAAATGAAAAAAATCAAAACTACTCATTTTGGAATTCAAAGAAAAATAGTTGCCAATATGACTACTGAATCGTGGGCAAACATTCCCCACGTTACCTATAACTATGAGCCTGACGTAACGGAGTTTATGATAGAGTATAAGCGCCTGAACCAGGGCGTTGAGCCTGAAAAGAAAATTACGCTCAATACGGTAATGCTTAAAATCATTGTCGAGGGCTTAAAGGCTGACCCGGAGATGAACGCTCATATTGAATTTGACAGAAAGCTTGTCAGAGGCCAGATTCACACCTTTGAGGATATAAATATTTCAATGCCGATGGTGCTTCCCAACGGCGAAATGATGACAATAAATCTTCACAATTTTGAAAACAAGAATCTTGACGAAATGACTGCGTATATTGCGGATGTCAACCGCAGAATTGCAAACACCGACCTTAACGAGGTTATGTTTGACGTTTCGCTTGACAACACTCTTACGGAGCTTAAAAAGGGTAAAATAAAAAAGACGATTTACCGTCTTATCGGTTCAAAAACAGGTAAGCAGAAGGTAAAGACTCTTTCGGGTAAGGAAAAGAGCGCTTATTATAAAATCCCCGAAAGCGACCGACTTACAAAGCACGATATTGAGCAGGGTACGATTACCGTATCGAATATCGGTTCGACCTACCGCGAGCAGAGGGGAGCTACGTGTATTCTTGAAATAATTCCGCCCCAGGTCTGCGCGATAGCAGTCGGCGCGGTTCAGGATAAGCCCGTTGTAGTTGTCAATGAGCAGGGTGAAAAGGAAATTGCCATTCGCCAGATTATGCCGCTTTGTATTGCTTTTGACCACAGAGCGCTTGATTTTGGTGAAATTGTTCCGTTCTTAAAGAAGCTTGACTCGATTTTTGAAGAGCCTGAAGTAATCCACACCTGGAAAAATGAAAAGCTCAGTGACGAGAGTATGGCTGAAATCAAGTCCGAGCGTGAGGAACGTGAGGCTAAGTATCAGTTGAGCAAGGAACGCGAAAAGGAGCGCAAAGAGGCTGAAAGAGCGGCTGAAAAGGCAAAAAAGGAAGCCGAAAGACTTCAGAAGGAAGCCGAGCGCAAGGAAAAAGAAGCCAACGAAAAGCTTGAAAGGGCAAAAAAGGAAGCCGAAAAGGCTTTGAAAGAAGAGCTTGAGCGAAAGGAAAAGGAAGCCAAGGAAGCCGAAAAAGCGCAAAAGGAAGCTGCGGAAAAGGCTAAAAAGGAAGCCGAGAAAGCGCGCAAGGAAGCCGAAAAAGCCGAAAAGGAAGCCGCGGAAAAGGCAAAACGAGAAGCAGAAAAAGCTAAAAAGGAAGCCGAAAGGGCTGAAAAAGAGGCTGAAAGACTTCGCGAAAAGGAAGAAAAACAGCAGCGTGAAATAGAAAAGGCAAAAGAAGAAGCCGAAAAGGCAAAGCAAAAGGCTGAAGAGGCGCTCCAGAAAGCCGAGGAAGCGAAGAAAAATGCCGAAAGCGTGTTAGGTGAAGATGAGTAAAATCCTTTTTATTGAATACCCTAAATGCACCACCTGTCAGAAAGCTAAAAAGTGGCTTGACGAAAACGGAATTTCCTATGACTCAAGGCACATAAAAGAAGAAAACCCGACATACGCCGAGCTTAAAAAATGGTATAGGCAAAGCGGTATGGAATTAAAGAAATTCTTTAATACAAGCGGACTTTTGTATAAGTCGATGGGCTTGAAAGAAAAGCTGACCGATATGACAGAGGACGAACAGTTAAAGCTTCTCGCAACTGACGGTATGCTTGTCAAACGCCCTTTGGTTATTACGGATAAAGCAATTCTAATAGGCTTTCGTGAGAGGGAATGGGAAGATAAGCTTAAATAATTAAATTAAAAATGAAGCCCAAGGGTGTCGTCCCAAGGGCTTCTTTTTCTTTATATATCAAGGTTCGCAAGTGTCGCTTGACAAATGCAAGTAATCAATGCTTTTACTTTTTGCGCTTTATATGATACAATTTGTTTAAAGGAGAGTGAGACCCATGACCGTTGGCGAAAAAATACAGTATTACAGAAAACTGTCGGGACTTTCCCAGGAAGAACTCGGACAAAAGCTGTTGGTCAGCAGACAGACAATAAGCCAGTGGGAAAATGACCAAACCGTACCTACCATAGATAATCTTTTAAGGCTTAAGGAAATATTCGGAGTTTCAGTTGACGAGCTTCTCGGCGCGGAGCCTGCAGAAGTAAAAACAGAAGAGAAACCGTATGAGGAATACTCTTATACAATGACTCAGGAAAACGCGGAGAAAATGAAAAAGTATTTCTTTGTAAATACTACAAGAGTCCTATTTCTGTCACTTTCAGTTATTGTTATGATATGCATATTGTATGTAATTTCAAATCCGATTATGGAGCATCCCTTGCTGTCGTATTCATTTTTTGTGATTTTTATGCTCGGCTTGCTGGTTGCGGCGTATTTTGTTGCCCGTTTCAAAATAAACAAAATCTGGAACAGCGCAAATCCCGACATAACCGAAACTGTTCACGAGTACAAGTTGTTTGACAACTATCTTTTGTTAAATATTGTCAAAAAGTCTGAACCGACGGGTACCTTAAAGATTTATTATAATAATATTGATAAAATCCACGATTTAGGGGAATTCAAGCTTATCGAGTCTCAACAGCAGGCATATCCGATAGGCGCACAGGAATTTCAAAACAGCGCTTTTTTTAGTCAGTTTACAGAACAAAATCCTAATAAATACGTTAATGAATCAAAAATAAAAAAGCTAAAAGCTCTATCGATATTCTTTATTATTCTTTGCGTTTTCTCGGTGCTGTTAGTTGTTCCCTGCGTTGAGCTAATAATCGGGTTTGAATTGTTTGGGCTTGGATTTGAGCAAACAGGACTGAAGTTTTTATATCTTCTTGTACTTATGCCAATTGCATCAATTGTATTTGGAATAATTGCATGCCGTAAGGGTATAAAGGCGAAAAGGAATATAGTTGTCGGGATTATTTTTGTCATTCTGGTTACATTAACGTGTTTTGCTTTTTCGTGGACAGAGAGCTTAATGGCAGACAACGATACCCCTATTGTTGAATTTGAAGAAGCAACTAATTATGACCTGCCTGAACCGGTTAAGTTATTTACAGACAACAAAAGAGAGGGTCTGCTCGAGGATGTTTATGATTTGCCGGAAAGTGCTGTAGATAAGGACAGCCCGATAGGCTGGGACTGCTTCTTTACTGTTGACAGAAAGGATGCAACAGAGTTTATTGAAAGTGTTTCAAATGATTCCAATTGGATTACAAAGGTTCCAAATGAGCTTATAGATGCACTGGATTTGACTCAAGAAGCTGTCAGCAGCTCATATTACCACCTTGTCTACAATATGGAAACGGGAGAATACAATAAACTTCCTGCAAAAGACGGTGAATACAGGCTTTATTATGTAAGCTTTGATGTCGATTCCGATATGTTCACGATTCAGGAACATTTTATAAATCAAAAAACACAATAAAAACAAAAAGGACTTGCCGATTTGGTAAGTCCTTTTACTTATAAAATGAAGTCGGCTCAAGCGCCTGATGAAGACAGCCTGACGGCTTATTGAAGTCATTCGCTTTGCTCATTAACGAAGCGAAGACGCCACGGAAACGAAAGTTTTTCTTCATTAGCGTAAGCGTCTTCATTCCTTCATTAGCCGTAAATATACGGCGTCTTCATTATTTCATGCCGGTGACCGGGGGCCGACAGCCTCGCTTACGCTTGCTGTCGCAGGCAACAATTATATGTCCGTTTTGCGTTGCCTTCGGCAAACCGCAAAACATGGACAATCGGTTCGACCCCTATTGCAGATCAATATAACAAAATCCCCTGTGCATAGAAGCACAGGGGATTATATTATGCCGGTGACCGGGGTCGAACCGGTACGGTGTCGCCACCACTGGATTTTGAGTCCAGCACGTCTGCCAATTCCATCACACCGGCATTTGTCAACGGTTGATATTATACAGTAAACAAAATGAAAAATCAACTGTTAATTTTTGTAGAAATCTATATTGGCTTCCCCTTGAGGGGAAGCTGTCACGAAGTGACTGATGAGGTGGGAAACTATAATACAGATGTCATTTATGGTGTTTCACACCTACACCTCATCCGTCAACCCTTCGGTTGCCACCGCTTGACAAGCCCGTCCCCTCTGTCGCTTTGCGACATCTCCCCACACCGTGGGGAGTCACCCCCTTAGGGGAAGGCGTTTTATATTTTCATTTGTGTAAATTTTCCGTTTTCGTATGCGACAAGGGATTTTACTTTACATTCCTTTAGAATCTCAACGGACTCGTTGAAAAAGCAGTCAAGAGTATTTACCGAATGCGTGTCGGACGAAAGAACGAAGCGGACTCCCTTTTCGTTCATATATTCAATTATCTCTTTTCTCGGGTAGGGGACAGAACGCGCTTTTCTTGAAATCGCACCGGTGTTTATTTCAACAATTATACCCGTCTTTGCAACCTCTTCGGCGGCAGAAAGAGATAAATTCCTGTACCAAATTGAGCCTTCGTCAATAAAATTTGCTTCCTCGTTATATTTTAAAAGCAAATCGAAGTGTCCGAGTATGTCCGCTCTTTCGCGCTTTGAGGCCTCTATAACATTTTCAAAATATTTCTCCGCGTACTCCCTTGTTCCGCCGCATGCCTCAATTCCCTTTAAAATTTCCTTCGGAGAGTTGTCTGCGTAGTAGATTTTTCCGTCGGGAGCGGTAACGCTGTGAACGGAGCTGATAATGTACTCAAACGGCTTTATCTGTTTTTCGGAATAATCGGAATTTAAGTCCATTTCAAGACCGAGCAAAATCTCCATTCTTCCGCGGTATTCCTCTTTTAATTTTCTTACTCTTTTTATATATTCGTCCTGTCCGTATGCTGTCATACACCAGCCCTCGTACCAGGGCAGAACGCTGTGCTCGGAAAAACCGAACGCTTTAAACCCGAGCGAAAAAGCTGCTGCAGCCATTTCTTCGGGAGTGTTTTTCCCGTCACCGAAAAAGGTGTGAGAATGTAAATTGTAGGGATAAGAAATCATTGCATTTTTTCCTGCTTTACCTTTTTTTCAACGATTTTGCGGCTGCCGAGTTCCTTTAAAATATCCTCCGGAGTAATGCCCATTTCAACCATAAGCACGAGCGTGTGATAGCACAGGTCGCTTATTTCGTAAATGACCTCTTCCTTTGAGTTCTTTGCGCCTATGATGACCTCCGTGCATTCCTCGCCGACCTTTTTAAGAATTTTATCAAGTCCCTTGTCAAAAAGATACGACGTGTACGAGCCTTCCTTCGGGCTTTCCTTTCTTCCCCTGAGAAGCTCGTAGAGCATATCAATTGAAAAATCGTTTATTTCTTCATTTTCAAAAACTGTTGACGAAAAGCACGAATCCGTGCCCAGGTGACACGCAGGACCCGCCTTAATTACCTCAACTACAAGCGCGTCACAGTCGCAGTCCGCCTTTATGGTGATGATTTTCTGGGTATTTCCGCTGGTTTCGCCCTTTCTCCAGAGCGTCTGCCTGCTTCTTGAATAAAAGCAGGTGTAACCCTCATCCATTGAAATCTTTAACGATTCCCGGTTCATATAGGCGACTGTGAGCACCTTTTTTGAAAAGAAATCCTGAACAACGGCAGGAATGAGACCGTTTTCGTCAAATTTGAGCTTGTCTAAATCAAACATTATATAATCCTCATTTCAATATTTTCGTTTTTAAGATACTGCTTTAATTCGGGGATTTTAACCTCGCCGAAATGGAAAATAGAAGCCGCAAGCCCAGCCGAAGCGTCCGTGTTTTCAAAAAGAGTTTTGAAATGCTCTTTACTTCCGGCTCCGCCAGAGGCTATTACGGGGACGTTTACAACCGAACAAACAGCATTAAGCATTTCAATATCAAAGCCGTTTTTTACTCCGTCGGTGTCAATGGAATTGAGAACAATTTCGCCTGCGCCGTTTTTTACGCCTCTCTTTGCCCATTCAATTGCGTCAATACCCGTGTTTTCCCTGCCGCCCTTGGCAAAGACGGTAAAGGAGCCGTCAACACGCTTGACGTCCATTGAAAGCACAACGCATTGGTTGCCGTATTTTTTAGCAGCTTCCCGTATCAAATCAGGATTTTTTATGGCGCCCGAGTTTACGCTGACTTTGTCCGCGCCGCATTTTAAAACCCTGTCAAAATCGTCAACCGTGTTTATTCCGCCGCCGACAGTAAGAGGGATGAAAACGCATTTTGCGACCTCGGTGAGAATATCCGTAAAAAGCCGTCTTCCTTCAAACGAAGCCGTGATATCGTAAAAAACAAGCTCGTCCGCGCCCTGCTCGTTATAGTACTTCGCGAGCGTGACGGGGTTTTCAACATCCTTTATTCCTTTGAAATTCTGTCCTTTGACGACTCTGCCGTCCCTTACGTCAAGGCAGGGGATTATTCTTTTTGTAATCATTTTTGTTCACCTGCCATAGCTACAGCTTCTATTAAGTCAATTGCATTCGTGTAAAGCGCCTTGCCGAGAATCGCGCCGTAAAGACCGATTTCATTTAATAAACGGATTTCATCTGTAAACGTAATTCCGCCCGAGGCGACAATATTCATCTTTAACTCATTTTTAAGCCTTTTATATATTTCAATGTTTGTCCCTTTTTCGGCTCCGTCACGTGAAATATCGGTGTAAATGACGGTTGAAACGCCGTTTTTTTCCATTTCCCTGCAGAATTCAACGGAGTCCTTTTCGCTCACGTCAAGCCAACCGCGTGTTGCCACAAAGCCGTTTTTTGCGTCTATGCCTACGGCGATTTTTTCCTTGAACTTGTCCACTGCTCTTTTAAGAAAATCGGGGTTTTCAAGCGCCGCAGTGCCGAGTATTATGCGGCTCACACCGTTGTCGAGATACTTTCTTATTCGTTCCTCGTCCCTTATGCCTCCGCCGATTTCAATAAACAAATCGGTCTTTTTCGCAATTTCTTTGACGGTGTCAAAATTTGAAAGAGAGCCGTCCTTTGCCCCGTCGAGGTCAACCGTATGAAGAAATTTTGCGCCGCATTTTTCAAACTCCCTTGCCACGTCAACAGGGGAGGAGGAATACACGGTTTTCTTTTCGTAGTTGCCCTGAACAAGCCTAACCGCGCAGCCGTCTATAATATCAATTGCAGGAAAAATTTTCATAGTAAAATCCTTTATATTTCAGAAAATGCCTTTAACATTTCGAGTCCGATCTTACCGCTTTTTTCGGGATGAAACTGCGTGCCGAACACGTTTTCGTTTTCAACCGAAGCAGTAATTTGTATACCGTACTCGGTTGAAGAGGAGAGATATTCCTTTTCGGTTTTTGCGTAGTATGAATGGACAAAGTAAACGCAGTCGCCGTTCTTTGTGTATTTGAGAAGGCAGTTGTCCTTTTTAATGTCAAGCGCGTTCCAACCGATTTGCGGAACGTTAAGGTCTTTTCTTTCTTCGGGCAGGCTGTCAAGTATCGGTACAACCTCACCGGGAACAAGACCGAGTCCGTCATATTCGCCGTATTCATAGCTTTTATTAAAAAGCAGCTGCATTCCAAGGCAAATGCCTAAAAACGGCTTGCCGCCTTTCGCTTCTTTAATAAGAAAATCCTTCATACCCGTGTCTTCTAATTTTTTTACCGCGTCGCCGAAAGCGCCGACTCCGGGCAGAATTATATGCGAAGCATTTTTTATTGTTCCTGTTTTATTTGTCACAACCGTTTCAAGACCGAGAAAGTCAAACGAGCTTTTCAGGCTGAAGAGGTTGCCTACGCCGTAATCAATAATGGCTATCATTAAAGAACTCCTTTTGACGAGGGGATTTCGTCACCTATGGTTTTGTCAATGCTGACGGCAGTTTTTAAAGCTCTTGCAACCGCCTTGAAAACACCCTCAATAATGTGGTGGGTGTTTTTGCCGACTAATTTATGAATGTGAAGAGTAAGCTTTGCGTTTCTTGAAAATGCAATAAAAAACTCCTCGCAAAGCTCTGTGTCAAATGTGCCGACCTGCGGCGAGGGAATGTCGCAGTCAAATAAAAGCAGGCTTCTTCCGCTGATGTCAACCGCGGTGAGAATAAGCGTTTCGTCCATCGGGAGGATTACCGAGCCGTAACGGGTTATGCCTGCGCAGTCGCCGAGCGCATCGGCAAATGCCTGACCGAGGCAAATGCCTATATCCTCAACCGTGTGGTGGCAGTCAACCTCAAGGTCGCCTTTGCATTTTAAATCAAGATCAAATCTTCCGTGCTTACAGAAAAGCGTGAGCATGTGGTCAAAAAATCCTATACCGCTTGACCCGTTAAAAGCTCCTGTTCCGTCCAGGTCTAATTTTAAAGCAATATCGGTTTCATTGGTCTTTCTGTTAATTTCGGCAGTTCTCATTTCAGGTTCCTCCCAAGAGTGTCAATAAGAGCGGCGTTTTGCTCCTTCGTTCCGACTGTAATGCGAAGATAATCCTTAATTCGCTCCTTTGAAAAATGGCGGACAAGAATTCCGTTCTCCTTAAGTTTAAGGTAAAGCTGTTCACCGTCGACGCCGTCCTTTTTTGCAAATACAAAATTCGCGCCCGAATTGAGTACGGTAAAGCCGAGTTGCCTTAAATCGTCAGTGAGCTTCTTTCTGTTTTCTTTAATAAGGGAAACCGTTTTTTCGAAATACTCCCTGTCCTTAATCGCCGCTGCGCCGATTTCAATTGAAAGTCGGTTAAGGTTATACGGGTTAAAGGAAAATTTTGCCTTTTCAAGGTCGGCAATAAGCTCTCTGTCGCCGAGCGCAAAGCCTATTCTCGCGCCTGCAAGGGCGTATGACTTTGAAAAGGTGCGGACAATGAGAAGATTTTTATATTTTCCTATGAGTCCCATTGAAGAACAGTCCGAAAAATCGCAATATGCCTCGTCAATGACGACAACGTGATTCGGGTTTGCAATAAGAATCTTTTCAATTTCCTGTTCTGAAAGAGTAAGTCCTGTCGGGGCATTCGGATTTGCAATATAAACAGTTCCGCAGTCGGAAAGATAGTCGCCCGTATCAATTGAGAAATCTTCTTTTAAAGGAATTTCATTATATTTAAGACCGAAGAACGAAGCAAATACGGGGTAAAAGCCGTATGAAATATCGGGAAAAACAACCGTGTCCTCCTTTTTGCAGAAGGCAAGAAAGGACAGAGCCAGCACCTCGTCGCTGCCGTTGCCGCAAAATACGTTTTCGGTTTTGAAGTCGTAAACTTCGGTAATTGCCTCTTTAAGAATGCGGCAGGTCGGGTCCGAATAAAGACGTAAATCTTCTGCTTTTTCACTGTTTACAACCGCCTTAACCTTTTCACTCGGAGGAAAGGGGAACTCGTTTGTGTTAAGCTTTATGTAGGACTTATCCTGTGGCTGTTCGCCGGGGACGTATGCGTCCATATTTTTAAGAGTTTCAGTTGAAAAAATACTCATTATTCTTCCTCAAATCTTGTTGTTACGCTTCTTGCGTGACCCGAAAGTCCCTCGCGTTCGGCAAAAAGCGCGATTTTATTCTTTGCCTTTTCGAGTTCTTCTTCGGGATAGTAAATAAACTGGGTTTTCTTAATGTAATCGTCAACCGAGAGCGCAGAGGAGAAGCGAGCCGTTTTGCCGGTCGGCAGGGTGTGATTCGGTCCTGCAAAATAATCGCCTAAGGCTTCGGGAACATTTTTTCCGAGAAATACGCTTCCGGCGTTTTTTACCTTTTCAAGAAGCTCAAACGGATTTTCAACCGCTAATTCAAGGTGCTCGGGAGCAACCTCATTTGCAAGCGCTATAGCCTCGTCCATATCGTTTACAATAAACGCCTTTCCGTAGTTTTCAACGGAATATAAAGCGATTTCATAACGGGGGAGAAGCTTTACCTGCCTGTCAACCTCGGCTGATACCGCTTTTGCGAAGCTTTCGTCAGTCGTGATAAGAATCGCAGCGGCAAGCTTGTCGTGTTCAGCCTGGCTCAATAAGTCAGCCGCAACAAATTTCGGATTAGCTGTTGGCTCGGCGACAACAAGAATTTCGCTCGGACCTGCTATCATATCGATATTTACCTTGCCGAAAACCTGTCTTTTGGCAGTCGCTACAAAAATGTTTCCGGGTCCTACGATTTTATCAACCTTTGGAACACTTTCGGTGCCGTAGGCAAGAGCCGCAATTGACTGCGCACCGCCCGACTTGATTATTTTATTCACGCCTGCAACCTTGGCGGCGGCGAGAATATCCGAACGGATATTTCCGTTTTTGTCGGGAGGGGTGACCATTACTATTTCATTTACTCCTGCAATAACCGCAGGGATAGCATTCATAAGCACGCTTGACGGATAGCTTGCGGTGCCGCCGGGCACATAAAGCCCGACCTTTTCAATAGGTGTAATCTTCTGACCGAGGACTATTCCGTTTTCCTTTTTAAGCGTAAAGCCGTCGCGCTTCTGCATTGAATGGAATTGACGGATGTTTTCTGCTGCCTGTTCAAGAACGGCAATAAAATCCTTATCCGTATTGTTATAGGCATTTTCGATTTCCCCATCGGTTACGACAAGATTATCAATAACGCATCCGTCAAATTTTAAAGCGTATTCTCTTAAGGCCGCGTCGCCGTTTGTGCGGACGTTTTCAATTATATCGGCAACCGTCTGTTCAACGTCGCGGCGGTCGGTCGTGCCCCTGTTGAGAAGAGCGTCAACGTCCATTCCGTTTTTATATTTGATAATTTCCATTTTTTCACCCGATTTTTTCCGCTAACTGCGTGTTGATTTTCATTATTATTTCGTTCTTGAAGCGAAAGGCGTTTTTATTTGCAATAAACCTTGCGCTTATGGGCATTATCTCCGTATAGACCTTCAGGTCGTTTTCCTTAAGGGTGGTGCCCGTTTCAACTATATCGACTATTACGTCGCTCATATCGAGTATGGGCGCGAGTTCAATTGAGCCGTGAAGCTTTATTACGTCAATTTCGCGGTTTATTGAGTTATAATATTTTTTTGCGATATTAACGAATTTAGTCGCCACTCTCAACGGCTCGTCCGTGTTTTCCACCCAACCGTTTTTAGCCGCAACCGCCATTTTGCACTTGCCGAGCTTCAGGTCAAGCAGCTCGTATACATCCGGCTCGGTTTCAAGAAGAATGTCTTTACCGACAACCCCGATGTCTGCCGCTCCGCGCTCAACGTAAATTGCAACGTCCGACGGTTTTACAAGAAAATAGCGTACCGTTTTTTCGCTGTTTTCAAAAATAAGCTTTCTGTTGTCCTCAAAGATATCCTCGCAGGGGTAGCCCGTTTCGGCAAAAAGCGAATAGACCTTTTTACCGAGCCTGCCCTTCGGCAACGCTATGTTAATCATTTTTGTTCCCCCTTAAGTCAAGCACCTTTTCGGCGGTAATATTGTCAGGCATTTCTCTTTCAATTCTAATTGAAAAGCTTTCGTTTTCAAGCTGATGAGCCGTTAAATAAATTTCCGAAAACTCTGTTTTATCGTCATAGAGTAAAAGCACGTCGCAGTCAAAATTCTTTTTCTCGTAAAGGAGTCTTGAAAGCTCGTCAATATAGACGGCAAAGCCGATGGCGCCGCTCTTCTTACCCATTTTTTTAGTCAGAAAATCGTAGTTTCCGCCCTTGAGAACAATTTTTGAAAGACCCTTTATGTACCCCTGGAAAATTATTCCGTTATAGTATTCAAGGTCATTTACAATTGAAAAGTCAAGGCTGATGTTTTCCGAAAGCGGACTGAATTTCAAGGATGAATAAAGCTTTTCAAGCTCATCCAGAGCGTTCATTGACGTTTCACCCGTCGCAAGCTTTTTTGCCCTCTCAAGCGTTTTTTCAAACGGACCGTACAAAAGCGGAAGAGCGGCAATATTCTTTTTAAGCGTTTCGGGTATATCAAGTGTTTTAAGCTCGTTTTCAAGCTCGTGGGTATTCTTGCTGTAAATGAGCGCGTTAATCGTCTTTTTCTTTTCGGACGGGATTTGGCATTCCTCAAGCAGTCCCGATACAAAGCCCATGTGCGAAATGTCGAGCACAAACGGTTCGTCTATCGCCTTTAACGAACGAAGCGCAAGAAAAATTGCTTCAACCTTTGAATAATCGTCAATTTCGCCGAGTATTTCAATACCCGTCTGGTTTATTTCCTTATACTCGCGTGAGCCGAAGGGGAGCCTGACAACATTTTCGTCATAATAAACCTTCATAAAGCCCTTTAGCTTTTCGTCGGGCATCTTTTTAACTATTGAAAGCGTGACGTCGGGCTTTAAGGAAAGAAGCCTGCCGTCAAGGTCCATAAAGGAAATAATTTTATCCGTGTTCAGAAAGCTTTTGTTGTCAACATAAAGGTCATACGGTTCAAATCTGTTTACCGCAGCCTTTTTGAAGCCGTGACTCTCGTAAATGTAACGAAGAGACAGCTTAAGCTTTTCCGTGCGTGAAAGAATACTCATTTCGTCAAGCATAATAAAAACCCTTTCGGAATATTTTATACGATTATAAACGATTTTAGCATATTAGTCAATTAGCAAATTAGCGTATTAGCACACTAAAGCGTGCCGAAAATTATGAAAATTCAACAAATAAACGGGCTTTAGCGCATCCGATAATAAAAATAAAGCGTTGAAAAATAAAAGATAACAGTCAAAAAATACCGCTTCAACCTATGCGAAGCGGTATTTGTTTTTATTCGTCCGCGTCCTCTTGTTCCTCTTCGTCGGTGCTTTCCTTCGGAAGAATGTGAACCTTGACCTTACCTATTCGCCTGTCCTCAACGTTGAGGACGGTAAATTCAATTCCGTTGTATTCAACCGTGTTCATTTCACCGTCCTCGGGCAAAAAGCCGAGTTCGCTGATAATGAAACCGCCGAGCGTGTCATAGTCGCCCTCGGGAAGCTTAATGTTAAGCTCTTCCTCAACCTCTTCAATATCCGTAATGCCGTCAATTGTAAAGGTTGTTTCGTCGATTACGGAGATTTCCTCGTCTTCATTGTCATATTCGTCCTGAATATTTCCGACTATCGCTTCAAGCAAATCCTCAAGCGTGACGATACCTGCAGTTCCGCCGTATTCGTCAATGACAATTGCCATCTGGATTTTCTTTTCGGTCATCTCGTTGAAAAGCTCGCCGCAGTTTTTCGACTCGGGAATATACATAGCCTTTCTCATAACATGGCGAAGCGTTTTGCTTTTTGGAATTGAGGTTCCGACGTAGGGAAGAAGGTCCTTGACGTAAACTACGCCGATAATGTTGTCGGGGTCGTCGTCATAGACGGGGATACGCGAGTGACCGCTTTCAATGGCTATGGGAAGAATCGCCTGAAGCGGCTCGTCAACCTCGATGCACTCCATATCCGTTCTGTGAGTCATAATATCCGCGACGTCGATATCGTCAAACTCAAAGATATTGTTAATCATTTCCTTCTGTTCCAACTCAATGACGCCCTTTTCTTCACCGACGTCAACCATCATACGGATTTCTTCTTCCGTGACAATTTCGTCGCCCGCGTTCGGGTCAAGACCGAAAAGCCTTACCACGCCGTTTGTCGAAAGAGAAAGAATTTTTACAAAGGGTTTTACGATTTTTGAGAATACAAGAAGAGTGTTTGCAACTGCAAAGGACACCTTTTCACTCTTTTGCATTGCAATTTTTTTAGGAACCAGCTCGCCGAGCACAAGTGAGAAGTACGACACAAGAACAGTAATTACAACCGTCGCAAGTCCCAGAATGAAATTGTAGGGCAGGGCAGTCCATTTTTTTGAAAGAGCGTCGGCTATCATTGTGGCAAATGACTGCGCCGCCGAAGCCGAGGTCAGAAAGCCTGCCAGCGTGACGCCGATTTGAATTGTTGACAAAAAGTTCGAAGAATTCTTTGTCAGCTTTTTAATGATTTTTGCTTTTTTGTGGCCGTCCTCAGCCATCTTTTCGATTTTTGCGTCATTGAGTGAAATAATAGCAATTTCGCTCATTGCAAAAAATGCGTTGATGAGGATGAGAACAAAAAGAATAAGTACCTGGATAATAACGTTCGCAGGTCCGGGGTCGTCCATAAAAGACATAACTCCTTTCAGTAATAAAGAGATATAATTTACATTATTTGTAAATTACCTTGTATTATACAATTATTTATGCCTTTAGTCAAGTATGGGTACGGCGTTGGAAAAAATACACACATTTTCTGTCACAAAACGGCGAAATTTCCATATTATTTTTACAAATTGACACTTTACATAAATACTTAAATTTGTTATCATTATATGTGGCAAAAAAAATGCTTAAAATGTATACATTTTCAAGGAGGATTTCTTACTATGGCATCAGAAACAAAGGCTATTGTAAGCAGAAAGTCCAAGACAATGGACGGTAACAACGCCGCCGCTTATGTGTCCTATGCATTCACAGAGGTAGCCGGCATTTACCCCATCACCCCTTCAAGCCCGATGGCTGACTATGTTGATCAGTGGTCAGCAAACGGACAGAAGAACATCTTCGGCACAACCGTAAAGGTTGCCGAGATGCAGTCAGAGGCAGGCGCAGCAGGTACTGTTCACGGTTCACTTGCCGCAGGTGCTCTTACGACCACCTACACTGCTTCCCAGGGACTTCTTCTTATGATTCCCAACATGTACAAAATCGCAGGCGAGCTGCTTCCGAGCGTTTTCCACGTATCTGCTCGCTGCGTAGCTTCACACGCACTTAACATCTTCGGCGACCATTCGGACGTTTACGCTTGCCGTCAGACGGGCTTTGCAATGCTTGCCGAAACCAATGTTCAGGAAGTTATGGACCTTGGCGCAGTTGCTCACCTTGCAACTATTGAGTCAAGAGTTCCCTTTATCAACTTCTTTGACGGTTTCCGTACTTCTCACGAAATCCAGAAGATTAAGGTCTGGGATTATGAGGACTTAAAGGAAATGTGCAATATGGACGCTGTAAATGCGTTCCGCAAGCGCGCTCTTAACCCCGAAAGACCCGTTATGCGCGGTTCTCACGAGAACGGCGATATCTTCTTCCAGCACAGAGAGGCTTGTAACGAATATTACGATAAGGTTCCGGCTATTGTTGAAAGCTATATGGATAAGGTCAACGCAAAGCTCGGTACTGACTATAAGCTCTTTAACTACTACGGCGCTGCTGACGCTGACAGAATCATTATTGCTATGGGTTCTGTTTGCGACGTCGCTGAAGAGGTTATTGACTATCTTCTTGCAAAGGGTGAGAAGGTTGGACTTGTTAAGGTTCGTCTTTACAGACCTTTTGCAGCTGAAAAGCTCGCAGAAGCTATTCCCGAAACAGTTAAGAAAATTGCAGTTCTTGACAGAACAAAGGAGCCCGGTTCAATAGGCGAACCTCTCTTCCTTGACGTTGTTGCTGCTCTTAACGATACGGGCAGAAGCGCAATTGTAACCGGCGGCAGATACGGTCTCGGTTCAAAGGATACACCGCCTTCAAGCATTTTCGCAGTATACGATGAGCTTAAGAAGGACAAGCCTGCTCGTCAGTTCACAATAGGCATTAACGACGATGTTACTCATCTTTCACTTAAAGAGGTTCCCGCTCCCATCACTGCGGCAGAGGGTACAATCGAGTGTAAGTTCTGGGGCCTCGGCGGCGACGGTACAGTCGGCGCAAACAAGGACTCCATCAAGATTATCGGCGACCATACGGATAAATATGTTCAGGCATATTTCCAGTATGACTCAAAGAAGACCGGCGGTGTTACCATTTCTCACCTTCGCTTCGGCGACAGCCCGATAAAGAGCTCTTACTATATCAATAAGGCTGACTTTGTTGCCTGCCATAACCCCTCATACATTGAAAAGGGCTTCAAGATGGTTCAGGACGTTAAGCCCGGCGGAGTATTCCTCATCAACTGCCAGTGGGATGAGAAAGAGCTCGCTGAAAAGCTCAACGCAGAAACAAAGCAGTATATCGCCAAGAATAACATTCAGCTTTACACGGTAAACGCTATTGACCTTGCCGCTAAAATCGGTCTCGGCAAGCGTACAAACACTGTTCTTCAGTCCTCATTCTTCTCACTTGCAAAGGTTCTTCCTGCCGAAGAAGCTATCGGCTATATGAAGGAAAAGGCGCAGAAGTTCATGAAGAAGGGTAAAGAAATCGTTGAGATGAACGAAAACGCAATCGACGCAGGCGCTTCGGCTTACGTTAAGATTGATATTCCTGCTGACTGGGCTAATGCAACGGATGACGTTAAGGAAGAAAAGAGCGAAGGCGCTGCAAAGCTTGTCAAGATGGTTGACGACATTATGAAGCCTGTCGGCAAGATGGACGGCGATTCACTTCCCGTTTCCGCATTTATGGATCACGCTGACGGTACATTTGAGCAGGGCGCTGCAGCTTATGAGAAGCGCGGCGTAGCGGTTATGGTTCCCGAGTGGGACGGCACAACCTGCGCTCAGTGTAACAAGTGCGCTTACGTTTGTCCTCACGCTACTATCCGTCCGTTTGCTCTTGATGAAACGGAAGCTGCGAACGCTCCCGAGTGCGCTACTCTTGTTGATAAGAAGGGTAAGGGCAAGGGCGAGTATATGTATACAATGGCGGTTTCACCGCTTGACTGTATGGGATGCGGCGTATGTATCGGCGTTTGCCCGACTTCTTCGCTTAAGATGGTTTCCCGTGAGTCACAGGACGCTAAACAGCCTGCATTTGACTACATGGTTAAGAATGTTTCCGTTAAGGATGACCTTGCAAACAACACTGTAATCGGCAGTCAGTTCAAGACTCCGCTTCTTGAGTTTTCGGGTTCATGCGCAGGCTGCGCTGAAACGAGCTATGCAAGACTTATCACCCAGCTCTTCGGTGACAGAATGTATATTTCAAATGCTACGGGTTGTTCGTCCATCTGGGGCGGTCCTGCTGCTACATCACCTTATACGGTCAATAAGGAAGGCCACGGTCCTGCTTGGGCTAACTCACTGTTTGAGGATAACGCAGAGCATGGCTACGGTATGTACTTAGGTCAGAACGCTATCAGAAACCGTCTTATCGGTAAGGTTGAAGCTATTGTTGATGAGGCGAAGGCTCCTGCTGACGTTCTTGACGCTTGCAAGGCTTATCTTGACACTCTCACCGACGGTGAGGCTAACAAGAAGGCGTCCGCTGACCTTGTTAAGGCTCTTGAAGGCTTTGACTGTGACTGTGAAACAAAGAAAGACATCCTTGAAAACAAAGAATATCTCGCAAAGAAATCCATCTGGATCTTCGGCGGCGACGGTTGGGCATACGACATTGGCTTCGGCGGTGTTGACCATGTTCTTGCTGCAGGCGAGGATGTAAACATTATGGTATTCGATACCGAGGTTTACTCAAATACAGGCGGACAGGCTTCCAAGGCTTCAAATATCGGCCAGGTTGCACAGTTCGCAGCTGCAGGTAAGTCAATTGCCAAGAAGAGCCTTGCCGAAATCGCTATGAGCTACGGCTATGTCTATGTTGCGCAGATCGCTATGGGCGCTGACAACAACCAGACAATTAAGGCTATCACAGAGGCAGAGGCTTATCCGGGCCCGTCAATTATCATCGCTTACGCTCCGTGCGAAATGCACTCAATTAAGGGCGGTATGACAAACTGCCAGGCAGAGATGAAGAAGGCTGTTGACTGCGGTTACTGGAATATGTTCCGCTATAACCCGGCTCTCAAGGCTGAAGGCAAGAATCCCTTCACCGTTGACAGCAAGGAAGCAACAGGCAGCTACCGTGATTTCCTTCTTAACGAGGCTCGTTATTCACGTCTTACACGTGAATTCCCCGAAAGGGCAGAGGAGCTCTTCGCAAAGAGTGAGACGGTCGCTAACGACAGATACGCTCATCTTCTTAAGCTTAAGGAGCTTTACAGCGTTGAAGAATAATCAACTGTAAACAAAATGAAAAGGGAAGTCCCTCGGGACTTCCTTTTTTAATGAAGAGATAAGACACTTCGCTGAATATGACATTTTTCACGTAGGGGCTTCATATCATCCGCCCGTTTAATTTACATCTGACTTTACGGGCGGCTGATAGCCGCCCCTACG
>ERZ842401.1198-NODE-1198-length-37854-cov-10.099447_pt1 | contig 37854 bp, 4 predicted proteins | sample MGYA00521270_ERZ842401 | MGnify/ENA primary metagenome ERZ842401 (study PRJEB31892, sample SAMEA3878208) | bioreactor metagenome | biome: Moose rumen | place: Sweden | collected 2011-10 | study: EMG produced TPA metagenomics assembly of the PRJEB12797 data set...
CCGATTGTAGCTTTCACAAATTCTGATTCTGAAAGTTTATACTCGGCGATTTTTTTTGCCAATTCGTCAACGCCAAAAAATTTTATTTCCACGCCCAAATTTTTTGCAAACTCCAATAAGCCGACTTCATCAAATTTTATATCGACGCTTGCCAAAAGTTTTATTCGCTCCAACGGCTGATTAATCATTTCACAAGCCGCCGTAACTGCCGACAAGATTTTTTCAAATGAAGTGCCGCGCTTGCAACCAATTCCCGCTATTAAATTTTGCGGTATTAAATTCAGTTTAGTATTTCCTGCCGTAAAAAAAATTTCTTCGTCATTCAAAATTGCAGAATTTATTATTTTGGTTACGTCATTAATCGAATTTGTAAAAATTTTCAAAGTCTCGTTTCCCGCCGTCAAAAAAATTTCTTCGTCGCGCAGTATTGCAGAATTAATAATTTTTATGGCGTCTTTAGGCGTTGGAATTAATCCAAATTTTGCGGCGAAACTGTCAGCAGAAAATTTATTTTCAACATCAGTAGCAGTTGTTATCACGGGATTTGCATTAATCGCAGTTGCAATTTTTAAAGTCAATTCATTAGCTCCGCCGACGTGTCCGCTTAACAGGCTTATAACATTTTGCCCTCGCTCATCCATTACAATAACTGCAGGATCGCTTAATTTACTGACAATCAGCGGCGCAATTACTCTAACTGCAATTCCCGTCGCACAAATAAAAATCAGCGCGTCGAATTTATTAAAAATGTCAGCTACAAAATTTTTCAAGCTGTCGAAATTTTTACCTTTGCAAAAAATATCGCCGCCTATTCGCGCAGAAATTTTTTCTGCAAGTTTAAACCCTGTGTCAGTTACAGACAAAATTGCAATTCGCATTTTATCACCTAATTAAATCCTTTATGAATAAATAATATGAAATTATTTGACGGCGGTCACGGACGACCGCCGCCGCGTGTTGATTAACTAAAGAGCACGCCTTGCTACGCAAGCCGCGCAAGGATTGAATCATACGCGGAAAAAGAAAAGTAAATTTAAAATATAAATTTTTAGTTATATTGAAATCGTCGTATAAATTTCAATTTTGTAAAAACATCAGCTACAAAATTTTTCAAGTCGCATTTTATCACCCTCCAAATTATAACAATTAAATTTCAACAAAAAAAGAGTCCCGACCGAAGTCGAGACCAAAGAAAGGAGTTAATTGTTTTATGAACAACTTTTATCATACAGAGGCAGAACATTTTGTTGAAAGGCGGTGGTTCCTTTTCGATGAATTTCTCACCGTATCGCAAAATTTCTAACCTTCCATACAATCTAGAATATTTCAAGCGGTTGTTAGTGGGTAGGCTGGATTCGGCTGGGGCTACCCACTAATTTTTTTACCGCGAATTTTTATCAACCATTGGTAACGTCTTTCCAAGCACCGTCTTCAACGACGTAGAGTCTGCCTTGCAATTCGTAAGTTGCGCCGCTTGTCTTGCCGTTCTTGACTGTCAAGGTGCTGCCGTCAGTGAGTGAGAATTTAACGTCATTGCCGGAGAAGAGTCCTGTTCCAATTTCTTGGAGATCAGCAACTGTAACGCCGGAAAGAACAATACGATCATCTTCACCTGCACTTTGAATTACATCGTTACCATGCATTCTTCCAAACACGAATGTATCATTGCCTTCGCCGCCAATCAATGTATCATTGCCGCCGGTACCGCCCCACAATGTATTATTGCCTTCGCCTGCAGTAATTATGTTGTCTTTATCGTTGCCGTAAAGTGAAGCGTTGCCGTCGTATCCTGTACCATCTATGGCTTTAATATCGCCGTAGAAGCTGAGACCGCCATTGAGGTAATTGCCATCTCCGAGATTTGCAAGCACGCTGCCGCCTTCAAAGTCTTTAAGTGAAACTGTAGCATCTTTGCCGCTTGCAAGGTAGTAGCCATTGTCAGTGACGTTCAGAGCTTTATCAGCAACTTGCATATTAATTTCGCCGCCGCTGTATTCATTTTCAAATCTGAATGTTTCGCCTGCAATATCTTCAATAGTAACTTTCTTGTCGTCAAGTGTAAGTACTACATCGCCGCCCTTAGTTACAGCTACTGCAGTTAATGCGCCGGTTGCGTAGAGTTTATCAGCAAGTTCATCAGTACCTGCTTCAAAGCCTTGAATTACGTCGTTGCCGGAATCTACTATGAACAAGTCAGACGCGTCATCTGCACCAATTAATGTATCGTTGCCTGCTCCACCATTCATTGAGGAACCTTCTTTACTTGCAGTGAGGATATTATTCTTATCGTTACCTACGATGCTTGAAGAACCTTCATAGTTGGAGGCGTCAAGTTCTTTAATATTTCCATAGAAGCTTGGGTTGGTAGGATCATTGAAGTTGTTGTTGTTAAGGTCAAAGTATCCGTCGCCGTCGTAGTCTTCATCAATTACAATTGCTGCATCTTTTCCGGCAACTGCGTAGTAGTTAGTACCATCTGCGATTGTAAGTCCGTCTTCGCCAAATTTTACATCAACAGGACCATCTGTGGTGTATTGATTGTAAAGTTTCATTGGCTGATCTTTAGCATCTTTGAGGGTTACAGTTGCGCCGTTATCAAGTTTGAGTATTACATCATCATCTTTAGTAGATACTTTTGTAATTGCAGCGTCGCCGAGATCAAGAACATCATCTTCACCAACATCAAAGATAACGTCTTTGCCTTCGCCAGCTTTGAATGTATCTTCGCCTTCGCCGCCGTAAAGTGTATCGTTACCCTTGCCGCCGTCGAGTACGGAGCCTTCATCACTTGCCTTGAGTACGTTAGCTTTATCATTACCGGTAAGTGTTACAGGTCCTTCATATTTGGAAGCGTCAATTTCTTTAATATTGCCGGAGAAGCTTGGCTTGCTTGGATCGTTGTAGTTAGTGTTGCTAATATCAATATCTGCCTCTTCAGCGTCGTAATCTGCGCCAACTTTTACTGTAGCATCTTTGCCGCCTGCAGCATAGAAGGTTGCTTCGTCGTTAAGGTTAATTTCGTCGTCAGCAAGTTGCATATTGACAGGCGAGGAGGTGTAAGCATTGTCAAATTTAACTGTCTTACCTTCAGCATCTTCAAGCATTACGCTAGCTCCGCTGTCAAGGTTGAGTGTAACGTTGCCGTCGTCGTCAACTGAAATGCTCTTCAATACCAAGCCGCCGGTTGAAATGTTATCAGAATCATCATCTGTACCGTAGTTAAAGCCGGTAACAGTATTCTTGCCTTTTGCAGTATCAGCAACAATGGTAGCTCCTTCATCAGCTCCGCCGCGTTGAGATGCAGGTAACAATTCAATCTGGTTCTTGCCTGCGCCTGCGTCGATATAGTCGCCCGCGCCTGCCAAAACTGTATCGTTAGCTGCGCCGCCAATAAGTGTGCTTGAGCCGCCTTTGTCTGCGTTATAGTTACCAACCATGATAACTTCTGCGCTTGAAGACTCGTCGCTCATATCAACTACGCCGCCGTCGCTGTGAGTGAATCCAACTTTGGTAGGTTTGCCGTCGCCGTCGCCATCAGGAGTATCTGTCTTATCATAGAAGTTAGCCTTAGTGCTACCTGTGCTGCTTGCATCAGGATCAAATACAACTGTGCCTTCATCTCTGATTGAGGCATCGCCGTCGCCAAATGTGAGTGAGCCTTTCTTAATAGCTTTTTCAATATCGGCAAGTCCGGTTTGTACGCCTGTACCTTTATCAAAGTCTGTGTCGTCGTAGTCTTCGAGAGTAATTTCTGCGCCGTTGAGAGGTGTAACTTTGGTTGTACCTGAGTCATTAGTCTTAACAGTTGCATCGGACTTAGCAACAATATCATCTTTGCCTTTGCCTGCTTCAACTGTAACTTCAGCATTTGTATCGCCAATAACAACGTTATCGCCCTTGTTGCCAAGTTTAATATCTTTTTCGCCGGTTGCACCGTCATTGACAACTACAATGTTATCGCCTTCATTGTTGAGGATAACTTCTTGATCGCCGCCTTCAAGTGAAACGCGTTTCTTGCCTTTGTCGTCGCTGAAGTCATAAGTTTCAGTTTCGCCGCTGGTGTTGTCAAGGTCAAATGCCAAATCGCCGTTATAAGTCTCTTCAGAATCGTATTGAGTCATATCTGGCGTAATTGGAGAACCTGCTGCAGGATAATTGGTGTAGTCGTAAGGTTCTTCAGCAATTTGTTCAACAATTTGTTCAAGCGGTGTATTTGCATCAATGTTGAAGTCATCGGGATCGTAGACGCTCATTACGCCGTCTTTATCGACAACAAGAACATCATCAGCATCAAGATCAAATTCTTCAGTTTCGCCGTCGTCATTGGTAAGAGCGTAAGTGCCGGCTTCGCCAACTTTCAAGCTGCTGCCGTCGCTAAGACCTGAAATTGAAGTAGGTTCGCCTTCTTCGCCAGGTGTAACTGTTACGCCGTCAGCATCGTTTGATAATTCAAGTTCGTTGCCGTTGACTGTCAAGTTTGAAGTACCATCTGCTGCATCGTCAGTACCCGGCATTGCAATATCTACGCCTGCAAGGTCGCCGCTTACCGCGTCGCCGTCTTCGAGTCCGTCAATAGATTGTACTCCGTCTTCAGTTGTTGCTGCGATTGTAGCTTTACCGTCGTTGCCGTCTGCTTTATCAATACTTACTTCGTCGCCGTTGACAGAGGCTGTAATATCGTCTGCAACTTCAAGTGCGCCATCAAGTGAATCAACGCTTGCAAGGTTGCCGTCTTCGTCAACTTGCATATTAACGCTGTCGTCGCCGGAAATTGTAACTTCGTTGTCGCCGATTGTAAATTCACCTTCGCCGTCAGTTACAAGATCGACGCCTGCAGGAGCTGCATTAACTGTTGTACCAGGATTAATGCCGTCGATTGAATCAATAGCACCATCTTCGCCAATAGCAACTGTATAATCAGCTTCGCCGTTGCCTTCGTCAATTTGAATAGGTGCATTATTAACGGTTACGTCTGCAGAATCTACGCCGACAGTTGCACCTTCAGGAACACCATCAACGCCTTTGCTTACACCGTCAACTCCGTCAACTACGCCGGTATCGCTGTCAGTTGAAATTGTAACGTCGTCGCCTTCTGCAACTGTCAAAGCATTTCCATTAACGCCGAATTCTTTGCCGGTGCCGTCCATTGCAACGTCGCCGTTGAGTTCGTCAATTCCTGTTACAGTTTCATCATCAAGCGTAAATGTTACGCCGTCTTCGTCGTCTGTTACTTCAAATGCTTGTGTATCGTCGCCTTCGCCGAATGTGACTTTCATGCTGTCTTCGCCGTCAGCAGGAGCAACATCAACGCTATCTGCGCCGCCTGCGCTTGCAACTGTTACATCACTGCCATTAACGCCGCTGATTGCATCAACGCCCGGTTCATCGCCGGTTGTTGAGCCTGTAACGCTTACATTGCTGTCTTCGTCGCCGAGAACTTTAACTTCTTCGCCGTTTACTTCAATACCGTCTGTGAAGTCGCCGGAAACTGTGCCGTCCAAGCCGTCAATAGAATCAACTTCGCCGTCGCCGTTTACGCCGTAAGTTACGCCTTCTTCGCCGTCTTTTTCGTCAACTGCAAATTCTGCGCCTTGAATTGTAACTTCGCCGTCTTCGTCGGTTGCAACTGTATAGCCGTCTTCTGCGCCATCAACGCTGACTGCCGCGCCGTCGCCAATACCGGAAACTGTATCAATACCATCAGCAGACGCCGCAACGCTGTAATCGTCATCGCCTGTAACTTGCAATGTGTCGTTGCCAACAATCATTGTATCGCTGTCAACAGGTGTAACAGGAACTGTAGCATCGTCGGTAGGAATAATTGTTGCATCGTCAACTTTAACAGGAGCGTCGCTAACTTCATAAGTTACAGGTTCTTTATCAGGATCAATAGCAACATTAGCTTCTTTACCGTCAGGTGTTGTACTACCTGCCAATGTGTCAGCTTCAATAGTTACATAATCATCTTCGCCAAGTCCGCCAATATTGGTAAGTTCGCCGTCAACAGCAGAAAGTGTAACTTCGCCGTCAACTCCAACAGTGTCATCGCCAATAGCAGTAGGAGCAGTTGCAATAACTGAACCGTCTTTAAGTGAAGTTGTAGAATCTGCAGCGTCTACGCCAATTACCAAGCCTTCATCATCAGCAGCTTTATAAGGTGTGTCGTTGACTTTAACTTCACTGCCTGCCTCTGCAGGAATGGTTACATCGCCTGTGAACGGTGTTGTAATTTCTTCAAGACCTGTTGCACTGGTTGCATCAACATTGACGCTATCAGGTGCATTATCGCCCTTAGTGATTGTAACTTCTGGGTTACCGTCGCCGTCTTCGTCGGTGTATTCAGCAGATGCAATGACTGAATCAGGATTGTAAGTATCGCTTGTACCGTAAATCTTGTCTTCGCCGTCAAGCGCAATAGTTGTTTCATCGTCAAGTTTCTGATAAGTAAGTGCAGGTTCAGGAGGATTAAGAATATCTGTTTCGTCGCTAATGTCGTTATTGTAAATGGTCTGTGTACCGTCTGTAGCTGTTACAACGAGTTCTTGAGTACCGTTGTTGTCAATCATTTCATAAGTATTGCCGTTGTAATTGATAGTTCCGCCTTTATCAAGGTCTTTAATGCTTTCAGGTGTACCGTCTTCTTTAATCTTAACTACGAGCGGATCTTCATCGCCGGTTACAACAATATCGCCGCCTGCAGTTTTGAAGGTGTAGTCTTCGCCTGAAAGTTTAATACCGTCTGTAGTAAATTCAGCTGTGACAGTCTTTGCATCAGTTGCAGCCGCCAACAACATTGCTTCAGCAGTAGTTACAGCAAGTGAAACGTCATCGGTTATTACAAGCGTTGTGCCTTCTTCAACTGTTACGCTACCTGAAGTAGGAATTGAAGTATTGTCTAAGCCGCTAATGTCACGATTACCTTTAACGAGTTTAACTTCATTGCTGTCATTAATTTCAACTGCCGCGCCTTGCAAAGCATTTACATAAACTTTAGAATTGTCGGATTTAATAATTTGTAAATCAGTTTGAGCTTTATTTTCAACAACGATAAGGGATTCACCTTCGGCAGTTTCGACGCCTGCGCTTATATCGAGGATATTGTTTGCATATGTTCCAAAGTCCTCTTTGCTTTCTTCTTCATTTGTAACAGTATTATTAGCAATGTCAATCTTCAAAACTGACCACGCATTTGCGCCGGTAATTTCAACGTAGTAATAAGGATCACCTAAAATAAGTTTAGCATCGTTGCCATTGTCAGTACCGACAATACCTGCAGAACCTTCAACGTCTTCAAATTTATGGTCATTAACAGTTACATCAATAGGATTGTCACTTGTATTGGTTACAGTTACTTTGTCGCCTTGTGCAAGGTCGTCAATCTTAACATCAGCATCAGTTTCAACTGTTGCACCGTCAGTAATATCAGATACAGTAGTTTCTGTGCCGTCATAGCCAACTGTTGCGCCTGTGCCGTCGCCGTCTGTAACTTTAACTTCGCCTGTAGGAGTCTTAACTGTTGCGCCGTCATCAACTGCAACTTCACCGTCAGTAATTTCAAGAGCACTTGCGCCTGAAACTGTAGTAGGTGTTTCGCCTTTAGCAGCAGTTACAGTAAAGTCTTCAGCTTGTTCAGCAACTTTAGCAGTTGTGTCGCCGTCTTTAATTTCGGTGTCGCCTTTAGTAAGTTCACTGTCAACATCAACCGGACTATCAGCACCTGTAACATCAACAGCTGAAATGTCGCCTTCTTCATAGTCTTTGCCGGTAATAACTTTAGCGTTTTCGTCGCCTTTAGCTGCCTCGTAGGTTGCAACAACTTTTTCAAGATTTTCATCAAGGTAAACTTTATCTTCGTCGCCGGTTGCGTCAAGAACTTTATCTTCGCCAAGCGTGTAAACTTTAGAGAATGTGCTGTCAACCGGGAAGTCAAATGACTCTGTTCCTTCAGGAATTTCAAGCCATTCAGGTTGTTCAGCGTCAGGATTCTTCAACAAGCCTGCGGAAGTTCTCTTATAAGTATCGTCGCCAATCTTGAATGTTTCGTCCAATTCGATTCCAATAATTGTCTTCGGTTTGCCGTCTTCAGCTTCGACTGTAACGCCGTTGCCTGTGGTTGAAGTAAAGGAGACTTCAGTTTCAGCTTCGCCGACTTTAACTTTGTCGTCTGCAGTTGCAAGAATGACTTTGCCGCTGTAGAGTGCAGAACCATCGCCGGAAGATTTTGTTACAAATCCAATTTCGCCTGCGGCTGCAACATAGTCAACGCCATTGATTGAGTAATTTGTATTATCACTTGCAGCAGTTGCTTTAACAATAGCGTTAATGTCGCCGGTATCAATTCCGGTTGCGTCGCCAATAACAATTTCATCAGCAAGACCGGTTGTACCATTTGTAAGCGTGTAAGATTTAGCGGCATCGTCGTAAGCTACATCTGCAACTTTGCTATTATAATCGTTAGTTACTGCAATAGCGTTTGTGCCTGTCAAGGTAAGAACTTTATTTTCATCTACTTTAATAGCGTCTACCAAAGTATTTTCGTCATAAGGTACAGTCAAAGTTTCGTCTGCAAATGATGGGACGTATTGAGCAGATTCAGCATTACCTTTGAACAATCCAACAGGAGTTGCAAAGTAGTTTTCAGCAGAGGATTCATCCTTGCCGAGACTGAAGCTTTCACTAGAGTTAATTTGTTTAATAGTTGTTGTATTTGTTTCAGGATCAACAGTAACTTCAACAATTCCGGCTGTTGCTTTGATATATTTTGCGTCTTCTTCGGTAGTATTGAGTTCTGCAGTATTTTGATCAGCTGTAAGAGTTACAGTACCTTTTGCAAGTTCAGAATTTCCTTCAGTTGCTGAAACTTCCAAAGAATCGCCGGTAGAAGCATAAGACTTGCCATTAACTTCAATAGCTGTAGTTGATGCAGGAGTATTAACTGTAACTGCGTTTTCAAATCCTGTTGTTGTAAGTTTGGTAAATTCAAATTTGTCGTCGGTAATAGCTCCGGTAAGATCAACTTTAATATCTTGTCCGGCTGCTTTAGGTCCTGCTGTAAGGATTCCAGCACCTTCTTCAGTGCTGTTAGGATCTTTGCTAAGGGTTGCAACAACTTCATCAGCATTGTATTTTTCGGTTGTACCAAAGATAACTGAAACTGCTTTTTCGTCTTGTTCGACTTTGATATTTTCGTTAATGCCCTTGATAACGTCGATAACGTCGCTGTCGCCAATATTGATATAGAGGCTATATTCAGCATCAGCATCAACATAAACGTTAGTATTTTCGCCGTCGGCAGTTGTATAAACTTTAACAACTTGGTCGTCGCCTTCGCCGGTTGTTACAGTGAAAGCACCTTCAAGCATTTCATAAGTCTTGCCGTCGAATATAACTGTAACGTCTTTTTCAAGATCGCTAATTTCAGTAACTTTGCCGCTGTCGTCTGCAACAACTTTAACGCCGTCTTCATCATTTTCACTAACGACAACGTCGCCAACTGTTCCTTCGTCGTTAGCCGCTTTGATTCCGTGAGTCTTGACAGCCCCTTTATTGAGTGTCAATTCAGAGCCTGCCGCTGTAATTTCAGCAGTTGTAGCTTCGCCGTTTGTCATAGCTGCAACTTCAACTTCATTGATTGTATAAGCTTTGCCGTCTTCGTCGCCGGTAAGTGCAAATGTGCCGTCGCCGGTAATTGCCATGCCTTCGCCGTCAAATGTGCTGGTTGCAAAGTCAACTGAACCTGCTTCATCTGCGCCTGCTTGAACTGTGAGATCGCTTGCTGTAAGTTTCATAGATTGAGCAAGTTTGAGTGAGCCTTCAGTAGGTCTTTCTTCAGCAGGTGTGACTTGTCCGCCTGCGCTTGCAGTTACAACTTGCAATTCTTCGCCGCTTACAACTTGGATAGTAAGTCCTTTTGTCAAGTCAGAAACGTAATTATCTAAAGAAACTGGATTATCTGTATTGTTGACAATTACAATTTGTGTATCAGCTGAAGGAACAATACCCTCTGCCGAAGTTACTTTTGTGCCGTCAAAATCATAATAAGGTTTTTCGGTTTCCGGATCGGTAGGAATGGAAGGTTCAGCGTCAATTCCTTCATCACGAATGATATAAATATTCATATCATCAGCGGTTGAGCCGTTAATTTCAATGTAAACTGATGCATTAGGATCAGTAACAAGAGCTACAACTCTTTCGCCGTTGTAATCGCCTGCACCAACAACTATATCGCCTTCAACGCAAGGTGTTGCGTTGTCATTGACGAGTACTTCATTAGCACTTGTAACGATAGTAAGTTTTGCTTTTATGTCAAGTCCTTTAATAGTTCCAACAACACCGTTTGCATTTGTAGTGAATTCAAGACCGGTGTTATCGTCATTAGCGAAGTCGCCTTCAACTGTAAAGACTTGTGCGCCCTCGTTGAATGTGTAAGTTACAACTTTTCTTCCAAGATCGCCGGTAGTAACTGTTACTTCGCCTTTAGTTGTAATTGCATTAGATTCTTCAACTTCAGCAATTTCAGCAGTAAGTTTGTTATCTTTAATAGCTGCAGAGAATGCTTTATCAACTTTAACGTTATTATCTTGATTATCGCCATTAGTAACTTCGGTATCTGCGTCAACTGTAATTTCGCCGCTTGTAAGCGCAACTACAGAGGCAGTAGAAACTTTGTTGCCGTCTACAGTAAATGCAGAATCAGCTGTAGTTACTGCAAATTCAGCTTCGCCGGAAGTAATCTTTGTGCCGACAAATTCAGTTGCAAATTCAACTACTATATCTTTAACTTCAATAGCATCTAATGTAGTTCCTTCAGGTTTAACACCGTCTGCAGTGAGTGTGTAATTGTCGCCGTCTTTAGCAAATGTGCCGTAAATTGCAGTAGGATTATCTTTATCGTCTACGAGCATTGCAGGTTTAGTTTCGTCTTCAAGTGCGGACAATCCATCAGCTTTTGGAATCATTAATGCCCAAGTACCGTTGTTAATAAGGTCAACGCTTACAGTCTCTGCAACATCATCTGTCAAAATTTCTTCGCCATTCTTAGTCAAGCCAACTGCAGTCATCTTGTAAGTATCTTCGCCAATCTTGAAGCTGTCGCCGATTGCAAGTGCTTCAATATCAGTTGCAACACCATCAGCATATACTACATTGATGCCGTCGCCTGCAGTTGCGGTAATTGTTTGTTCGTCTTCAGCAGAGCCAATAGCAGATTTATCTTGAGCAAGTGTAACTGTGCCGCTGAATACTTTTGTATCGCCGGTTGTGCCTTCAGTCTTGAGAGTAAGTTCAGAACCTTCAGCAGCATTAACATAAGCAACGTCATTAACTGTGAATTCGCCAGCTTTGCTTGTTACAACTTGTGCTTTGAAGTCAGTTGTTACGGCGGTTGTATCGTCATCTGCATTGATTGTAAATTCAGTTTCTTTATCTTCAGATGTCAAGCTATAAGCAGTGTCAGAAACTTTGGTAACGTCAAGTTGATATTCGCCGTTGAAGTCTTCTTCGGATGCTTCGCCTGCAAGTACGCGGTTAATGTCAGCGGTGAATTTTTCTTTAGCGTCTGCAATATTAACTGTTGAATCAGAAATTTGAATGTAAGCAACTTGTTCGCCTGCAGGAGCAAGAATATCAATGTTAGCTGTATCTGCTGCCGCGTCGGCTGTGTAGAAGTAGTAGCTTGTATCGCCGGTTGTTCCGTCATTAACAGTGAGTATTCCATTGTCGCCGCTTGCAAAGTATTTATAAGTGTTGCCTTCGTAAGTTACTGTACCGTTGAAGTCTAAGCCTTTAATTGAGTTTGCTTTAGAAGCATTTTCAGTATCTGCTACAACTTCGACTATTACGCCGTCTTTTTCGCCGTCTTCGCCGGTTACTGTCAAGTTTTCGTCTACTCCGAATATTGGCAAGCCGTCGCCTTCAGAAGTTACTGTAACTGTACCAAGTTTAAGTGTTGTTGCGCCTTCGGCTACATCGATTGTAAGGTCTGTACCTTCCGCTTTGAAGGTTATATCATTAACTGAATATTCTTCAGTTGCACCTGTAGTTGTTACAATGCCTACAAAGTTTTCAGTTGTCAAAATAGCAGGTTTATCGCCGAGTTTAATTTCTTTCAAGTCAGCTGCGTTTTCGTCGTCGCCGGTTACTTTAATTTCGCCTTCAGCATTAACTTCAACTTCGCCAAGACGTTTTGTAGGATCTGCTTCGGTGTAAATGATTATTGCGCTACTATCAGCTGTAGTATCTTTAAGCTCAATCGCGCCGTTTTCGTCAGCGTAAATCATTGCGCTCCAAATGTCAGGATCTTCGCTGTCAAGCAGTTCAATACTTACAGAATCTGTAATAGCTGTAGCATCTTTCACAATTTCTTTGTTGCCCGCTTCGTCTTCCTTGATTAAGCCAACTTCAGTCATTGTGTAAGTATAGTCTCCACGTTTGAAACTGTCGTTAGGTTGAATATCTTCAATAGTAATTGCAGCACCGTCTGTATATACTACATTAATGCCGTCGCCTGCGGTTGCGGTAATTTCTTTTTCATCTTCTGCAGAGCCAATAGCAGATTTATCTTGAGCAAGTGTAACTGTACCGCTGAATACTTTTGTATCACCGGCTGTGCCTTCAGTTATGAGGCTAAGTTCGTCACCTTCAGCACCATTGACATAATCAACTTCATTAACTTTGATATTGCCTTCAGTAGTTGTAACAGTTGCTTTAAAGTCGGTTGTAAATTCGTTAGCTGTGTCGCCTGCAGTAATCTTGATACCTTCTTCAGTTTCTGCAATTTCAGCTTTTGTAGCGTCGTCTTTTGCAGTTAAACCATAGGCAGTATCAGAAACTTTGGTAACGTTTACTTTATAAGTGCCGCTGAAGTCTTCTTCGGCGTCGTCGCCTGCAAGTACACGGGTAATACCTTCAGTGAATTTATCGCTTGCGTCAGCTATGCTTACAGTTGAATCATCCATTGCGATATAAGCAACTTGATCGCCTTCAGGAGCAAGAATGTTAATAGTAGATGTATCTGCTGCTTTTTCAGAATCATAGTAATAGTAGCTTGTATCTGTTCCGTCACTGACAACAAGTACTCCAGCTTGAGTGCTGTTTTCTTCGCTTGCAAAGAATTTATAAGTATTGCCTTCGTAGTTTACTTCGCCGTTGAAGTCTAAGCTGGTTATTGAATCTACTGTGGAAGGTGCAGCCTCATCTTCAGCATTTGCTACAACATTGACTGTTACGCCGTCTTTTTCGCCGTCTTCGCCGGTTACTGTCAAGTTTCCAGATTCTCCGCCGAATACAGGCAAGCCGTCACCTTCAGAGGTTACTGTAACTGTACCGTCTTTAAGTGTTGTTCCGCTGTCAGCTACATTAATTGTAAGTCCGGAAGTTGCAGCTGTGAACGGTACTTCATTAACTGTATAAGTTTCAGTTCCTTCAGCTGTTAATACATTGCCTTCAAAGTTTGAAGTAGTAACTGTAACAGATTTAGCACCAAGATTAATTTCAGTCAATTCAGCTGCGTTTTCATCGTCGCCGGTTACAATAATGGTTGTGTCTTCGCCTTCTGTAGTTATTTCAACTGTGCCGAGTTTCTTTGTAGGATTATCTTTATCGTCTACGAAGGTTGCGTTAGCTACTTCAAGATCAGTAAGGACTTCATCTGTGGTAATCATTAACGACCATTCACCAGGTACGAGGTCTTCAAGCGTTATGCTGTTATCTGTAATTTCGTCGCCGTTCCAAATTTCTTCGCCTTTAACCAATCCGGCTACAGCCATCTTATAAGTATCTTCGCCAACTTTGAAGCTGTCGCCAACATCAATGCTGCTGACAGTAACAGTTTCGCCGTCTACAGATACATTAATTACTTTATCTTCAGCTTCTTCGCCAACTTCAACAATAGAAATTGTTGTATCGGTTGCAGTAGAAACTTCTTTGTAAGTTTCTGTATCAAGTGCAACTTCACCGGCTGTCAATACTGAAGTTACTGAAGCGTCATCAGTGAATTTAACTTTAGCATCTTCAGAAACTACATTGTAATCTTTGTCGGCAACTTTGTAATTAGTTGCTTCGTTATCAACTTGGTTAAGGGTAATTTCAGTTTCAGCTGCTGCGCCTTCTGCATCCATTCCGTCGCCTGTTAATGTAACTGCGCCGTCTTCAATAGCAATTTCGCCCGCAACTTCGCCGGTTGTAACTTTGAAGTCGCCTGCGATAATCAAAGTCTTTCCGTTTTCAAGACCAACTGTAGCATTAACGGTTGAAACGTCTTCAACTTCATTAACTTTGTTATCATCAACTGTAACAATTTGCAATTCGCTAAGAGTATTTACACGAACTGCCGCGCCGTCTGAAATCTTAGCAATATAGTTGTTAGATTCTGTTCCAACTGCAAGCTCATCATTGCCGCTGTTGTTGGCAATAACAATAGTTACTCTATCTGAAGGAACTATTGTTTCAGGAAGTGTTACAGTTGCACCATCGTTTCCAATATCTCCACCGATAGAAATTGAATCCGGAATAATTGTACCATCATCTTCAACTTCATAGCATTTAACGTCTTCAGCTGAAGAACCGGAAATATCAATATAAAGTAAACCGTCATCCCAAACAAGCTCAGCATTTTCGCCGCCATTAGTACCAACAACAGTCTTAGGTGTTCCATCTTCTCTTGTAAGCCTGTTAGCGGTAAATGCACGTGGATTACCTTCTTCATCTACGTTGTTGTTGAATACAATATCGTGACCTTCAGTTGTTGTAACTTGAACTGTTGCGCCTGCTGCAAGACCTTCAACTTTCGTTACAAAGCCTTCAGCGTCAACTGTAAATGTTACGCCGTCAGCGTCGCCTTCAATCTTAAATTCTTGATCGCCGCCGCCAAATACATAAGTTACAGCGGTAGTTTCAGAATCATCAACTGTTTGAGCAGTAGAGTATTGCTGTGCTTCTTCGTCAGACAAGCCTTTAATTGTAACTGCGCCGCCGCCGGTAATATTGGTGAGTGCAACTGTAGATTCGCCTTCGTTGAATGTAATTGTATATTTGCCTGCAACTTCAATCCATTCATCGGACGGTGCAACTTTAACTTTTTGTCCGGACAAGTCTGCAAGTGTACCGTTAATCAAAACGATTTCAGCCGCGCTGGTTGTATCGACTTTTTCGGCTCCTTCTTCTTCACTTACAGGAACAGTGCTAACTTTGAAGTCGCCATCAGCTTGGAAGGTTGCGCCTTTAGCCGCTGTAATTGTTGTTTCAGTAGTAAATCCAACGAGTGAAACTTCAATTTCTTCATCAGCGATTGTAACTGTTTCAGGTTTAGTTTCGTCTGCAGTAAGAGTCTTGCTTGCCTGATCGTATTGTGCAACGCGGGCGGTTTCATCTGCATTGATATAAACCATATCTTCAGTTTCTTCACCGGTAATGATAATCGGTTCTGAAGCAACTTTTAACCATTCGCCTGTAAAGTCAAATTCGTTGGTATCTTCTTCACTCTCTAAGTTAGAACCGTCTAAGAGTTTGCCATTAGTTTGATCAATTAAGCCAACTATAGTTTGTTTGTATTCGGTTGTAGTTTCAGTTTCTTCGCCTTCAACTTCAACAGTTTCTTTAACGGTGAAGATTTCGTCTTTGTTCAAATCTTCAACTGATGTAATTGTTCCGCCGGTTGCAACAACTTCAACGCTGCCCGCAGTAGCTGTAATTGTCTTGTCGTCTGCGCCTTCAACAGATGAAGTATCTGCTGCATCAGCATCAATGATAACTGTACCGCCAAAGAATTTTGTTGTAGTTGTTTCGTCTTCAGTTTCAACTGCAACTTCAAGAGTTGTTCCAGCTTTTGCAACGAAAGGAGTTCCATTGACGCTGTAAGTTGTATTTTCATCGCCTTCAGGAACAGCTGAAGTAACTGTTGCACTAATTGCGCCGGTTGCAATTCCGGTTACTTGAGTTACATTGCCGTCTTCGTCTTCAGATGAACCGAGTACGATTGTGTCAATGAGTTCATCAGCGTCATCAGTAGGAGCAAGTGTATAAATTTCGCCATCAAGTGACAAATCGCCGACTTTCTTGGTGTATTCGTCATTTGTAACAATGCCTACTTTGCCGTTTACGGTAAGTGTTGTGCCTTCAAGTGCAATAACGTCTGTCAATTCGGCAAGATCATCAGGCAAGTTGAGTGTTTCAGATTCAGCTTCAGGTGTAGCTTCTTTAACAAGTTTAGTTTCTTCACCTTCAACTTGGAACAAGCCAACGCCGGTCATAAAGTATGCAGTTTCACCAATGGTAAATTCTTCATTGCGTGCGCCTTCGTCGCCAGCATTAATATCGGCAATAGTTGTAGCTGCGCCGGTTGCCGGATCAACTGTAACTTCAATCTTGCCTGTAGTTGCAGTAATTTCTTGTTCGTCGTCTGCGGAAGGTGTAACATTGTTGTTATTTGCGCCGGCTTCAAGAACTACGGTACCGCCAGCAAGTTTAGAGCTTTCGTCTTCTTCAGTTGTTACAACTGTCAAAGAATCACCTGCTGTAAGGTAGAATTTGCCATTAATTTCAATAACTTCAGCTTCAGTTTCAGCATCAGGATTTTCAGGATCAGCTTCAGGTTTTGCAGGTGTTTCAACTGTAGAATCAAAGTGTACAGTGAGTTTTGTTAATCCGTCAATCTTAGCATCAACTTTTACGCCTTCAGGTACTGCAGTTTCAAGTGTATCTGCTTTAGCAAGGTCGTATTCGCCTTCAACTGTAGATGTCAAAGTAGCTACTAATGTTTCTGTGTTGTAAGTATTGCCAACACCATAAACAACAGCCGGAAGGTCTTTGTCTTCGATCTTACCAGAGCCTTTTTCAAGATTAATTGTGTCATCTTCGCCTTCAAGCGGTACGTAAGCAGTTACATCTGTATAATTTTCCGGTTTAAGAATATTTGTCTCTGCGCCTTCAACGCCTGTATAAACGATAATATCTGTCGGATCATCTGCGTTGGTTACTGTGAGATTCTTATCGAGCATTACATAAATATCACCGTTATACTCTACAGTTACGCCGCCTTCAACTTCGTCAAGGTCGCTAATTTCGGTAATTTTGCCGTCTTCGCCAACAACAACTTTAACGCCGTCTTCATCATTATCTGAGAAGGTAATTTCTGAAGTTTCGCCTTCAACAATTTCGCCTTCGTCGTCAACTTTTGCAACAAGAATTGGAGCTGTAGTTTGGAGAGTGCCGCTATTCAATGTTAAAGTTTCACCAACAGTAACATTTGCATTTTCTGCGCCGGAATAATTTCCATTTCCATTAATTGTAATAATATCATCTGCTGCAGTTGTAAAGGTAAGTTCTGCGCCAGCATCAAGACCGCTAATATCAGTAACTTTGCCGTCGCTATCAACTGTGAATACTACGCCTTCAGCATCTTTGCTAATTTCAAAGGATTGTCCGTTAGCAAATTCATAAGTTACAGAAGAATTTTCTTCAGTTGTATCATCTGTAGTTGTAGCTTCTGCGCCGTCTGCCAATCCAACTAATGTAACTTTACCGCCGCCTGCAATTTCGCTAAGTTTAGCAGTAGTTGCATCTTGTGCATATTCGATTGTATAAGCAAGGTCGTCTGTGCCTTCGATTTGAATTGCAGTTTCAGAACCTGTAACTGTTACAGCTTGATCTTTAGTTACGCTTGCAAGTGTACCGTCAATCAAAGTAATTGCGGTTGCGTCGCTTACAGTATTATTTTCAACTGTAAATACGCCATCAGAAGTTACATTAAATGTTGCACCTGCGCTGACAATTTCTTTATCTTTGAAGCCTTCGCCAAATTCAACTTTAATATCATTTTCAATAGTAATTTGTTCAATAGCGTCAACATTTGCTTCAGCAGTAAGAGTATTTGCAGGAGTTTCAGCTTCAGCTTCGCCCTCAGCTTCACCTTCAGCCTCCGGTTCATCAACTTCAGCTAATTTATAAGTTGCGTAAATTTCGCTTGCATCTTCGCCAACAGAATCAACAAAGGTGGTGTTTTGTGTATTTGCAGTAATTGCAATTACGCCGCCTTCAGCCGGTGCGATTGGAGTTGTTGCTTCAAGTTCTTCAGCAGTAATTTCATTTTTAGCAGTTGAGTTGTCAACAAGTTCAGTTTCATTGGCAATAATACCAATAGCAGTTACAACATAATTGCTAGTTTCGCCATCAGTTTCAACCGAGAATCTTTCATGAATATCTCCTTCAGCGTCAGTAAGACCGGAAATATTTGTAAATACGCCGTTTTCAACTTTAACATTAAATGCGCTGCCTTCGCCCGCTGTAACTGTTGAAACTTTTTCAAGTGTTTCGTCTCCAGTTTCCTGATCAACTGTTACGTTGCCTTTAGTCTTGACAGATACAGGAATGTTTTCAGTTGATTCATCAGCATCAATAGTAACTGTACCGCTAATTAATGAAGTGTCATTATCTGCGCCTTCAGTTGCAATTTCAAGAGCTTCAACAGGTTTATACAAATCTTTATTGACTTTATAAGATTCTTCGCCGGTAGGTGTAGCTTTAACAGTTGCTGCAAAGTCTACATCCAACGCAACATCAGCCGCGTTAGTAATTGAAACTACCAAAGCATCAGTATCAATACTTGCATCTTCCAAAACGGCAACAAAGTTTTCATCTTGTTTAAGAGTATAAGCATTATTGTCAGCATCAAATGTCATTGAGGCTACAACTTTATCATTTTCGTAAGCTTGACCTTCCGGACTTGTACCGAAGATTAAGCCTTTGTCATCAGCTTTAATTTCAAATTCGCCCGCGTCTGTAACTTGACGATAAGCAAGAGCATCTTCAGGATCTCTTTCAGAGAGAATATCATAAGTTGCATTATAAGTTTCGCCGTCGAAAATTTGAGGAGTTCCATTAGCTTCGGTAACGACGAGACGATTAGCAAACATTTGATAAGTTGTGTCGCCGCCTTCGCCGGATATAGTAACTGTTACACCGTCTTCAAGACCAATAATGCTTGTAGCAACGCCGGTAGTTTCTTCGCCACTTTCAGGATCAGTTTTGGTTCCAACAACAACTGTAATACCGCCGTCTTCGTCGCCGTCAACTGTAATAGTTTGTCCGCCGGTTGTAGCTAATAAGTTGTAGCCGTTTTCTTCTTCGCCTTCAGCAGGAGCAAGTGCAGGATCGCCAACAATAACTGTACCTTCAGTTAAAGTAGCATCGCCGTCAGAACCTTGAGTTGCAATGGCAACTGGAGTTGTAGCGTTAAAGTAAACGCCATTAACAGTAGCAATACCATCAGAATTGACTGTAGCCGCAAAGTCTGTAGTTAAGATTGAATCTGCATCAATCGTTACTGTAACTTCACCGGTTGCAGTGCTGACAAGCTCGTAATATGCAGGTGTAGCAGGTTCAGTTGTATTATCCTCTTCGTGGTAAGTAAGTTCAGCAAGTACTGCGTCTTCGTCGGTAACTTCATTTGTAAGAATATCGCTATTGACAAATACAACGCTTTCAGTAAGACCATTCAATTCAATAGTAAATGCGCCGCTTTCAGCATCGACATCTACTAATCTAGCTGTCTGCCAAGGAGTTTCAAATTCTGCTTCAGGATCATCTTCCATACCAACAACAGTATAAGTGTAGTCGCCTTCGCTGCCTGTAAGTTTTTCATTGGCAAGATATTTATATTCTTCACCAACAGTAGCAATTAAGCCGATAGTTTCTTTGCTGTAGGCAACTTCGTTATCTTCGCTGTCAGTAATCTGGAATTTATCGCCGTTTTCAAGTGCAGAAACTTCTGTAACTACGCCGTCAACTGCAGTTACTTCAATTCCGCTTACAGTCTCTTGAGGTATAGAAACCTTTGCGCCGTTGTCAGCAACATTCAAATTAATTTCGGTGTAGCTAATTCCGCCTTCTTCAGCAGCATTTTCAAGAATTACTGTACCATTGACGAGTTGCGCACCTTCTGAAGTAATAACAAGTTCAGCATTGCCAGCAGACTTGAAGTTTTCTTTGTCAAAGTGATATTCGCCGTCTTCGGTGTTAAGTGCGAAGTAAACGCCTTCAGGAGCATTGGAAACGGTAACGTCATCAACGCCTTCAAGTGTAACAGTTGTCTTTTTAACTGTTTCTTCGCCAACTGTAACATCTTCGGTTAAGAATGTAATATTTGTTGTTTGAGTAGAATCTTCAAATTCTTCAGCAGATGCAATTTGGAATTCGCCTTCAACTGTCAAAGTCATATTTTCAGGAATTTGAATATCGCCTGAAAGTACAGCAACATCTCCTGTTTCAAGTACTTCAGGTTTACCAACAACTTCGCCTTCAGCTGTGCTTGTATCGAGTTTAACAAGTTTCAAAGAGTTAGATGAAGTGATATATACGCCAACTTCTTCATCTTCGCTAAGGCTATGCAAATTGCTTACATAGACAACATCATTTGCATTCTTCAATGAAACATCGTTAGCTGATTTGTTGACGATAATAACCGTATTGTCGTTTTCAGATGGAATAAGACCTGCTTTAAGTTGCAATTCAGGAATAGATGGCTCATTGGTAACAAACGGATTTGCAAGATTTTCAGTAACGTTGCCGTCTTCATCAATTTCATAAGCAGCAACTTCACCATTTTCATCAACAACAATGTAATAGCTGCCGGTATCAAGAACTACTGCACTGCTTGCACCAAATTCGTCACCAGGTTCATCTTCATTGAAACCAACATAAGATTTCTTGCCGAATTCGCCGCTTTCAGCATCTGCAGCAGGTACAACTTCTGCTTCATCTGTAAAGTCTTTGTTGTTAATTGTGCAGGAGAATGCTTCAGTATCGTTGTTGTGAATTTCAACGATTGCATCAAGATCAAGTCCGTTAATTGCGGTAACTTTAACCATTCCGTCGTCAAGGTTTTCATCGTCTTCAAGTGTAAAGGTTACGCCTTGTGAATCGCCGTAAATGATAAATTCTTGGTTGCCAAAGATATAAGTAATTGAATCTTCTTTAGTGCTAAGTTTTTCATTGAGTGCTTCAACAGTAAAGTTGCCGTCAGCAGTAAATTTGAATGAATCGCCTGATTTAGAATCGCTAAGCGTTACAACAGTATCGCCGTCGGCAAGTTCTACAATCGCGCCTTTACCGTCGGTAGTAACTACATAATCTTTATCAGTAAGTGTATTTTCTTCAGCGTCAGTAATTTGTGCAATATGAGCAACCATAGTATCGCCAACAGTTACATCTTGTGAGGCGGCGGCTAAGAGTTTGCCGCTTGCCAAAGTAATTGCGTGTGCGCCGTCAACTTTAGCTTCAGTATTATCTGTTGTAGAAACTGTGAAGTCTTCGGTTCCGGTTACATTTCCTTCGCCATCAGTTTCTGTATTATCTACTGTAAATGTAGCAACATTGTTTTCTTCTGCGTCATTAAGAGTAAATGCAACGCCGGAGAAATTGCCGGAAGTGAAGTTTACATCAACGCCATTAAGCGTAATTGCTGTAACGAGAGAATTTCCTTCTGCGTCGAGTATATCTTTAGCTTCAAGTGTGCTACCTTCTTGAGTGTATGTAGCAACTTCAACTGTCAAATCTGAATTGACGTAAGTTGTATTTGGAGTTTCAGCATCAATTACAATATCCATGCTGGATGCGCCGTCAGCAATTTTTTCAACTGCGCTCCACTCATTAGCTGTATCGAAGTTAAAGCTGTTGGTTGCAGAATCAACATCATAATTATCATCTTCATATTTTGTAACGATAATGGCTGCATCCGCAGTTCCTTCATTTTCAGTTACAGTTCTGAAGAATCCAATAGCTGTAGCTTTATATTCGCCGTCAAAGTCGCCGCTTCTAACAACACTGAACATATCGCCATTGCCAAGAGATGCATCGATTGACGTAAGGACAGCAACGCCTTCATTTTCCTCAACAGTCAAAACAATTTCGCTGTCGCCGTCTGTTGGCAATACTGCAACGTTTGCACTTTCAGCAAGACTATCAGCAGTTTTCAAATTGACGCCACCAGCTAAACCGGAATCTGGATCTGCTGACAAGATAACTGAACCTTTAACCAAAGAGTTTTCGCTATTTTCATTAACATCAATCGTCAATTCAGAGGCTGCCGCATATGGAGTATCATTGATTGTGTAAACAATAGGAGCATCTGCAGTTGCAGTATCAGCAGTTGTAATTTGAACGTCGTTAATACCGGTTAATGTAAGTGCTGTAACTTCATCGCCAAGCGTAATTGCTTTAAGTTCAGCAAGTTTTTCAGCCTCAACATTTTCAACTGCTTCAAGGATATATCCGGTAACTGTGTCATCTTCAACTACTTTGTTAATTGTAGCAAGATGTGTAGAAAGATCGTTGGTGTAAACGTTAATTGAAGTAGCTTCATCACTATCAAAAGGAACTTCAGCTAAATTAAGTGCGCCTTCAGCGTCAACTGTAACGTAATTGCTTAAAACTAAATTTTCATCAAGTGTAAGTGTGCCTTCTTTACCGCCGTTATTGCCGTCAGTTTCGCCAAGTGCAAAGCCTGCAGTTACAACTTTATTAACAGTTCCTTCAGCGTCTGTATAGAATAAGCCTGCGTCTTTCTTTTTGTAAACGCCGTTGAGTGATTCAAGATCGCCTGTCAAACTTGTAATTGTAATTGATTCAGTATTTTCATCAGCAGAATCAAGACCTTCAACTGTCAAGGTATCATCGTTGCCGTCACCATTTACATAATTGATAGTAACGATTGTACCCGTAGCTTCGATCTTTGCGCCGCCAAATTTCTCGCCAAACAATGTTACAGATGTAATATCTTCATCGTCTTTATCAAGAACGACGGAACCGTTCAACAATTCAACAAGTTCAGCACCTTTTTCAAGGATAAAGGAGACGAGCGAACCTGCTTTAGGAACAAAGACATTGCCATTAATTGAGTATTTAGGACGATTTACAGTTGAATCGTTATAATCAAATTCTTTAGGACTCGGCAAGTCATATTGTACAAAGCCGCCTTCTTTTAATTGTTCATCAAAGCTGGTTGTATCAATAACAATATCTTGACCGTCTGTAAGATTATCTTCTAATTTTTCGCCTGTAACTACAATGTAGTCATAATCGCCAATAACTTCACCGGCGTTAGTAAGATTGTAATTTCTTTCTTCGTCAGAAATTTCAGTTTCGAGTTCAGCAATAGTACCATCAGGATCGAATCCGCCGTCTGCTACGCCGCCTTCAGGAACACCAAAGGTAATATCTTGAGGTTCTTCGCCGGGAGTTTCCGGTTCAGCAAGAGCAAGATCGATTGTCAAATAAGTATTTCCTTCGTCGTCAGTTTGAGGAATGACTTCTTCATAAATTTCTTCGTCGCCTTTTTCGTCTTGTTCTTCAATTAATGCAAGAATATCAGGTTCAGAATCATCATATTTATAAAGTTTAGTTACAGGAGTGCCTTCGTCATCTGTAGTTTCCAAAACGATTGTAGCTTCGCCGCTTGCAGAATCTTTTCTGGTGTAGGTATTGCCGTTGTATTCAATAACTGCATCTGCACTAACAGCAGAAATTTCAGTAACAGCACCGGTAATTTCTGCGCCTTGAGCATCTGTTTTTGTTCCAACAACAACTGTAACACCGTTTGTGTCTGCAAGATCATTTGTAACTTTAACTTCTTCGCCGGAAAGGGTCTTGAGTGTTACAGGAGTTTCTGCATCAACGGTTATAAGTTCTACAGTACCACTTTCTAAGGTATTTACTCCTTCAGCAGTAACATCAATTACAAGAGGTGCAGTAGCATTATAGGAAGCAACGTTGTTGTTTTCATCTTCGCCAACTATGAATGTGCCGTTTGCAGTTGTGTTAATCTTAGTTGCAAAGTTAATTCCGCTAATAATTGCGCCTTCAGTAGCTATATTAATGTTGCCAATATCAGCACCATCTACAGGAGCAAATGTATAAGTTACAGGATCAGTAGCAGTAGCAGCCGCAACTGTCAAAGTGCCATAACTTGTTTGAGGAACATTATTTTCATCAAGAGCAACAATGACATAATCGCCTGCTTCAAGATCAGCAGCCAAATCAAGTGTAGTTGCAGCATTTTGATCAGTTGTAACTGTAACAACCGGCAAGCCTGTTCCAATATTATCAAGATTTACAGAATCAGTAACTGCAGTATACAAAAGTTCGCCGTCTGTGGCTACTTCATACAAGCCAACAGGTGACATTGTGTAAGTTGTAACTGCGTCGTTTTCGTCGGTAACTGTGAAGGAATCGCCTTCAGTCAATTTATCAACTACAACTGTAGGAGGATTGGTACCTGTACCAGGTGTAACTTCAACTTCAAGTTTATCATCAGATTCAGTTGTTACAGCTTTAATTGTGGAACCGTAATTTGTAATTGCAAGCGGGTTAGTATCTTCAGCAGTAATTACAACTTTGCCGCTTGTCAATGAAGTTCCATCGTCGTCAACTTGAACTGTCAAAGCATCTCCTGCAGAGGTATAAGGAATACTATTAATTGTAGCACTGCCAACAGTTGTAACAGGAATTGTATCGCCGGTAAATCCTTCAAGTGTCAAATCTGTATCTGCAAGAACATCATTAATTGAGGCAATGGTTGAAGTAGCATTAGTATCTTTTGCAAGAGTAAGTTCGCCTTGATCGCCAACTGTAAATGTAGCAACTTTGTTATGACCGTTTTTATTAGATGTCAAAACGACTGTTTCAACTGTAATTCCATCTGCGATTGAGAGGTTGTTATCGTCGTCAAGAAGTATAACGTTGCCGAATGTAGCACCTTCAAGAGTATAGGTAGTATCGTCTTCGTCAGTATCTACTACCAATTTTGCATTGTTGGTAAGTTCGGTTTGCCCGTCTTCAAGTTGGAAGAGCATTGTACCATTTTGCAGATAAGTGCCGTTAATATCTTCAGTTTCATGACCGGAAATAGTGAAGGATTCGCCGTCAGCAATATCAGCAATCTTTGTAATAGCGTTACTTTCAACAACAACATTAAAGCTATCGAATTTCTTATTGTTACCTGTGCCGCTAGAGCCACTAGCAACGGTAACACCGTTTACAGTAACATCAGAGAAGTTGGCAGCAGCAATTTTTACTGTACCGGATTGAATTTCGCTACTTTCAACGCTTACATCTTCAACTACAGCATAATTGACAGCTCCGACTGTGTAAACTGCAACTGCGTCAGCTGTTTCAGACTTTTTAAGTGCAAAGTTTGAGGTTGCAACGTCGTCGCCTGTAACTTTTGTTGTAGGAGTTTTAGTAGTATCCGTGTTGACAGTTTGAATTGTAACAAGGTTATCGCCGATTGTTACAGTGTCATCTAATGTAGCTGCGCCGGTATAGGTTAAGCCGTCAATAGTTACAGTATTATTTCCAGTTACACCAAGAATGAATGTATCGCCTTCAGCAACTTCAGTAACTGCAATACCTGTAGTCTTGAGAGAAATTGCGCCGTCTTCAGTTACTTCAATAGCAGAATCTGATGTTGCAGCAATTTTGAGTTGGCTACCTTCATCACGACCAGCCATAGCTGAAAGCGTAAAACCTGCCGGAATAGTCAAGCTGCCTTTATCAGTAATAAGTGCGTCTGTGTCTGCAATATCTTCAACGCCTGTACTGCTAACAGAAACGAGTTTCAAAGCTACGTCGTCAGTGCTTGCATCAGGCATGTAAAATTCAACAGCCATTCCTGCCGCTAAATTCTTGACATAATCTGTGTTATCTGAACCTTTAACATTGATAACGCCGGAAGTACCGTTTTTAACGATTATAGCGTTGTCGTGAGTAAGCGTAGAACCTTTAGCTAATGTATATGTAGAGCCGCTTACTGAAGCATATGTACCAATAGGAACATTAACTAAATTGCTAAATTCGCCGTCTTTAACTTTGGAATATTCAACATTACTGCTACTGAGGATATTCAAATAAATTGGGGAAGAGCTAAGTTGTACAGCACTTGTACCATTGGTAATTCCCATGAAAGTAATTTTATCTTCGTCCCAATCAACTTGAACAGTATTAACAGTAAGTGTACCCTCACCAACCGAATCTTCAATATCCAAAGTAGCATCTTGATCAAGACCGATAATTGAATATACGCGACCGTTTTCATCAACAGTAAATGTTACACCGTTTGAGGTATCGCCGGTAACTGTAAATGTTTGGTCATCACCAAATTTGTAAACACGTGCTGCACCAGCAGTATCTGAAACTGTTTGAACGGTGGACTGTTCAAGATTCTTGATATTAATAGTTGCATCTTGATCAAGATTAGTTACTGCAACTGCACTGCCATTAATTGCAACAGTAAATTTATCAGTTTCATCTTCTGCATCAACGTCAACTGTTCCATCAGTTCCAACAGTTAATGTTTGATCGACTGTAGCATCAATCTTGCCGCTTTCCAAATGAATTACTGTAGCATCTTCAACAGAAACATTTGAACTGGATTGAGACGCAACAACTTTAAATCCTTCCGCCGCTTCAGTAACTTGGAAGGTTGCAGTATTTGTAGATGTGGCAGATGCATTCAAAGTTACGCCGGTAAACGCAGTTGTAAAGCTTCCGTCTACTTGATTAAGCCCAATAGCTATTGGTGAATCGCCGGTTGTAAGTTCAGCAACATCTTCATCATCAGTGAAAGCATAAAGTTTGCTGGAGCTGTCATAAGTTACAGTTGCATAAGCCAAAGACGCGGTTGAATCTGCTGCATCAGCAAGCAAAGTTGTAGTGGTGGTGTAACCTGTATTTGTAGCAAGAGTAAGCGGATTCGTTATTGCAACAATACGAGTTTCTTCGTAGCCGTCGGTACCTCTGATACCTGAAAGTTTAGAGTACTCAACATCAGTTGAAGTTTCTCCATCTGCAAACGCAGTATCGCGGAGTACATAATTACCGGTAGGATATGTAGAGCTTGCAGCACCTGTTGTACTATGAATCAAGCCGAGTGCAGAAACGGTAAATGTATCAGAAGCATTAGTGGCAACTGCACTTGTATTAAGAATGACTTGATCGCCTGCAATAAGATCATCGATTGAACTTATTGTACCTGTACCAAGAACTACACTTGCACCGTCAGCGTTGTTTGTAGCTACAATTTGAGTAGCTTTACCGCCAAGATCAGCAGCAACATTAAGGGTACTGGAATTGAATTTTACGCTGAAGTCTGTAGGTATGCTGATATAGTTTTGGTTGACGTTTGTTGTAGCAACTGCTTTAAGATTGTAGGCACCGGCAGAATCTTTATTAAGAGTTACATAAGCTGTAGTTGCACTGCTGTCTATTGCGTCTGCAAATACAACTTCAGTAGTATCAATATTGCCGCTAATTTCTTCGTCGGTTAAATCCAAAGAATCAGCATCGCAAGCCATAATCTTGAAGACTTTAGTAGTCTCTGTTTCTTTGGCAAGATCTGTAAGGGTAACTGTTCTTGTAGTGCCGCCTGCATCTATACCGCTATTTTTGATAGCATATGCAGAAACCGGTTCATCTGTGTCAGATTCAATAATTGTACCAATTCTGGATTGTACATAATCTGTGTCATCATATTCAAAGGTGGAGCCTGCAATAATGTTAGTCAAAGTAGTTACAGTACCGCTAGTAAAGTTGACATTAACCGCTGAATCAGTATTGCCGTCAACGATCAATTTTTTGTTGCCTGCTAAAGCATCAGCAAATTGAACTTTTAAGCCTGAATCAACTGAAGCAGATACTAAATTATTAAGAGTAGTTGTCGTATCTAAATCAGATTTACTGAAAATGGCGTCAATTTCGCTACCTTCGGTTGTATCCAAAGAAATTTTTCCATAAATCTTGGTAGGATTATCAAGATTATCAACAAACGTTGCGCTTGGGCTGTCATCAGTAAGCAAATCAACGGTAGCTTGTGTAATTTTAACTGTGGTATTTAATTCAGCTTTTATGAGAGTTTCCCAATCATGTGAAACGTCTTCGCCGTTTTCAGAGAATGTAAATATTCCATTATCACTAGTACCGGTTGCACTTGTATTCATTGAAGTAATTTGAACAGCGTCTACACCGTCTACTGCTCTCTTCATGGAAGCACCGCTTAAAACAACGGTATAAGTAGTTTTTGTTTCTTGATCGCCTTCGCCGGTTTCCGTAACAGTAAAGCTGTCAGTAGCTTTAAGTTTGGTAGCTTGTAAAAGTGTACCTTCAGACGCTACAACTTGCATATCGCCACTAGCAATTTCAACTGTATCACCATCTGTAAGATCAACACTTACATTAGTTTTGCCGGTTGCGGATTCAAGCTGAACTATACCGGTATAGAGAGTGTTATCGTCTTCAGTAGCATCAATAACGAGAGTAGCTGAAGCAGCAGTATAAACTTTTCCGTCGATTGTGAGAGTTGCTGTATTGCTGGTAGTAACTCCGCTTATATTGCTGAATGTAATTAAATCGTCAATCGTAGTTTCATTTTCGCCGCTGTCGATTACCAAATTAAATCCATTTGACATTCCGGTAAAGGTTATGCCGGTGTCTGCAGCATAATTGGCTTCAGCACTAAGGGTATATGTAGCAGAGTCGCTGCTACTTTCGGGAGCATTATAAGTAAGTCTAGCGTAAACTTCAGAAATATTGCTTGCACTGTCAACTACAAGAAGTGCAGTCGGTACTATTGGAGCCGCTGTTGTTGCTGTAGCTGTAAATTTAGATACGTCGCTAGCTACAAATCCAAATTCGCCGGTAGAAGAATTAGTAACTTCAACAATACCGAGCCAATCGCCGTCATTGCTCAAAGAAACAGTTTCATCTTCAGCTTCAATTTCTCTAAGATAGGTATTGTTTGCATTAGGACTTGTTGACGGAGCTTTTACAAGATATGTAGGATCGCCATCTTTAGTTAAAACTTTATAATTGTAAGTACCACTGCCTGTGCCGGTAGTAACAACAGTAAGCGTATTTTGGTCACTTCCGCCGAATGACTCAATATTTGCTTCAGTAGCAACGCCGTCTTCAAAAGTAACGGTAATATTTGCGCCATTAGCTGAAACATTTTGCGCTGCAAGTGCTGTAACTGTAGTAGTTGATGCGCGTCCTGTAGTAGTAACAGCAGCCTCACCAGCCTGAATAACAATAGTACCGCTCTTAACGTTAGGAGCACTTATTATAGTTGCATCTTTTGTAACTACAACCAAAGGTTCGCTTGTGTCATCTGCATCTTCAGAAAGTACAAAAGTGCCGCCATTGAAATTATAAGTTCCTGTAGTAGTAGCTGCTGCAGTAATAGTCACTCCGCTTGTTGCAATGTTAATTGAAGTTTCGCTGGTTTCTTCAACTTCAAGAACATCAGCAGTAACATTAACAGTTGTAATTTTAGCTGTAGTTGCGGCGGTGGTCGGTACAATAGTATAAACACTAGTTGCAGAATCGTACTGCAATTCGCCATATATTGTTGCGTCTGCCGAATTACTGGAGGCGTATTGTACAAGTGCGCCATCTTCTTTGAGCCATGTTTGATATTCTGCAGTTACTGTAAAGCCGGTGTCTGAATCTATTTGAATGATATGTATTGCTTGATAAACTGAATCTTCAGTATCAGTTTCATCTAAAAGATTGGCAAAATATTTTTGGCTAGTTTGAGTAGTATCGGTTTCAAGAGTACTTATGTATTTATAGTACTCGTCGGTTGAACCTTCTTCGTTCATCAACAAGCCGCTTGAAGTCATTGTAAATACTCTGTCATTAACAGTAAAGGTAGTTCCTACAGTTAATCCGCTGGAGTCAGTACCGCCAACACTCAAGCCGCCGCCTTCAGCTTTAATATAGATATTATTGCTTGTACCACTTGAAGTATTTGTAACTTCAAATAAAGTTTCGTCGTCTTCAAGGTCTGAACCTACTGTTACAGCTTTATTCTTAGCTAATGTTACAACACCATCAGATAAAGCTGAAGTTTCTGCATTGACTAAAACTGTACCGGAGCTTACGGCAGTATATTCACCACTATTAATAGTGTAGGTAGCAGAACCGCTGGGTGCAAGATATGACACTGTGGAAGGTGCATCAATGTTAATAGTGGCACCGGTTACAAGTGTACTGGAGAAATTAAATACTGTAGCACTGGGATCTAATTCCTCTTCGCCTTCAGCAGGAGTTTTATAGTTATTAATTGTGTAAACATTGTTTTTGTAAGTAACTTGAGCATAAATGTTAGTAGCATTAGCAGTAGCACCTTCAGCAGCATCTATTGCTTCACTATTTAAGTAAACAATACCTTTAGTATTTCCAATGTCACTTTGATTTACAACTATTTCATCATCAGCTGTTGTAACTGCAACATAACCTGTTGTAGTACTTAAATTGGCAACACCTGTAACAGTCAAAGAACCATCATCATTTAAGGTAATATTGTTAGTACCGGAAGGATAAACGATTTTATTTTTGGTATCGAGTAAAAGGAATTGAGTTTCTGCATCTTCACTGTTGAGATTATTAACGTTTTCGTAAACAGCAACACTAGCGCCTGAGCCAACGGAAAATCTGCCACTTTCCATTAAGTTTTGAATAGCATAGTTGCCGGAGCCATTGTATTTAAGTGTTAATGTTGGAGTTGTCTCTTCTTCGGAAGATTCATCGCTGTCGCCGTCGTCGTTTACGCCGTTAAATGTAATGACATCAGCACCATTATTCGCACTAAATATTGCGCTATCACCGAGAGTAATTGTTTCGGTTAAAGCACCTGTGGTAGTTGCATTAAGTTGACCTTCTGAGACCAGAATATCACTTATTGCATTGTCAGTAATGGTAACAGTTATGTTGGTAGTGTCATTAGAAGTATAAACACCTTTGGCGGTTTTAAATCCGACAGCACCGCTTGTAAAAGTAATTTCAATAAAGCCTAATGTTGCAGTATTAGAACCTGTTGGCGCAGCCCAGCCATAACTAGTACCGTCGATTGACAAAGTACCGTAATTATTACCTGCAGCATCAGTAATAACAGCTGTACCGCTTGCAAGCTGTGTTCCGGAATCAATGGAGAGTTTCATAACTCCTTGATTTTCTTCGTCTTCTGAAACGAAGATAACTTGGCTACTTGTACTGCTAAGTTGAGAAAGTGTAATAGAATTGCTGTCAGAAAGTTTTAAAGCATTGAATACAACGCCGGGCGTTTCAGGATCAAATTCTTTGTCGGTATTGTATAAGAAACCGCCTTCAGAAACAGCATATGTTTGGTTATTATATTTGAATGTATCTTCACTGCTAAGCAAACCAATAGTAGTATTATTGACATTAGAGCTGTAAGTTATACTAATTCCGCCATCTGTAGTATCGGCAGCAGTGACATCGCTAATTGTAGTACTGCTTACTGTAATTGCTTGTGCAGAATCGCCAACATAGATAGTACCGGCTGACAAAGTAACTTTTGAGGCACCTTCAACATTTGGAACGCCGCTTGATCCACTGGTATTAACTGTGAAAGTATCGTCTGCTATAGTTACAGTGAATTGATTGCTACCGTTAATAAATTTTTTGTCAACAAATACATTGCTGAACGCCATATCGACGCCGGAAAGTGAAACGGTAACAGCAGACATTTGGGCTTCTGATAAATAAGTGGTTACTCCGTCAAGCGATGCCTCGGATAAAGACTGCAAAGTTTCTCCATTCCAATAAGCAATGAATGTGGAGGATTTAGAATCCATGTATAATGTAGGAGTTGTCGTGGTTGCAGTAAAGGTCATTGTATAAAGACCACTACTAGGCGTTACTTTGGTAACTGCAATCCAGTCTTCGCTATCAGTATCAAGCAAACCTTCAATATCACTATATGAATAATTTGTTTTATCAGTAGTTGTAGTACCGGCAATAGCATAAACTTTTGTAGCGTCACTATTGAAAAGTTGACCGGCACCAGTCATTGTGTAAGTAGCTGTAGTTGTTCCGGAAGCAATAGTGAAAGTTTCGCCGTTATTTACTCCGGAAATTGTGCCGTCGGCTGCAAGATAAATAGATGTAGTTTTACCGCTGGCAGTAACTGTAATACCATCCGTAGTTGTGGCAACAGTTGCGGAGGAATTGAGTTCCAAAGTACCGGTAGATAATTGTAAAGAACCGTCAGTTTGAATTGTTAAAGCAAGTTCGCCATTTGCTACACCTGTAATATATTTAGTAGTGCCAACGGTTAAAGTTTGTCCTGAATAAACGTCATCACTAGCACTAACTACAAGAGTAGCACTTGCAAAATTTGTAGCAGATTGAATTGTTAATGTACTTCCGCCAAACAATTCAGCAACATTAATTTCGTCATTTGCTGAGCCGGTTCCGCTAATTGAATAGCCGCCTTTAACTACGTCAATATAAATATCGCCGACAGCTAAACCGCTAACAGAGTAGTTGGTATTTGCATCTTCAGCAGCTTTAAATGCTTCTTTACTCGTTAAATCATAATCATCATTTACAAGATAAGCAGTGGATGCTATACCTGTTCTGGTATTTGTATAATTAGCCCAAGTAGTATAATGAATTGACTTAGACTCCCAGCCGCTGCTAAGATTATACATAAGTTGAACTGTATTAGTACCGGAAGTATAATCGAGGAAAAGCTGATTATTTGTTGAGTCTAATGTATAAGCATAAGTTGTTGAACTTGCGGAATTTTCGATTGTAATTGATTCGTCGGCACCAAGACCTGTAACACTTGATACAATGCCGGTTTTAGAATCTACTTGAATTTGGAAACTACCTTTAGTAGTTACAGTTTCTGATGAATTATTGTAGAAAGTAATTTCACGAGTATCAGCGGCTGCTGAGCCAAGAACCCACACGGTATTTTTGTGTATTGTATTATCATTGAAAACAATAGTTTTTGCACCGTTAGCAACAGTTACAGTTGAAGCTGCTGAAATATTACTTCCCAAATTTATTGTAAGTGCGCCCTCGTAGCTGACATCAGAAGAAAGTTCAGCAATAGTAGTAGCAGTGGATGCACTGCTAACATAAGTATCTGTACGGTCACCGTCAAAACGTTGTAAATCAAAAGTAGGCAACGCCAAAATATTTCTTGCGTCGCCAATAGAATTTGTAAAAATATTTTCGTTGATATTATTTTCGGTAGTGTTAATAGAGTTATTAACAACGAAGTTTTCCATAAAAGATTATCTCCTCTCATACTGAAGCGTCATCGGACGCACTAAGTCGCCACCACGATTAGAACGCCTGACGACCTTCAAACACTTTTGCCGGTAGAAAGATTTACCGGACTTCAACGAGAAACTTGAATCTTGAAAGAACGGGTTATATTGGAGGAATACCTCCAGCCAAAAAACTAGGGCAAAGTTCCACCTGCCTTTCCCCAGTTCAACAAATCTACAATCATCTGAAAGCAACCTCCTATAAAAGCGAATCAAATTGAGTTTACCGAGATTTTTTGGGATTTACTTCGGTTTAAAAATGCACGCAAAAAACCCAAAAAATCCTAAATAGAATCCGTATGCTATTTTAACAGAAAATATAAATTTTGCAAGCCCCTGAAATTCATTTAAAATTCATTCAATCAGAGACAACAAATATCTAACAATATATCGAACATTGGCGGGAAAAATTTTTGCTGAAAAAATTAAAATTAAATTAATTTTTTGTGCGGGTTAATTGTATCTGGGAGCTGTTAAATAATTTTTTTTATGGCAGTTATCAATTTTGCTAAATTTTATGTTTTAGATTTTAAATTTTAAATTTTAAATTTTAAATGTACTTTTCTTTTCCGGAGCATGCGCGGTTGCGTTAGCATGCGCGGTGTGGCGCGCTCTTTAGCGGCGTGCTCTTTAGCGAAAGGAGCAACGCTCCTACTCGTCGCCTTGCAAGTACCAAAAGAAAGTGCTCTTTGTTCCGCGTATGATTCAATCCTTGCGCGGCTTGCGTAGCAAGACGTGCTCTTTAGTTAATCAACACGCGGCGGCGGTCATCCTTGACCGCCGTTTTTTCAATTATTCAACACGCCCTAGATAAATTTTATCTTAAATGTACTTTATTTGGCGACAATTTTTTGTAATTTTTTTATTTTTAAATTTCATAACAAGTCAAATTAAAAAAAAATTTTGTCAAAAAAAATAACCGCTTGCGGCGGGTGTACCCGACAATCGCTTAAGCGGCTTCCTCTACAATAAGAGGGAATAAATTTAATTTAATGGTTGCAATTATCGTTTCAGTAACAAATTTGTCGTGACGTTGCTTTAGTACTTAGACGATAAAGACTAAGGCGAATAGCCGCAAAATTCAACACGGCTCATAAAACATTACAACATTATAGAGAAGTATACAATATTTACGGTTTTTATTATAAGTATTTGCGTGGCAAGTGTCAATAAAAATAGTTTGCTGAATTTTTGCTGAAACTTTTTCAAAATAAAAAGCCGCCAATTTCTGACGGCTAATTTTTTTACGGAAAAATTTATATTAGACTTTGAATCTGTTAATTTCAGTTTGCATTTCTTCAGCCAATTTAGCAAGTGATTGAGAGGCGGCTGCAATTTCTTCGTTAGAGGCGGATTGAGTTTCAGTATCGCTGGAAATTGAATTGGTATGTTCGGCAGTTTGGCGGCTGACTTCGTTAATTGATTCAACAGCCTCAACAATTTTATTTGCGCCGTTCGATACAGTTTTCATTGAAGTGCCAATACCCGCCATTTGTTCCTGTATACCGTCAACGCGGTGCATAATCTGTTTGAATTGTTCGCCGACTTCTCTAATTGCTTCAGTACCTTCTTTAACGTCATTAGTACCGGCTTGCATTGCGTCAACTGCTTGTGCGGTATCGTGTTGAATTTGGTTAATTCTGTCTCTGATCTGTTCAGCTGAAGTTGCGGATTCAGATGCAAGTTTTCTAACTTCTTCAGAAACGACAGCGAAGCCGCGCCCGTGTTCACCTGCGCGAGCTGCTTCAATAGCTGCGTTCAATGCAAGCAAGTTTGTTTGTTCGGCAATACCGGAAATAGCCTCAACAATTTGTCCAATTTGTTGTGAACTTTCGCCGAGCTTTTTAACGACTTCAGCGGACGCCATAACGCTTTTTTCAATGTTGTTCATTTTGCCAACTGCAGTTTCCATAAGTTTAGAGCCGCGTTGCGCAGCTTCTGCAGTTTCATTTGACGCCTTAGTAACAACGTTGGTTTTTTCAGACATATTTTCAATATCACGGAAAACAATATCAACGCTTTCTTTTGCGGCGTTAATATCTTCAAGTTGGGTATTAACATTCATATTGACTTCGCCGACTTTTTCAGCAACGTGAACTGAAGTATCAGCAGATTGTTGAGCACTTGCAGTTAATTCTTCAGAGGCGGCGGCAACTTGACTGGAAGTATTAGCCATTTTGGTTATCAAATTGCGAAGGCTGCCGCTCATATCATTAAAGGCATTTGCAAGCGTTCCAATTTCGTCTTTGCTGTCAACACGAATATCATCAAGGCGAAGGTTGCCTTTAGAAAGTTGTACAGCGTGTTCTTGAAGTTTTTCAATAGCGTTTGTAATGCTTGAGGACATTTTAAGCGAGAAAATAAACATAACAATCGCGCCTATGACAACTAAAAAGAAATACGTCATACGGAGGTTGCTCAACGGTTCAAAAACATAACTTTCATCAACGGCAATACCGACAATCCAGCCGGAACTTCTAAGCGTGTTGTATACGAATACAGATTTTTTGGGATTATTCTTATCTGCAGGCAAAATAAAATAGCCGCTGCCTTTTTCTATCATTTCATCAAATTTTTTGGCTAATTCCGGAACTTCTTGAACGGTTTTAATATCTGCGCCGGAAGTTGCCAAAACAGTTCCATTACGTTCGATAATAAGACCGTTGCCTTGTCCGCGGTAATTCATTGTTTCAGTTTGTCTGTCAAGGGCGTCCAAAGTAATATCAATACAAGTTGCGCCCATAAATTGTCCGCTTGGAGTTTTTATTGGAGCAACCGCAGAAACAACGGTTTTATTTGTAAAGCTGTCAACATAAGAATCTGAAATTGAAAGCGCATTTTTTTCTTTTGCAGTTAAGTACCAACCGCGACTGGTAGGATCAATTTTGCCGGTAAAATCGCCCGCGCTGTAGCCATAGAAAAATTTATCTTCCAAACCTATTGTAACTTCCATAATATCTTTATCTGAAGTTGCAAGGGCGTATAATTCGGGGTTTTTCATTTTGTCGAAACTGCCGGTATTGCCCAAAAGGTCTGCCAAACGTTCAGCTGTTACGGCGCGTGCCATAAGCCATTTATCCAATTCAATGGCTTGTGATTTAATAATTTCTCTGGATTCATTTTCGATAGTTTCAGTTAAACTTTTGTCTGAAATGTAATAAGCTATAGCCGAAACTATGACAAGCAACGCACTTGACAAGACTGCCAAAAGACCAAATTTTTGTTTTAGATTGAGTTCCATTGATGTACCTTCTTTCATTTATATAAATTAATTTTTGCCGAAAGATTTTAAAGCAGGGTCGTCCAAATTGTTCAAAGAAAAAGCACGCGCCCTATCTAAACAAGTTGCACATTTCCCGCAGGGAATATCGCCGCGTTCGTAGCAACTCCAAGTTATTTCGTAAGGAACGGCTAAACTTGTACCAATTTTAACAACATCAGCCTTAGTTTTGCCCAAAAACGGCGCAACGATTTTAATTTTGCCGTAAGTCCCAATTTTTATGGCGGCGTTCATAGCTTTTATAAAATCTGCGCTACAGTCGGGATAAGCATTAACTGCCGCGTCGTCCTGATGAACGCCAATATAAATTTCGACTTCTTCGCCGTTGTAAAGACTGTCAGCAAAACTTGCCGCCATTGAAAGCATTAAACCATTGCGAAACGGTACATAAGTTTCAACGCGGGAATTTTTTTTGACTTGTTCGCCGTAGGTTGAATGTTCCAAACTTTTTGTAGACGTGTTTAAAAGTGCAGAATTGGAATTTTTCATAATTTCCGCCGCGTCAAATTCGTAATGATTGACGCTGTAAAATTCGGCAACCGCCCTCGCGCAGGACAATTCGCGGGCGTGGCGTTGCCCATAAAAAATTGAAATTGTCGAAATATTTTCTTTGCCGATTTTTTCAACGGCGATAGCAAGACAAGTTGTCGAATCTAAACCGCCGCTGGAAAGTACAACCGCTTTCACTTTATCACCTGCCAAATTTTGTAATAGTTGAAAACATAAAAATTAACGTGAAACAATTTATAAAAATTTAAACTTCCGAAAATTTAAACTGCTTTAAATTATCACCTTCCCAATTTTGAAAATACAAAGAGTGCAATTCCTATAGCCAAAATTAAAAATAAAATTGGCAGTGCAACAAAAAACATCAGCGCGGAAAGTGCGACTGCAATTAAAGTTACTGCAATTTTGGCAATTAATTCATTATTAAATAATTTTGTAAGAATTTTTCCGACAAAACGCGAAAAGGGACTTGAACTGCTTGAAGAGTAAAAAAAGTTCTGCGCGAATGAGTATAACTCGGCTTGTAAGTAGTCCGGCGTCTGTAATTAGAATTATTTTGATTAGAATTTTCGCCGGTGTCGATAGTTACACCTTCATAAAAATTTTTTTCGGTGTCAGTCATTTCGCGAACGTTGCCTTCAATGTTTTCGTAACCGCAAAAGGTACAGCGCGTATAATTCCCAATTTCTTTGCCGCATCTCCGGCATTTCATAATATACACCTCTCAATTAAAATTACCTGCACATTTTAGCATATTGCAAAACATTTTGGCAAAAAAAATAACGGAAAAAATTTCCGCCTTCAAAATTTTTTTTTAATTTACAGATTTAAAAATTATCTTTGATATTGCTAAAAGATGTCTACAAAGTTTTTATTTTGATTTAATTTTTTTAAAACGGCTTTTCTTTCTTTGGCGCAGATTATATCGCCATCACGGCG
>ERZ842401.1199-NODE-1199-length-37837-cov-14.579429_pt1 | contig 37837 bp, 37 predicted proteins | sample MGYA00521270_ERZ842401 | MGnify/ENA primary metagenome ERZ842401 (study PRJEB31892, sample SAMEA3878208) | bioreactor metagenome | biome: Moose rumen | place: Sweden | collected 2011-10 | study: EMG produced TPA metagenomics assembly of the PRJEB12797 data set...
GAGCGCTGTCTGCGCCTGCCGGCCGTACAGCATGAGAATGTTGGCATAGTATTTCTGGCACTCAAACATCAGTGTCCCAAAATCCACTTCATCATCATAGCGGCCGCTGGAAGCCAGATGCTCGCCAAAGGCGTCATTAGAGAAGAGAATTTTTTCTTTGGGGCAGTAAGTGACCATACTGTCCGGCCAGTGCAGCATCGGCGTGGGCACAAACTGCAGCGTCCGCCTGCCGATGTTCAGGCTGTCGCCGGCCTTGACACTCTGCAGGGGCAGCTGTCCATAACGGCCGTTAAGCCCCTTTTCTCCATTGGGCAGGCTCGTGATTACCTTGGCCTGCGGAGCATGCTCCAGCATAAACGGAATGGCCCCGGAATGGTCGGGCTCAACGTGGCTGGAAACGATGTAGTCGATTTTTGACGGGTCAATAACCGATTTTATCCGCGCCAGCAGTTCCGGCGCGAAGGCGTCCTTCACCGTGTCGATAAGGGTCACTTTCTCGTCAATAATCAGGTAGGCGTTGTAGGTCGTGCCCCGGCCTGTCTGATAGCCGTGAAAACTGCGCATTGACCAGTCAATCGCGCCCACCCAGTAAATCCCCTGTCTGATTTCTACTGCCTTCATAAACGTCTCCTCCTCATGCTGTATAACTATTGCACAAGCAAATCCCGGAACTTGGTGTATTCCTTCTGGAAGAACAGCTGCACGCTGTCCACGGGACCGTTGCGGTGCTTGGCCACAATGATTTCGGTGATGTTCTTGTTCTCCGTGTCCTTATCGTAGTAATCTTCACGGTACAGGAACATAACTATATCCGCATCCTGCTCCAGTGACCCGGATTCACGCAGGTCAGAGAGCATGGGTTTCTTTATCTGACGGCTTTCCACGGAACGGGAAAGCTGGGAAAGGGCGATAACCGGCACATCCAGCTCACGGGCCAGCGCCTTCAGCGAACGAGAAATCTCGGAAATTTCCTGCTGGCGGTTGTCGCTGTTCTTGCTGGCGCGTCCCTGCATCAGCTGCAAGTAGTCGATGATGATGAGGTCAAGGCCATGCTCGGCCTTTAAGCGCCGCGCCTTGGAGCGCAGTTCCATAACCGTGATGCCTGCCGTATCGTCGATATAGATAGGTGCCCGGCTCATCTTGTCGGCCACACCTACCAATTTATTCCATTCAACTTCGTCCAGCTGCCCGGTACGAAGCCGCGAAGCGTCAATGCCGCCCTCGGAGCAGAGCATACGCTGCATAAGCTGCTCCTTGCTCATTTCGAGTGAGAAGAAGGCCACATTGCCGCCATGCAAGCCAACGTAGCTGGCAATATTCAAGGTAAACGCTGTCTTACCCATGGACGGGCGCGCCGCAACAAGAATCAAATCCGATTTTTGCAGGCCGGCAGTCAGCTTATCCAAATCCTTAAAGCCGGAGCTTAGCCCTGTAAGACCGCCCTTGGACTCATAAAGGACATTGATGCGCTCAAAGGTACGCATGACGATGTTCTTCATGGACTCAAAAGCACCGCCGCCCTGACGGCTGGCCACCGCCAGAATTTTCTTTTCCGCTTCATCCATGATGTTTTCCACTTCATCACTGTCCTCGTAAGCCTTGCCGGCGATTTCCGTGGCCACGTTGATGAGGTTTCTGAGTTCGGCCTTTTCCTTGACAATTTTCGCATGATAGCTGACATTGGCGGCCGTGCCGACGATGTTGGCCAGCTGGGTGATAAAGCCAAGGCCGCCCACCTTGTCCAGCATATCGGTCTTGCGCAGTTCCTCTGTCAGCGTGACCAGGTCCACCGCCTCGTCATTATTTTGCAGGCGCACCATGGCCTCGTAAACAATGCGGTGAATCTCCCGGTAAAAATCATCGGGACGCAGGATTTCCTGCACCTCAATGATGGCTTCTTTTTTGATGAGCATTGCCCCCAAAACCGCCTGCTCCGCTTCAATGTTCTGAGGGGGTACCCGTTCTGCTAATGCCATTTTCCTTACTCCTCTGGCTGGAAGATATAGTTAAACGCCTCTTCGGCCGTGCTGACAGGATGTATATCCAGTCCTAAATGTTCCTTGGGTATGTCCTTGCTGTTTTCCTTGGGGATGACCAGAGTTTTGATGCCTGTCTGCTTAGCCCCATAGGCTTTTTCAAAGACACCGCCTACAGGACGTACCCGGCCGGCCAGGGAAATCTCCCCGGTCACCGCCACATCCTGACGGATTTTACGTCCGGTGACAGCGCTGGTGATAACCGCAAGAATCGCTGTCCCGGCGCTGGGGCCGTCAATATTGCCGCCGCCAATCACATTGATGTGAACGTCGTAGTCATGCAAGTCTTTGCCTGTCAGCTGGCGCATTACCGACGCGGCATTGAACACGGAATCCTTGGCCATGGAGCCGGCGGTTTCATTGAAACGCACCGTGCCCTTGCCCTTTTCTGCCGCCGGAAAAGCCACGGCCTCAATCTCAATGGCCGAGCCTAAAAAACCGGCTACGCCCAGACCGAATATATGTCCCTGCAACGCCGTGTCCGAGGCTTTTTTCGTCACATAGGGGGGCAGGCGGCTGACCTGTGTCACTTCGTAGATATCGGCCTTGCTGATTTCCACCTTGGGGCCGTTTGCCGTGCCTAAGTCCTTCAGATTGATATCTGCGCCGTCAGCGCAGCGGTTCAGCGCCAGACTGTAAGCATCAGCCAGAATATTGATGGCCTTGCGGCCCTCAATGGTGTATTCGCTGATGAGCTCTGTCACTTCCTCATCCACCGTTACCTTGAGCTTTTCGGCCGCATTGCGGACAATCTGCTGTATATGTCTGGGGGTCAGCGGCTCAAAGTAAATCTCCGCACACCGCGAGCGCAGCGCCGGATTGATGTGTCCTGCATCACGGGTGGTAGCCCCAATCAGCACAAAGTCTGCCGGTGCCCCTTCCTCAAAGAGCTTTTTGATATAAGGCGGCACTTTCTTGTCCGTCGGGTCATAATAAGCCGACTCAAAATAGGCACGCTTATCTTCCAGCACCTTTAACAGTTTATTTTGCAGCATTTCATCCATTTCGCCGATTTCATCAATGAACAAAATACCACCATGGGCATCAGTAACAAGCCCGGGCTTCGGTTCGGGAATGCCGCTGTCCGCCAGATTCTTTTGCGCGCCCTGATAGATGGGGTCATGGACAGAACCCAGCAGGGGATTGGTAATATCTCGCGGGTCCCAGCGCAGGGTCGTGCCGTCCGTTTCCACGAAAGGTGCTTCCTCCCCAAAGGGGGAGACCTTCTTTTTCTTTGCCGCCTCCAGCACCAGCCGGGCTGCCGTGGTCTTGCCCACGCCGGGAGGCCCGTAGAGGAGCAGGTGCTGGGGATAGGGTGAGCTGAGCTTGGCCATCAGGGACTTTACCGCCCGTTCCTGACCAACGATTTCCGAAAAATCCTGCGGACGCAGCAGTTCCATAATCGACTGGGTCAGCTTGATGCTTTCCAGCTTTTCCAGCTTTTCCCGTTTCTCCTTGTCCTGAGGCGTTTCGTTGCTGCCTTTTTCCTCTTTCATCACCTGCTGGCGTATGTCATTTACATAGTCAGCATGGTCTTTTTCCAGCTTTTCATTGACCTTTTTTTCGATGGAATCTTCCACATTGCGGCGTGCCACAATGTCGGCCACCCGTTCCGACAGGGCCTCCAGAATGGAGGGCAGCTGCTCTTCCTTGGGAGCAGGGGCGATAAGGGGGTCTTCCCCCAAAATGCGCTGCAAGGCCAGCACACGTTCGCAGCGGTTCTCCGAGCGCATCAAGGACAAGGCTTTCATCTTCCCTGCCTGAATGACCAGCTTCTCCGTGCCCATCACGTCCACCAGTATAGCGTACAGGGCATCTATCTGCCTGTCCAGCGGCTGGTCATGTGAAACAGGAGCAGGCAATGCCTGCTCCTGCTTTTTCGTAAATAATTTGCGAATAAAGTCCAGTAAATTCATATCAGCCTGCCACTACATTAACTTTGATTTTGCTTGTTATGGACGGATGAACCTTGATAATCGCTTCATAGGTGCCGGTTCCCGTCACATCACCCTGAATGGTGATTTTGCGGCGGTCAATATCAATATTCTCTTTTTTCAGGGCATCAGCCACATCCTTGCCCGTCACCGAGCCAAACAGCTTGCCGTTTTCGCCGATTTTCACGGGGATAGTCACCGTCACCTTTTCCAGCTGGGCAGCCATCAGCTTGGCCTCATCTGTTGCCATAGCCTCCTTACGTGCCTTGGAGCCGGCCTGCGCCTTGGCTACATTCATATTTTCTGCCGTAGCCAGTACAGCAGCCTTGCGGGGCAGGAGGAAGTTGCGGCCATAGCCTTCGGAAACCTCTACGATTTCGCCCTTCTTGCCCAGTTTTTTAACGTCCTGTTGCAGAATTACTTTCATCTTTATCATTCTCCTCGATATATTTTTCACTGATTTCTATTACTCTGGCCTTGATTTCCGCCAAATTGCCGCCCTTCACCTGCGCCCCGGCCACATTCTGATGACCGCCACCGCCAAAGGCTTCCATGATGACCTGCACATTCAGTTCGCCGGTAGACCGGGCGCTGAGCCCTACGGTGTCCTCCGTCAGCTGGAAAATCAAAATGCTCATGCGGACATTTTCAATGCGCAGCAGGGAATCGGCGGCCTGCGCCGCAATCACCTGAATATTGTTCATGCGCTCCGGGATAGTCGCAATGATAAGACCACCGGGGAACAGCTCGGCTCTGGACTTGGTACGCGCCAGTGCCACAGTAGTGTCGTAATCGGAGCGGAAGAGATGCCGCACCATAACAGGGTCAGCACCACTGCGCCGCAGATAGGCCGCCGCATCAAAGGTACGCACACCGGTCTGCACCGCAAAGTTTTTCGTGTCCACCACGATGCCGGAATAAAGGGCTGTCGCATCAAGCCTGCCCAGACGGATATCTTCACCAAAATACATCAACAGCTCCGTAATCAGCTCACTGGTGGAGCTGGCAGCCGGCTCGATGTAGACCAGCAGAGGGCTCTTGATGAAGTTTTCACTGCGGCGGTGATGGTCGATAACCACCACCTGATGGACACGCTCCAGCAGCGTGGGGTCAGCCACCAGATGCGGTATATGGGTATCCACCACGATGAGCACGGGATTGAGCGCCGTGGAGTTTTTGATATCCTCAGCGTGGACGAATACCCCTTCATACTCTGCCTTTTCCTTCAGCAAATCGTGGAATTTATCAATGCCGTCATTCATGTCCGACAAGACAATATGATAGGGCTTTTCCAGCTGTCTGGCCATCTTGGCCACGCCCATAGCGGCACCAAAACAGTCAAAGTCCTCATTATGGTGGCCCATAATGTAGATTTCATCGGCGCTGTCCATGATTTCCCTGATAGCATGCGCCACCACCCGGGCCTTGACGCGGGTGTGTTTTTCCACGGCCTTGGCCCGGCCGCCAAAGAACTGGGTCTTGCCGTTCATCTGTACCGCTACCTGGTCACCGCCGCGGCCCAAAGCCAAATCAAGTCCTGCCTGTGCCTGCGCGCCAAGCTCCGCCATAGTCTGGTTTTCAGCCACGGCTACGCCCATGGACAGAGTGACCGGCAGGCGATTGGTGCTTTGCAGCTGCCGCGCCTTATCCAGCACATCAAACTTCTCATTCATGGCCTGGTCTAATCCCTGACGGGTCAAAATAACCACATAGAGGTCTTCTGACACCCGGCGCATAAAGCCGCCCAGATTTTTCATCCACTTGTCAATCGTCTGATTGACGGCCAGCAGCAGGGAGGTACGCTCGGCCTCTGTCTGCCCCTGCATAACCTCATCGTAGTTATCAATCTGGATATACATCAGCACAGTACGGCTCTGCTGATATGTGCTTTTCAGCTCTTCGTGACTGGTAACGTCCTGTATGTACAGCGTCATCAGCGGCTCCTGCCGGGGAGCCATCTTTACCGGGTGATAATACACATGGAAGTACCTGTCCTCGTGGGCAAAAACATATTCCCCTTCCTGCCCCCAGACAGGCGCCACAATCACCCCCGGCCAGATATCCTTGATATCCGTGTCCTGCTCGGGTTTCTCCGGCATATAGGCCGTTATTCTGTCATTACACCACTGAATACGCCCATCCTCGTTGACAATAACGATGGCCTGAGGCAGTTCCTCCACAGCATAATTGAGCATTTCATTGAGATTACGCACCACGTTGCGGCAGTAACGCTCAAAGCGTCTGGCTCTGTCCGTGCAGCGTTCTCTGGCAAACGACGCCAAAGCCAGCCACACGATAGCCGCAATAGCCGCAATGTAAAGATTATAGTATGACAGTACACCGATAAGCACCAGCATGATGAGCAGGTGTATAGTCAAGTCTATCCATGCCGATAAATTGCGTGGCATTTAGTCCACCTCATTTCTTCCCTCGCGCAGAAAATCGCCGCCGATAATCAAACAGCATATCAATCAGCCCCGTCATCGCCGTTACCTGAGCCAGAAACGGCGTCATAAATATGAATACGTAAACTGCAATCCGCAAAGGAATATTTACATTATAGTGCCGCAGCAGGCAGTGTACCAGCACTACCCCCTGCAAAAGTCCGGCTAAAATAGCCAGCACATTGGCATTCAAGGATATCTCATACAGCAGCGTAATCTGCCGCGTACCGCCCCAGTAAAGCCCTACCAGCGCAAAGCCGAACAAATAGAGAAAGGCTTGCGGCAGGCGCCATTCCGCAAACGGCGGAAATTGCGGCACATCGTGTCCCAGCCGCCGCAAAACACGGCTGCCGGTAGCGTAAGCCACCACTGCATACAACAAACCCGTCAGGATAAACACGAGGGGGAACAAATACGTCAGCATCTGCAGCCCCTGCTGAATATCTGCCTTGGTCTGGGTCAGCTGCTCTTCACTCATTCCCATATCAGCATAAAGCTTAAAGGAAGTGTCAAAAGAAGATTGCAGTATATCCACCTGTGCCGTCAGCGGATTGATGTTCGTCACCGCCAGCAGCAGCAGAACAGCCATTACCTGCCCTGCTATCGCAGCTGCCAGCGTTGCCCCAAAAGCTGCCACACCGGAAACACCCCGGCGGAAAGCCAGCCCCAGAACAATACCTGCCGGGCCAAAAGCCAGTACCAGCCGCAAAGCCAGCAACGGTTCTACCAGCATCCCCACCAGCAAACCGGCCACCACCGCCGCCATCACGCCATAGCGCAGTCCATGCCGTACCACCAGCACCACCAGCGGCAATGGCCACAGCAGAACCACCAAAAAGCCCACCAGCGGCAGATAAACCGCCGCCAATGCCAACACCACCGACAAAGCTGTCAGCAGTCCACTCTCAGTCAAGGGAGTGATTCTATGTTGATTCATGTCGTCAATCCTTTCTAAAAGAAACCACCCCTTATTATAGCAGAAAAGCTATACCGTGTCTTGCAAGCAGGTACTAAACCGCCGCAGCAGCAAAATTCTCCTGCCAGCGGTATTCAGGCAAAAAAAGGAGTGATGTTTTGCCTTAGCCAACGGCAAAACATCACTCACGTGATTTACGCGCTGTTATTTTTCAAACACACTCATATCAAGGCTGTTGAAGCCTGCCAGCAGTTCTTTGACTTTATCAGCGATAACCTGCACACCGCCGGCCTTGCGGCTTTCGATATTCAGCGGCATATTGGGGTCATGAAGCGACATGCGGAGCAGCGCCCAGCCATCGGCAAATACCAGCCTTACACCTTCATAGGAGGGCTTGGCAATCTTGATACCGGCGGCCGCTGCTCTGTCCGCAAAGGTTTTGAGAACTTCATCGCCATAAGCGCGGAAGTTTTCCTCGCCCTTGATCTTCAGGCGGAATTCCTGACCTTCCACGGGCTCGCCCAGCTTAGCTACCAAATCGGAAAGTTTCTTGCCCTTGGCTCTGGCCTTGGCCGCGGCAATCAGGAGTTTTACTGCCAGATAAGCACCATCGTCCAGATAGTAGTTCTCTGACAGGGCACCGTGGCCGGAGGTCTCGATAGCCAGCGGCGAAACCGTACCGGCTTTGTTCTGACGAATACATTCGTCAATGACGTTCTTGTAGCCGCGCATATAACGGAGATGTTTGAGCCCCAATTCCTTTTCAAGGAAGATGGTCAGTTCATCACTCGTGACAGAGTCAGTGATAATGGTGCTGCCAGGATAATCCGGGGCCAGAATAGCGGCCATCATGGCAATCAGCGCATTGCGGCTGATTTCCTTGCCGTTTTTCAGTACAGCGCTCATGCGGTCAACGTCCGTATCAAAGATAAGGCCGAGGTCAGCATGGCTGTCCAGCACGGCTTTTTTGATTGCCGCCATGGCCTGCTTGTTTTCGGGGTTCGGAATATGATTCGGGAAGTGTCCGTCCGGCTCTAAAAATACACTGCCGGCGGTGTTGGCGCCCAAACGGCTCAACACCTGTGTGGCAAAGAAACCACCAGCGCCGTTGCCGGCGTCTACAACAATGTGCATGCCCTTTAAGGGTTCGTTTTCACCGCCCAAAGCCTGACGAATCTTCTTGCGGAGATGATGGCCGTAACGTTCAATGAGGTCATACTTCTGCACCTTGGTCAGGTCGCCGGTTACTACAGGGTTACGGGAGGCATTTTTCAGGATAGCAATTACGTCATCATGCTCCACGCCGCCATCCTTGGTGAAGAATTTCAGGCCATTGCGGTTGTAGGGCAGATGGCTGGCTGTAATCATGATGGAACCATCCATCTTCGTTTCCGGGAACACAATGGACATGAACATAGCCGGCGTAGACGCCAGGCCGCAGTCCACTGCCACCACGCCTGCCGCCGTCAGGGCGTTTAGTACGGCATGTTTGAGGTCACCGGCGGACAGCCGGGAATCATGGCCAACCGCTACACGCAAATCCTTTTTCTTCTTGCCGGTCTTTTCAGCCAGGAAATCCAGGAAACCACTGGTAATAACATTGGCCGCATCTGTGCTGAGGGTTACCGGCTCATCGGCCACTCCCTCGATAGCTACACCACGCACATCGCTGCCATTTGCCAGTTTCATCAGATTCTTTTCCGGAATAATCATAGATAATGCCTCCCTTAGAATAGTACATATATCTGTATAATTCGCCGTCATATAGAATAATTCCTGCCAATATGATATACTGTTTGCATGGCTACCGAACGGTGGCGGTTAATCTATGGCCCTGGGAAGGGGCGCTGAACGATGAGTAGATATGACTTTTATCTGATACTGATTTTAGTTCTTGCGCTTGTGCTAACCATTAAGTCATAAGAAAAGCCGCCTAACGATGTCCAGTCAGCAGGCGGCAATTCTTATTCATTGTCATCTCTGTAGGGCTGACCGTCACCGGTAGCCTTTCTTTTGTTTATCATATCATTTTTCACGCGAAAAATCAATATTTCAGCCTTCGCCGAAGAATTCGTTCTCCACGGCAATGCACAGCATGTGATAAACCGGCAGGTGCAATTCCTGAATTTTATATGTTTCGTCCTCGGGCACGCAAATATTGACAGCGGCCAGATTATTGGCTTTGATTTTACCGCCGCTGCGCCCCAGCAGGCTGATGGTTTTCACGCCCTTGACCTTGGCCATTTCCAAAGCGTAAATCACGTTGGTGGAGTTGCCGGAAGTGGAAATGCCCAGCAGCACATCACCTTCATCACCCATGCCCAAAAGCTGCTGGGCAAAGGACAAGTCTGGCGCCTGGTCATTGGCAAAGGCCGTGTTGAGCGCTACCTGATTGACCATGGACAGGGCCGGTAATGCTCCCTGCAGATTATCAATAAGATACTGCGCATCTTCGCCGCAATGCTGGCGAATCTTATCTGCCAGTTCGCCCTTGATTTCCCGTTTCAGCAGAAAGCCTTTCATCAGTTCCCCGACGATATGCTCGCTATCCGCAGCGCTGCCGCCATTGCCACAAATTATGAGCTTATGCCCATGGCGATAGCTGTCACAGATGGCCTCCACCGCCGCCTGCAAATCTTCCCGGCACACCGCAAGCTGCGGATAACGGGCAATTAAATCATCAATACATTTTAACGTGGATTCTTTAACCATTACAATACAACCCCAAGCCTTTTCATATATCTGTCAGACACCCAAGGACGGGCGCCAGCGGCCGTAAATCCCCGGAAGGGATTTCAGGCCGCAGTTTCTTTTGGTTCTTTTATCTATTCCGGTATTTATTCGCCGTGCTGCGTGCATCGTATCCGTCCTGCGGGCCGCGGATGTCCTGAATCTGCTGCCGCGGCGTAATATCTACAGGCTCATTGCTGCGGCTATAATCATTCATCCGGGACGCATACACATTATCGTTATTGCGGTTACGGAACTTATTCCACAGCCAGCGAATTGCCATAAAGGCTACCAACACCATAACGACATTGGCTATCAGGCCAAAGACATCCCCCAGCAGGCTGCTGCCGAACAGATTGCCGAGCATAGAGCCGAGCAGCATACCACCGGCAAACAGCCCGATAGTTCTGAGCGCACTGCCCCAGCGGCTGCCGCTCTGGGCATTGGCTGCCGTATTTGCATTGGCACTGCTCTTACTGTTGGCTGCCGGTGCATTTTTATCAAGGCTCTTTGCATCCTTGGAGGGCTTATAGGTCTCACCATTGCCGGAAACGGATTTGCTGTTGCTGTTATTGCTGGGCGTGCTCGCCTTTGGCGCAGATTTCGGTGCCAGACTCTTGGCACCACCGCCAATTTTTGCACCGCCCTTGGCAGCATAAGCTGTCGATACATAAGCATCATTTATCACCGGCACTGTGGTCATAACCATAGCGCCCACCATCATGGCGGCGAGGATTTTTTTCGTCTTCATAATGTTCTCTCCTTTTTATTTTGTCAGTTATTCCTTATAGGACTTTATGTCCTCCGGGAAAGCATATATTTCCCCCACCGTGTCCAATTCCCCGGACAAATAGCGGTCGATATCGTCTACGTCTATATACAGCTTGCAGTCAATATCCAGATAGCCCTGCTCAGCGCCATTTGACAGGTCACGAATGGCCATCAGTTTTTCCCGCAATTTCAACAATTCGCTGCGCGTGGCGTGAATATCCAGTTTTACCTGAGGTACGCCGTATTCCTTCAAGACTTCGTCCATGGTCATACGTTGTGACATAGTGTTCATCCTTTCATCTTTGACTTTTTGATGTTTATAATTCTAGCAACTATATCTGAAAATAAACTGATATACCGGCTTATTTCTTTTGTCCTGCCTTCATGCGGTCCAGAATTTGCTGTAACTGGCGCTTCTGACGCAAGTGGGTTTCATAATCCAAATCATTGGAATCAATGGCCAGACGCCTGTTGATGGCGTCAATGCTTTGCTGCAAACGGGCCATGGCTGCATTTTTATTGTCCATTCTGATAGCCTCCGTTTACTAGTATAGCAGAGTTTGTTTTATGTCACAATTCATATTGGCTTATTTTGCCTGCGACAAAATTTGAATAATGAGGCTATAATATATATAACATACAATGCCCATCAGGAAAGAGGTACTATCATGAGCAATACATATAAAAGAAAAAAAGAATATTACGTCAGTCTGCAGCAAAATGCCCTCAGCCTCACGCAGGACTATCAAAAACAAAGCAGCCATCTCACCCTGATGCGCACCATGTGTTTTTTGGCGCTGATATTTTCTCTGGCCGGAGCCTATGACGGCCTCACTATCGGCCTGCTGTTGTCGCCCATATTATTTATTGCTTTCGTTGTCCTCATTCGCCGTCATAATCAGTTAAAGGCAAAACAACGTCATCTGGACAACGAAATCGCCGTTTTGCAGGATTATCTGAGCCGCTTTGATAACAGCTGGTCAAGCCTGCCCGTCGATGGTCAGGAATTCTGCCGGGCCAACCGCCCTCAGGATGTGGATTTACATATTTTCGGCTCAGCCTCGCTGTTTCAGTACCTCTGCGCCGCCCGTACCAAAGGCGGACGGACAGCCCTCAGTAAAGCACTTTCTCCGGTACCGCCTGCCCGGGACGTTATCCTGCGGCGTCAGGACGGAGTTCGGGAACTGCTGGAGCATCCCCGTTTGTGTGTAGATCTGGAGGCACTGGCAAGACTGCTGCCAGCTGGTCACGATACAACACCCCTGATACAGAATATCGGCAGCCATCACCAGCATATCAGCCATACACTGCAGCGCACGGCCTGGATTCTGCCTCTGCTGACGTTTTTCAGTCTGGCAATGGCTACAGGCGATATGGTTGACTGGCATATCCCCGGCCTGTTTGTCCTGCTGCAATTCACCATCGCCATGATATTCCATCGGCAGAATCAGGCTATTCTCGCCCCCTTGCATACACTTCATCAGGAACTGCATATCTATCAGACCTTATTTGTACGTCTGAGTGAGACAAACTTTACAGGTAAAACTCTTGCCGGTCTTGCAGTTAAACTTTCCGGTGGAGCAGTCCCAGCCCTGCAGAAACTTGCCCGGCTTGCCGACCATGTGAACCTCTGCCGCAATCTCTTTTTCTTTGTACTGGGCAATGCCCTGCTGCTCTGGGACTGCCACTGTGCCGCCCGTTTCAGCCGCTGGCAGGACAATGCCGCCCACGAGCTGAAGGACTGGCTGGATGCCTGGGCCGAAATGGAACTCTATCTGTCACTGGCTATAGCAGGACATACACGCGAACAGTACTGCTTTCCCAAAATTCTGGACGGGGCTCCGCAATTAAAGACCACCGCCCTTACCTCCCTCTTGCTTGACGCGTCAAAGGCCGTACCCAATGACACTACCATGTCAGCAGAAACGCGCATCATCACCGGTTCTAATATGTCCGGAAAAACAACTTATATGCGCACGCTGGCAAGTTCTCTGGTACTGGCCTATGCCGGCGCTCCTGTATGCGCTCGCAGCTTTGCCTTCACCCCCATGCGCATCTTTACCTCCATTCAGGTACACGATGACCAAAGTCAGGGAATTTCCACCTTTTATGCGGAACTGCTGCGCATCAAGCAGATGGTGGATTTCTGCAAAAAACAGCAGCCCATGTTTATCTGCATTGACGAAATCTTCAAAGGCACAAATTCCGCTGACCGCATTATTGGCGCCCGGGAAGCCATCGCCCGTCTGACACAGCCATATTGTCTCATGCTGGTATCCACCCACGATTTTGAGTTATGCGATATCGAATCTCCCAACAATACCCCCGTTACCAACTTCCATTTTGCCGAATACTACGAGGATAACAGGATAAAATTCGACTATACAATAAAGAACGGCCGCTGTCAGACCACTAACGCACAATATTTGTTAAAAATGGCTGGAATTCTATAGACAAATGTCTTTTTGTATGATAACATAGGGACTGTCTTATTTTGGAAGTACCTATGTTTTTTGTCAGTAGACAGAAACCTGTTCTTATCATGCAAGGAGGACACTATTCATGGAATCATTTATCCCTATGCTTAATGCCATTGACTCCTTTATGTGGGGGCCGCCGCTTATCACTTTGCTGGTGGGCACCGGCATTTACCTGACCCTGCGGCTGAAGCTCCTGCAGGTAGTACGCCTGCCCAAGGCGCTGTCCCTCATCTTCAAGGCCAAAAACCACGGCGAAGGTGACGTGTCAAGTTTCAAAGCTCTCTGTGTGGCGCTTGCCGCAACAGTGGGTACAGGTAATATAGTCGGCGTGGCTACGGCGGTAAAAATCGGCGGCCCCGGCGCTATCTTCTGGATGTGGATGGCCGCCTTCTTCGGTATGGCTACCAAGTACGCCGAAGGACTGCTGGCAGTCAAATACCGCAGCACCGATGCCAAAGGCAATATCGCAGGCGGTCCCATGTACTACATCCGTCAGGGCATGGGTGAAAAGTATAAGCCGCTGGCTACCTTCTTTGCTGCGGCTACGATTCTGGTTGCCTACTTCGGTATCGGCACTTTCCCGCAGGTCAACGCCATTGTAGACAGCGCTGAAATCTCCTTCGGTCTGTCAAAAATTCTGACGGGATTCTTACTGACGGTTCTGATTGCCGCCATCACCATCGGCGGTCTGCAGAGCATCGCTAAAGTGGCCTCCAAGGTCATTCCCTTCATGGCGATTATGTATATCGCCATCAGTCTGGGGCTTATCGTAATGAATATTGATGCCCTGCCTGCAGCTGTGGCACTGGTTCTGGAATCAGCCTTCACGGGTACGGCTGCCGCCGGTGGTTTTGCCGGCTCCACCATCATGATGGCCATGCAGAACGGTATCGCCAGAGGCGTATTCTCCAATGAATCCGGCCTTGGCTCTGCGCCGATTGCCGCCGCAGCCGCCAAAACCAAGGAACCTGCCGAACAGGGTCTTATCTCCATGACAGGCACTTTTATCGACACCATCATCATCTGCACCATGACGGGACTTGCTCTCGTCCTCACGGGCGTATGGCAGGGTGATGCCGCCGGTGCTGCCATGACCAGTGCCGCCTTTGCTTCCACTTACGGCAATATCGGCAGCATGCTCCTCACCGTAGCGTTGGTGCTCTTTGCCTTTACTACTATCTTAGGCTGGAACTACTACGGCGAACGCGCCTGCATTTACCTCTTCGGCACCAAGGGCGTCATGCCTTACCGTCTCATCTTCATCGCCCTGATTGCCAGCGGCGGTTTCCTGAAACTCGAAGCCATCTGGATTCTGGCTGACATTGTCAACGGCCTGATGGCCATTCCAAACCTCATTGCCCTGATTGCCCTCTCCGGCGTAGTTGTGGCTGAAACGGAAAGTTATCTGACCCGCAAGGGAGAGCTTGCTGAAGAAAAGGAAGCTGATACTCCCATACTCAGCGAATAATTTATGACATAAAAAATCCGTACCATAAAGGCACGGATTTTTTTATTGCCAAAGTTTATTAAAAGCTGCCGCCCATTTTCTCCAAGGAGTCAATGACCACAGCGCAGTCGGCCTTCACATGCTGGAGGACGAAACGCATTTTTGCTTCGGGAATAGCTACGCAGCCGCCGGTATAGGGCTTTTTATCCCCCAGGCAATGGAGGAAAATCGCCGAACCTTTACCGGGAGTTCCCTGTTCATTGTAGCTGATATTCAAGCAGTAAATGTACTGCGGATTATAATCAACAATGTGCTCGCTGTCCTTTTTGTTCAGGGATGGGTACTGGCGGATATCTACCATTTCATTATACTTCATGCCGGGACGGACATCACCTGACCAGTAGATGTTTTCATCCACCTGCTTGTAAGGAATAGCACAGCCCGGGTCAGCTGCAATGCCGAAAGCTGCGGTAAAGTGGAATGTTCCCACAGGGGTCTTGCTGTCCCCTTCCTTTTCTTTGCCCAAACCATTTTTGCCGATAAAGCCCGGCGTGCTCATAATCTGCTGCCACTGACCCTGAGCATTTTTTTCATGCAGGGAAATCCAGGCCGTGGTCTCTCCTGCCGCACCGACTACAAACAGCTGTTTTGCCGTCTTGGCAGCCGGCAGATTCTGCACCCATTTCGGGGAAGCCTGCACCGCCAGATTGGACTGCGGCAGTTTTTCCACCGGGAAGTTAAAGTAGGTATCAGGATAGGGCTCATTTCTCAGGGTAAAGTGCCACCATTCCTCCGGCAGAGGCTTAAAGCCATGACGAGTCATAGCCTCCCGAAGAATCATGCGGTTTTGAATCTGCTGCTGCGTCAGATTACCCTTGTAATCAGGATGGGAAAGCTCTCCAAAGTAATCAAAGGTGCCGCCCATGTCCAATTCCTTGCCCGTGGACATATCAAAGAGGGTCAAATCAATTGTGCTGCCACGGCTATGACCGGATTTGGCATCTATATACCCCTCGGCAAACAGGCGGTTCTTTTCCACCTGCGGATAAAAATAGGGCTTCATGCGTTTGTCGTTCAGCTTCTCCGCCCATCTGACAAAGTGGTCAACGGCCATCTGTGGACGGTAGGCATCATAAACCTTCAACCGATATCCCTTGGCCTTTAATTCATCAGAAACCTCCTTTAAAGCTAAAGCGGCTTCTTTGGTCATCAAAGCGCAGGGTTCGTAATACCCTGTAATCCGTTCACCAACAAAGTTATAGGTGGAATAGTAGCGGATTTCCTGAATGATATCCGGCACCACGTCGGAAAGGACTACAAACCCCGATGAATCCAACGGATTTACATTGCGGGATTCAGCTCTGACCGGTGTGGTAAAATTCACCAGCAAAAGCCCCAACATCAACAAAGGCAGAATAAGCCTGCCCCAAAAACGTTTAGTGTTCATAGAGACCTCCTTAATAACATACGCCATATTATATTATCTTTATAATTTCAACAAAATAAACTAAAATCCTGCCATGTCTATATTTATTTATCTGGCACAGAAGCCAACGCTCGTAATACCATCTATGGTTTCTACGGCTTTGCCATTCTGATAGTGCAAATCAGATACAAGGACTTTTCTTATGTAATGTTTCTGCCGTTCACCATTAGCAAAGGTGAAATAGCTGCTGGCTGAGTGGATTACCAGCGGATTACCATTGTCATCATGGCCTAAGTACATCATGACATGGCCGGGCTTGAAGATGAGTGCCCCTACCGGCACATCCTGCATTTTTGCCCAGCGCTGTGACGTGGAAAGTCCGGCAAAACTGAGTGACTGCGGCATTGCCAGTTCCTGCTGGTCAGCATCCCGGGGGATTTCGAGCCCCATGCTGCGATAGACATCCTCTACATAGGAAGAACAATCAACGCTGTCCTCCATGCCGCCCCAGCCATAGACATCGCCCAAAAATTTCAAACTCTGACGAATGAAGTTGTTTTTTGTGCAGGGCAAAAAGCCCTTGTGTACTGTATCATCATTGGTGATTTTTACTTTGGCCTCGGTTAAAACGCCGTTTACTTCCACCGGAACATACGCCAGCCATGTGTTATCAGCCTGCGGCTTATCATTTGCCAGCGGAATGACGCTGCCCATCTGGAAGAGAACTTTCCATGCACCGCCCACGGCCACCACTTTTTTATTGGCGGTCACTACGAGAAAATCCTTGGGATTCACATAGCGCTGCCAATGTTTTCTGTCGGTGATAGCCATAGCCCCCAGACTTACCCAGCCGGTATAATGACGGCTCTGGCAAAAAGCAAACGCGCCATCGGCACTCGTATGCAGGACGATAAGCGGTTCTGCCGGGTCAAGAGCCGTGCCCTGCAGATTATCGTAATGAAGGAAAGAGGCATCGTCATAATAATTCTGCGGTGTCGGCAGCAGACGCATATTCGTCCGCTCCGTGGTCAGCGCATAACGCCCCTTGACCGTCCCCGTCAAAACGCCCAGATTACAGTTGGCTTGTGCCTGTCTGTAACTGTCCAGCGTGATAGCCTGCCCCTGCGCATCATACACCTCGCCCGGCGTCATTTCACCACGAAAATCCTGCTGGCCGGCCAATATCATTTCCTTTAATTTGTCGGCAGGCACATTGATATTAAATGCTGCCAAATCCACCAGACTGGCGCTCTTTTCCCTCATGGCTTTATTAGTGGCTGCAATTTCCTTGCCCGTGAGCAGCAGCTTGTCGCCATCAACAGTGCGATTTGTCCAATAAGCAGCCGTTGCGCGTTCATCCTCAATGGAGATAGACGCCTCTCCCAGCGCCGGCAGGGTCATTACTGCCAGAGCCAAAAGCCATAAGCAGCGGCCTGCCAATGTGTTCATAAAATTTTTCCTCATTGCAAGACTCCCTTTCAGTAAATAAAAACACCTTGCTTTGTTTATTCTACAAAGCAAGGCAAATTTCCTATTTATTTTTTATTCTCCGGCCTTATTTTTACAGATAAGCTGTGTCAATGTTCCCATAGGACAGCATACGCACCATGAGCGGGGCTTGTAGAGAAACAGGAGCACCAGCGCAATGATTTCCGACGTCCAAAAAAATCCGTAAAGACCGAAGGCAAACTGCGCCTGCCAGTCAGAAAGGCCGGCATAAGACCATTCCCAAGGAATATGAAAGGTCATAAAGAGGCTTACTGCCGCCGTAAGGGAACCTGCACCGCTGTAAACCAGCCAGGTCTTATACAGCACCACGCCGAACATGCCAAAAAAAACAGCCATGAAGACATAGCGAAAGATTTTCCCTTTCATCCAGCCGGGCATCTCCCTGTTGCGTGACAAGCCCAGCAGCCCCAGTGCCCTGAGCGTCTGCCCCCTGTCGCAGTAGCGGTTGCAAAAGAGCTTGTTGCCGTAACCGATAGCAAAAACCAGTGGGAGCAAAAAACTTATCAACCCCAGCCAGGCAAATATGATATTGAAAAAGCCCAGACTGAAATACAAAAGCGACCAAAGCCACAGATAATTATACCAATGCTTCATTAGCTCCTTGCCTCCAAACTTATGGCTGATGCCGGACAGGTCTGGGCACACTTGCCGCAGCCCCGGCAGATTTCCGCGTTCACCCTGGCATAACTTCCCCGATACACCGCAATCGCCCCAAAGGGACAAATATCCATGCAGCTGCCGCAGGCAGCACAGATGGAAATATCCACCACAGCCTTACGTGGGGATAATTTTTTGGTCAATGCAATCACCTCAAATTTAGCTACTCCTTAGTATTCTGTTTACAGACATAGCTGGTACTTCTTCCAGCTCCCAGACGTTCGATAAAATTTTCCTCGGTAAGCCGTTTCAATGCTGCTTCAATCGAAGCATTACCTATACTTGGACAATTTTTTACCACATCCTGTTTAGTAAACTTACCCAGCTTTTGCTGTACGTATACCTTCACAATATCATAAGCTGTACTCTTGCTCCCTGCACTTTCGGCGATAGTTATCCTGTTTTCAAAATCACGATAGCAGGCAAGAACTATTCCCAGCATGTATTTCACAAAAGGCATGGGGTCATTTTTTTCCCTCAGCCATCCCTGATCTGATTCATACAGGGCATCGTAGTAATCTTCCTTGGTATCAGCAATGGCCTTTTCAATACTGATATAGCGTCCCACCAAATAGCCGCTGCGATACAGCAGCAATAAAGTGAGCAAACGGCTCATCCGCCCATTACCATCATTAAAGGGATGGATACATAAAAAATCCAAAATAAATATGGGAATAAGCAGCAGGGGATGTAGCAGTTCCTTTCCCAAACAATCCCCGTAACTTTGACAAACAGCTTCTACCGCCCCCGGAGTTTCGTATGGTTCCAAGGGCTTAAACAATACCTGCTTGCTGCCATCAGGCAAGGTCATATCTATCTCATTGGGCGTTGTCTTAAAACGGCCGCCGTAGGAAAGTTCCGTGTACCTCAGTATATCGCGGTGCAGCTGCAAAATATGATTTGCCGTCACAGGGATATACTCATAACTTTCATTGATAATATTCAACACATTCCGATAACCAAGAATTTCCTTTTCATCACGGTTACGCGGCGTAGTCTTATCTGCGACCAGCTGTTTCAAGCGAGCTTCGGTAGTCACAATCCCTTCAATGCGGTTCGATGCTTCCGTACTTTGTATTTTGGCAATCTCAATCAGCCGCTTTAGTTCAACAGGCTTTTGCCTAATGTACAATTCCTGCTTTCCCTTATATTCCTGAATGGCAGATATATAGGATATAATTTGGTTATCCCAGGAAATATCTTTTAATTTTGTATAATCAAACGAGCGCATATTTTTCTCCTAACCTATATATATTCTCCTAATTATATCATATTTTTGGGAGAAAAACATTTTTTTAGGAAATAATGCCTTTCCAACCAACTCAATTTTTCCTCAGTAAAATGCTTTACATCTATCTGCCGCTGTCCTACAATAGTTTACATACATTTACAATGGGAAAGGATAGGGATATATTTGAGTGAGGACAAGGATGAAATACTGAATAAACCATTTGCGGAAATCGGGGAAAAACTGCATCTGTTATTGCAAACCGGCGCAACGCTGATGGAAAACGGAGCCGACAGCGACAGAACCGTACGGGATATGCGGCGCGCCGCGGCCTTTATGGGGATTGACAGCGAGCACATGAACCAGCATGTACTATACACCACCTTAATGTTAAATGTCAGTGACAGCCGTCACTCCTATACGGAATTCTGCAAATACCAAAAACATGGCATAAATATGACTATCCTGTCAGCAGTCAGCAAGCTGACCTGGCGCGCTTTGGCGCAAAATTACAGTCTGGAGGCCTTCCGGCGGCAGCTTAACAATATCAGAAATCTGCCCCGGGCGTATCCCGTATGGCTGACCGCCTTGGGCGCAGGCGCTGCCTGCGGCGGTTTTTGCAAGCTCTTTGGCGGCAGCTGGCTGGATTTTCTGCTAACGGCCATCTGCTCCCTGCTGGGCTTTTATGTACGCCGCCTCTGCACAGCTTACGCCTTTAACACCTACGCCACCATAGCCATTACTTCTTTTGTGACCACGCTTTTAGCATGGAGTACCCAGTTTTTGACCGGGGTACTTAATTGGTATCCCCTCATTGCCTGTACGCTATTCCTTGTACCGGGCATTCCGCTTATCAATGCCGTTGACGATTTACTCAATAATTTTATCGTAGCCGGTATGACCAGAGCCATGCACACGCTTCTCGTTGTCGGCAGCATGACCTTCGGCATTGTCATTGCCATCCGTCTCTGCGGTGTGACGGATTTTACCAGCGTCCAGCTGACACCGGATACGGTTTATTTCTCACAGGTAGTAGCTGCTGCCATCGGCGCTGTCGGCTTTTCCATCATCTTCAATGTGCCGCCCCGGATTCTGCCCGTTGTTGCCGTTGGCGGCATTATCACGGTGCTTATCCGCAATATAACCGTGCTGGAAATGGGACTTTCCCAGACAGCCGGTTCTTTTTTGGGGGCTGCCGTGGTCGGGCTTATCGCCCTGAAGGCGATTCACTGGTTCCATACGCCCAATATCGTCATGACCATTCCTTCGGCCATTCCCATGATTCCCGGCGTGCTGCTTTACCGCCTGCTTTTTGCCCTGCTGAACATTGACTTCATCACCGCCGAGGAATTTTTTATCAGCCTGCGCAGCGGCATTGATGCCATCACCATCATTATCGGCATTGCCGTAGGCGTTGCCATCCCCAATATCTTTATCCATCGCCAAATTGAGCGGCGCAAGCAGGACAATGTCCAAAAATTACTGGCCAAGCGCTATGCCGAAGCAGCAGATTGATTAGGAAAGAAGGTTATTTATGACCCTGACAGAAACCAACTCATCCCATCGCAGGGCCTTTATGTACGGCATACATGACGGTACGCCCATTGCCCTTGGTTATTTTGTGGTATCTTTTACGCTGGGCATTGCCGCCCGTAATGCCGGACTTACTCCCTTTGAGGGTTTTCTGGCCAGCTTTTTCAACAATGCCTCGGCCGGTGAATATGCCGCCTTTACCATTATCGCCGCCGATGCCTCCTATCTGGAACTGGCCGTTATGACGCTGGTGGCCAATGCCCGTTACCTGCTGATGAGCTGTGTGGTGAGCCAGAAGTTTTCCCCGGATACCAATATTCTCCACCGCGTGCTGGTCGGTTTTGATATTACCGATGAAATTTTCGGCATCACCATCGCCCGTAAAGGCCCTTTAAATCCCTACTACAACTACGGCGCCATGAGCGTGGCCCTGCCGGGCTGGTCAGTCGGCACAGCCCTCGGCGTAATGGCCGGAAACCTCCTGCCGGAGGCAGCCGTGAGCGCCCTGAGCGTAGCCCTGTTTGGCATGTTTATCTGGGTCATCATCCCTCCTGCCAGAGACAACCGTATTATCGGCGCACTGGTAGCCATCAGCTTTATCGCCAGTTTCGCCTGTACCCACCTGCCTGTAATCAGCGAATTATCCGGCGGCACCCGAACCATTATCCTGACCGTAGCAATTGCCACGGTTGGCGCCCTTCTGCATCCGCTAAAGGAACAAAATTCATAGCACACAAAGCACAAAGCCCTGTCAGATATCTTTCTCTTCTGACAGGGCTTTAAAATCAACGGTAGGAGACCAGCTCCTCTATGCTCTTTGTTTTTTCATGGGTTGGCGTAGGCCGTACACCGTCAGCGGCATAGCCAAGGTCCAGCAGCAGCACCACTTTTTCATTATCCGGCAGCTTTAGGGCCTCTGCGGCTTTGTCAGGGTCAAAGAAATTCAGCCAGCAGCTGTCTACACCTTCAGCTGCAGCAGCCAGCATCATGTGCGTGGCTACGATACTGGCATCTTCAATGCCGGAAGTGTATTTGTCACCGGGGTAGGTAAATTCCTGATGCTGGTCATAAGTTACTGCCAGTACCAACGGAGCACCATAGCGGCAGGGCGTCAGGCTGTCTACTGTCTGCAGTGCATCCTCGGACTGCATGACGTAGATGTGCTGTGGCTGGCTGTTTTTGGCAGTCGGCGCCAGCTGACCGGCACGCAAAATCTTATCCAGCACATCCTGCGAAACCTTTTTGTCAGGATTGTACTTCTTACATGAATAGCGGTCTTGAGCAAGTTTCAGAAAGTCCATATTTACCTCCTTGGGCAGATGTTTACGTATGACCTAGTAAAGGTCATATTGTCTTATTCTTGCAAAATTTTCCTGTTCCTGCCAAATGATAAATTTTCCTTTACAATCAACGGACTGCACCATAAAATATATAACATATATATGCAGAAAGGAACATTCTCATGAATCATGATATATACATCTATCTCTTCGTTATGAGCGCTGTTACGCTGGCTATCCGCATACTCCCCGTCACCCTTATCCGCCGGCCGATAAAAAACGTCTTTCTGCGCTCGTTCCTGTTTTACGTCCCCTATGTGACGCTGGCAGTGATGACCTTCCCGGCCATCATGGACGCCACGCGCAGCCCCTATGCCGGACTTTTGGCGCTCATCACCGGCATCGTTCTGGCATGGAAAGGCCTCAGCCTGTTCAAAGTCGCGGCAGCCTGCTGTATAGTGGTGTTCGGCGTAGAACTTTTCCTGTTATAAATAATAAAAATCCCCCGGAAGATTATCACACGAGCTTCCGGGGGTTTATATTATTCCTTATCATCGCCGTACGGAAAAAATTCCGCCAGAACGCGTTCATCCTGCGGTTTTCCCAGATAAGTACCCAGCAAAAAGAACAACAGTGAGGCCGTAATGCCGATAGTAATCTGGTGCAGCCCCATAACCTTAAAGCCCATGCCCTGGGTCAGACAGTAGACAATCGTTCCACCGCTCATGGACAGGATTGCGCCCAGCTTATTGGCCTTACGCCAAAACAGACCTAAGAGCAGCATCCAAAAGAAAGCCGTTTCCAAACCGCCAAAGGCAAACATATTTATAATCCAAATCAGGCTTGGCGGTGTCAGGGCAATCACAAAAACAATTACACCGATAACGGCAGTCGCAGCCATGGACAGCAGGCGCAGCTGTTTCGTGCCCGGCTCCTTGCCCTGCTTATGGGCATGATGCAGGTATACGTCCTTGATAATGGCGGAAGAGGCCACAATCAGCAGGCCGGAAATAGTGGAGATAGAGGCCGCCAGCGGGCCGATAATTGCCAGCCCCACCAAGGCCGGCGGCATGACCGTGACGATTGTTTTCGGAATGATATTATCCACGCCGCCATAGGAAGCTAAATCCCCGGTAAGTACGCCATGCGCCAGAATTCCGGTGAAATTGATGCCGATATTCATAAAACCTACGACCACCGTACCGATAAGCATAGCCCGGTGCAGGCTGGCCGTATCCTTGTAGCTGATACCGCGCACAACTGACTGCGGCAGGGCAATGGTGCAGATACCGACCAAAATCCACTGTGTCAGGTACAGCCCGGCTGGCATGTGACCGCTGGAAAACGGCTCAAACATTTCCGGGTGGCTGCTGTGGAGATTAGCCATCAAATTCGTATAACCGCCCCCGGCCGCAAGTACATAGTACAGCAGCAGGACAATCCCCACCATCATCATCAACGCACAACAGGTATCAGTAATCGCCACCGCCCGGAAACCGCCGACAGTCGTATAGACAACCACGGCCAGACCAAAGAGCAACAAGCCCATTTCATAGCTGTACCCAGTCACTGCCGCAAACAGCTTGGCACCGCCCACAAACTGCGCCGTCATCGTTGCACAGAAAAACAAAACGATGATGAACGCCGCGAGGCTGGCCAGCCCATCTGACTGAAAGCGCTCCCGAATGATATCCACCACGGTAACAGCGTCAAATTTTCGCGACAACAATGCCACCCGTTTGCCGAAAATCCCCAATACGAGAAAAATAGCCGTGACCTGCACCACCGCCATGTAAATCCAGCCAAAGCCAATCTGCCAGGCCATGCCCGGGCCGCCGACAAAAGAACTCACGGAGCTATAAGTAGCGACCGTGGTCATGGCCAGTACAAAGCCGCCTAAATCATGATTGCCGATAAAATACTGCTGAACAAAGTTTTTCGCAAAGCCCCGGGCCTGCACCTGCCGTACATAAAAGCCAATGCCGACCATCACCGCCATAAAAACCAGCAGAGGTAAAAGCGCGGCCAGATTACCACCATTATTCATGGATATCAGCCCCCTTTTCCACCTGACTATCTTCCAAGGGCATATCCCGGAATACGAATTTCAGCAAAATTTTCACCAGCACGATGGCAAACAACCAAACGCCGATACTTGACGTGACCGCCCATAGCGGCAGACCAAAAATCTCCGTCTCTACGCTGGCCAGTCCAAACCCGGCCCAGCACCAAAATAAAATAAGTACCAGCAATGCCAGTCCCGTAAACACGGCCTCCCGGCGAATCTGCTGATACTTTTCCCATTCTGTCATAAATAAATACTCCTTTCGTACAGTTGCACCTTCAAAATTTATACCGTGCATACCGTCGCTATCTAGTGTACCGCAAAATGATGTTACAGGCAAACACAGCAGGATTTTTTTCCTGCAAAGCGAAGAATATCTACAAGGATTATTTTAGAAAGGATGATATATATGAAACGCCATATTATAATTCTGGCGCTTTGCCTTTGGGCAGTCAGCGCAGCCATCGTCTCCGCGTCCAGCACCATCTCAGGCACGGTCTACACCCCCAACACAGAACGGGGCATGCAAATAGCCAGAAGCGATGCCGGCGCAGGCATGATGTGGGACATGAGTGCCCCCAAAAACAAGAAAAACTCCGAACGTGCCGAAATCTGGCTTATCGGACAAAACATCAACTTTGCCGCCATCCCCTACGACACCATTCAAAAATGGTACCAGCAGGGCGTGATTCCTGCCAATCAGCCCATCTACAAAGCTGCAGCCGACGAAAAGGGCAAATTTGAATTCAAGGATATCCCTGCTAATGATTACTACGTCATGATTCTTGACCCCAACGGCAAGGAAATATCTCAAAACCTCACGGAAAAAGTCAGCCGTGACGAATTGCTGAAAAAACTCCCCCATGCTGACGAATTTGAACTGTTTATGGTAGGTATGCGCAGCTGTCTGGTACAAAAAGTAACCCTGCGCGATGGTCAGAAAATAAATATTCGTCCGGGAATCATTTAACCACGAGGAGGGAAACATTATGTCCATTCTTGAGGATATGCTGGCAGCCAACGCGGAATTTTGTGCCCATCCGCCCACAGACTATACACAGGAAGACCACAAGAAAAGCAAGCTGCCCCAAAAGCAGGTAGCCATCATCACCTGCATGGATACACGGCTGGTAAACTTCTTGGAGCCTGCCCTTGGCATTGGCCGCGGCGAAGCCAAGGTAATAAAAACCGCCGGCAACGGCGTTACCGACGTATTTGACGGCACCATCAGAAGCCTGCTGGTCTGCATCTACGAGCTGGGAGTCAAGGAAATCATCGTCATCGGCCATCATGAGTGCGGCATGGCCAATACCACTTCCGAAAGCCTGATAAAAGCCATGCTGGCCCGGGGCATAGCCAAAGAAGCCATCCACATGGTCAAAAAAGAATTAAAGGAATGGGCAGACGAATTTCACCACCCGGAACAAAACGTCCGCGACACCGTGGAATACATCCGCCTGAATCCCCTTATCCCTGCCGATGTCCCCATCCACGGCCTCATCTTCCATCCTCGTACCGGCAAGATAGATGTGGTGGAAAATGGCTATACATGAAATAAAAACTCCTGACAATTTTCAGCGTCAGGAGTTTTTATTTATCTATCCTTCCAAATCCATACCCGTTCCTTGACTTTTGCCTCGCGCAATGCTTCGTCCATGGCTTCCAGTGCCAGTTTGGACACCTCTGCCTGCGTGGAATACTCGTCATCAAACCGGCGTGACGCGCCTTTTTTAAACACTTCGTCCTTTGACTTGTCAAAGCCGTAAATCTCCACAGCGGCGTAGCTGTGAATTATGTACCTGCCCCAGCGGCTCCAGCTCATGGTCTGATACTGCTCGTAGCCCGTCAGCACTGGCATGACCACCAAATCGGCATTGAGCTTTTCCGCTACAGGGCGCATTAAATCCTTTAATTTCACCTTGCCTATGGCTTCCAGCCGGGCTTCATCCAGCGCCTCCCAGCATTCTTTTTCCGGGATATAGGTGACAGCATTCAGCGTGCCATTCAAGGGGATATGCAGACTGCGGTCAACGAGCCTGTCCAGATTGTCCTGTACGTTTTGCGAAGGAGTCATATAACTCTGCACCGTCAGGGGGAACTGCGCCACCCGTAAGGGTACACGCTGGGCAGCACAAACCTGAGCGGCAAAGCAGCAAAGCAGCATAAGCAAAGATAATAATATTTTCTTTTTCATTGCCAACACCTCACCTTATATGAATGGTTAATGGATGGACTTCTTCTTGAAGCGGCCGCCAACTATATCATGCACGGCATTGATGGTAACAAAGGCGCTTTCGTCCTTGTCGAGGACGATTTCCTTTAACTTGTCCACTTCCAGACGTGTTACCACGCAGTAAAGCACTTCCTTGCTCTCCCCGGTATAGCCGCCGGCGCCATGCAGCAGTGTCACACCGCGACCCAGACGGTCATTGAGGGCTGAGGTTATCTCGTCATGCTCATTGGTGACAATCATAACGGCATAGGATTCGTCCAGCCCTTTTATCACCACATCAATCATCTTGGAGATGACAAAGTACGCCACCAGTGAGTACATGGCCTTATCCCAGCCATAGAGGAGGCCGGCGCTGGACAGGATAAAGAGGTTGATAAACATAACTACTTCGCCGACAGAGAACACTGACTTTTTATCCATGATGATGGCTACAATCTCCGTGCCATCAAGACTGCCCCCGGCCCTTATTATCAACCCTACCCCCAAACCGTCAATAATACCGCCGAAAATCGCCGCCAAAAAGGGGTCATCCGTGACCTTGGGCACCGGACCGAAAATCTCCGACCAGACAGACAGAAAACAAATGGCAATCAAAGTGGCAATGGCAAAATTCTTGCCTATCTGTTTATAGCCCATAAAGAGAAAGGGGATGTTAAGCAATACCAGAAACACGCCCAAACTCATGCCGGTAAGTGTCTGCATCATAATGGACACACCGACAATGCCGCCGTCAATAACATTATTGGGAATTAAAAATAATTCCAAGCCCACAGCAGCGATAATCGCACCCACAAAAATCATCAAATACTTCTTCACATAAAACGATGCCTTACGGTGCTGCGCTATCTTCTGCTTTACCGTACTTTCCCTATAATCTGCCGATTCTTCCATAGGCCTGACACTCCCATATCTTTTCTTAATCACGCAATATCTTCTCATTTTATTATACATTGACACGGCATTATTTGTCATGCCAATTTTACCTCTGTATCTCACTAAAGTACAAATGTATTATATTGGAGTTTTTTGACGTGATTAGCCCATTTTTTGCGTGTTTTCTCGCGACTTTGATTGACTTTGATTGACTTTAGTTGTATGATATAAAAAAATCAAACTTTTGGAGCGTGATAGCCATGCTGACGGAAGAGCGCTATGCCATAATCCTCCGTATACTAGAAGAAAAAAAGGCTGTTACCGTCCTTGATTTAACCAAGGCTCTTGATGCCTCGGAATCCACGGTACGCCGCGACCTCACCGCCCTGCACAAAAGCGGGCGCCTGTACAAGGTTTACGGCGGTGCCACTTCCATCGACAACAACTACAGCAACGCCGAGGAAGACATGAAAACCAAAAACGATTTATTCCCCGAGGAAAAAATCGCCATTGCCCGTAAGGCAGCCAGTCTTATAAAGCGCAAAGACTTCGTTTACATTGATGCAGGCACCACCACACTGCACCTTATCGACTTTATTACAGAAACCAGTGCCATATTTGTCACCAATGGCATGCAGCATGCCGGCAAGCTGGCAGCTAAGGGCTTTAAGGTATTTATCATCGGCGGTGCCGTCAAGGCCATCACTGAGGCCGTAGTCGGTACGGAAGCATTAAGCAGCTTGAAGAACTACAATTTCACCAAGGGCTTTTTCGGTACCAACGGCATCAGCATGAAATCAGGTTTTTCCACTCCTGATGCCGATGAGGGCACCATCAAGGCCACGGCTCTTTCCCGGTGCAAAAATGCCTATGTTCTGGCTGACCAGTCAAAGTTCAACAAGATTTCCCCCATTACCTTTGCCCATATCTCCAGTGCTACCATCATTACCGGTAAACTGACGGATATAAAATATCGAGATTACACCACTATACTTGAAGGAGAGTAAGAGAATGATTTACACCGTAACCTTCAATCCATCCCTGGATTACATCGTCCGTCTGGACAGCTTTACGGCAGGCCAGATTAACCGTGTCAACTATGAGCAGGTTCTGGCCGGCGGCAAGGGCATCAACGTGTCCATCGTACTGAAAAATTTAGGCCATGACAACACGGCGCTTGGTTTTCTGGCTGGCTTTACCGGTGAGGAAATCAAATCCCAGCTGAAGGACTTTGGCGTAAAGAGCGATTTTGTCCAGCTGGAAAAGGGCTTCTCCCGTATAAACGTAAAGGCCAAGGCTGAAAACGAAACGGAAATCAACGGTCAGGGGCCGGACATCAGCGAAGCCAAGCAGCAGGAGCTTTTCGCCCAGCTTGATAAGCTGGTGGAAGGTGACACTTTGGTACTGGCAGGCTCCATTCCCAAGACGCTGCCGGACGATATTTATCAGCACATTATGGCGCGTCTGGATGGCAAAGGCATCCGCATTGTGGTTGATGCCGAAAAGAAACTGCTCCTCAATGTGCTGCAATATCATCCTTTCCTGATTAAACCCAACAATCATGAACTCGGCGATATGTTCGGTGTAACCCTCAAAACCGACGAGGAAATCATCACCTACGCCAAGAAGCTGCAGGAAAAAGGCGCGCAGAACGTGCTGATTTCCATGGCCGGTGACGGCGCTATTCTGCTGACGGCTGAGGGCCAGTCCTACAAGTGCCCGGCACCGAAGGGCAAGCTCATCAATTCCGTAGGCGCTGGCGACTCCATGGTAGCCGGCTTCATCACGGGCTACATGGAATCCAATGGCGATTTTGAACAGGCCTTCCACTGGGGCGTAGCTACCGGCTCCGCTTCTGCATTCAGCGAAAACCTTGCTACCCGACCTGAAGTAGAGGCGCTTTTGAAGACCATCGCCTAAACTAAAATTCAATTATATAATTGGGTGTTCGCCTGTAAGGCATTATTTATAAATTCTTTTTTTACAAAGGAGAGAACATTATGCGTATTACCGACCTGCTCAAGAGCGAGAGCATCGCTCTGGGTACTTCCCCGGCTGATAAAAACGCAGCCATCAATCAGCTGGCCGACCTCATGGAGGCTGGCGGCAACCTGTCCGACAAGGAACAGTACAAGAAAGATGTCTTTGCCCGTGAGGCCTCCGGCACGACCGGCCTCGGCGATGGTATCGCCACGCCGCATGCCAAGAGTGCTGGCGTAAAGGCTGCCGGTCTGGCCGCTATGACGGTTCCCGGCGGTATGGATTTTGCGTCCATGGACGGCCTGCCGAGCCGCCTGTTCTTCATGATTGCCGCGCCGGACTCTGCCAATGACGACCATCTGGCTATCTTGTCCAAGCTGGCTACCATGATTATGGACCCGGACTTCAAAGAGGCTCTTATCGCTGCCAAGACCAAGGAAGAATTCCTGAAACTCATCGACGATAAAGAAGATGGCAAATTCGTTGCCGCCGCAAGCGAAGCAAAAGAAGCAGCTCCTCAGGCTGACCACATTCAGGTGCTGGCTGTCACTGCCTGCCCCACGGGTATTGCCCACACCTTTATGGCCGCTGAAAGCCTCGAACAGCATGCTAAAAAGCGCGGTATTTCCATCAAGGTTGAAACCAACGGCTCCGGCGGTGCCAAGAACGTACTGACCGCTGACGAAATTGCCAAGGCTGATGCCATCATCGTCGCTGCTGACAAAAACGTGGCTATGGCCCGCTTTGATGGCAAACCGACCATCATCACCAAGGTTGCTGACGGCATCAACAAGGCAGACGAACTCCTTGACCGTGCCCTGTCCGGCAATGCTCCCATCTACCATGTGTCCGGCACTGATGCAGATGAATCTGCCGCTGATGTTTCCGGTGAAAGCCTTGGCCGTCAGATTTACAAACACCTGATGAACGGTGTCAGCCACATGCTGCCCTTCGTTGTCGGCGGTGGTATTCTCATCGCTCTGGCCTTCCTGTTCGATGATTACACCATTGACCCGTCAAACTTCGGTTCCAATACGCCGCTGGCTAAGTTCTTCAAGGATATCGGCGGTGCGTCCTTCGGTTTCATGCTGCCGATTCTCGCTGGTTTTATCGCCATGTCCATTGCTGACCGTCCGGGTCTGGCTGTGGGTTTTGTCGGCGGTGCGCTGGCAGGCACTACTGGCTCCGGTTTCCTCGGTGCTCTCGTAGCCGGTTTCGTAGCAGGTTATGCTGTAAACTTCCTGAAGAAAGCCTTCTCCTGCCTGCCGGAATCTCTCGACGGTATCAAACCCGTTCTGCTCTATCCGTTCTTCGGTATTCTGATTATCGGTTTCATCAGCATGTTCATCATTGCTCCGCCGGTTGGTGCTATCAACACCTGGCTCGTTGACACGCTGAAGAACATGGACCCCAACGCCCGCATTATGCTGGGTATCGTTATGGGCGGCATGATGGCTATCGACATGGGCGGCCCCATCAACAAGGCTGCTTATGTAACTGGTACGGGCCTCCTGGCCTCCGGTGAATACCATGTAATGGCCGCTGTTATGGCTGGCGGTATGGTTCCGCCTCTGGCTATCGCTCTGTGCACGACGTTCTTCAAGAACCGTTTCACCGAAAGCGAACGCAAAGCTGGTATTACCAACTATGTAATGGGTATGTCCTTCATCACTGAAGGTGCTATCCCGTTTGCCGCTGGTGACCCCCTGCGTGTAATTCCTTCCGTATTCATCGGCTCCGCTACGGCTGGTGCCCTCTCCATGGCCTTTGACTGCACCCTGCGTGCTCCCCATGGCGGCATCTTCGTAGTACCGACCATCGGCAATGCCGGCATGTATCTGGCAGCTATCGTCATCGGTGCTGTAGTAGGCTGCGCAGTGCTCTCCGTACTGAAAAAGCCCATTAAAGACTAATTCAACATAAAAATAATGGAGCTGTAATCAAAATGTTTTTGCATTCTGATTACAGCTCCATTTTCTTATATGGTTTTACATCCCTAAAAACGAGTTAATCTGGAAGTTTCTGATACTGGCCAGCATAGTTGTCTTTAGGGCTGCTGTCAGTGCCTTGCCGGTGGCCTGAGCAGCTTCGGTGTCGATATTGCCGTTGAGCAGGCCGGTGTTATTGAGCTGGTTGAGCCAGGCGATATTCTGCGCTACCTCGTTGATAGCCTGCTGATTAAGGCTCCGCTGCTGTCTTTTATAGTAGCTGTACATATAATCCTGTGTCTTTTTGCGGCTGTCCGACCAAAAACTGTCCATCAGCCCCAGCTTATACTTCGTCAGGTCATACTCATTAAGAGTCTTGTCCCATTCTTCCTGTTCCCTCGTTACCTCATTCCAGATATCCGCAAAACTCTCCCCGATCTCAGTCTTACTAACAGCAGTTTTCGTGCCTTTATATGATTTCTCTGCCAGCTTTTGCAAAGTCAGCAGCGTTTCCATAGCCATCTGTGACATAAATACAGCCCCCTTTCTGTCATATATATCGACAAAAAGGGGGCAAAACTTTAGCTATATTAGTCTTCTTCTACCGGGCGCAGGGCATTTTCCATCGGTGCCTTGGCGTGCGGCAGCAGGTCGCTCAGCATAGCTGTCTTCACCACGCCGTCCATATTGGTCATGATGATTTCCTTCACGTCAAACTCAGCCAGCAGCTGGCAGACAGCACCGTTAGGGATAAACGGCTCCTCGGTATCGGCGATTATCGCAATGGCATCAAATTCCCGTTTGCCATCGGCTACAGCCCGATACATGGCTACTTCCTCCGCAAAAACCGACAGCCGCGGTATGGCATTTTCTATATTACAGCCTGTGTAAAAAGTACCGTCACTTGCCAGCACACAAGCACCTATAGGCGCCTTTCCATAAGGCACATAGGCATTATCCATCACCTGCATTGCCGCCCGCACCATCGTATCCACTATTTCCGGATTCATTGTCCACTCACTCCTTTTGTCGCCAACACTATCTACTTTTACTATTCCCCGTCCATCAGCAAATTCCTTGTCGCGGGAAAATAAAATTTTTACACCACATCTACGCGGATAACCCCATCTATCTGCCGTACGGCATCAACGATGATGATACTCTTAATGCTCTGCTTGTTGAAAATCTCCAAGTCTATATACATGGATTTCTCGCCACTGTCATCAACTTCATCTTCATCGGCCTTGACCTTAATGCCGCGCACCCGGAGCTGCAAATCTTCCAGACAGCGGCTGATACGCATTAGCTGCCCCGGCCTGTCTACCGTATGGATATTAAGTGACAGATTTTTTTCATGGTCCACCCAATCATCCAGCCGTGACAGGCTGCCCAAAGTCACAAACACCAGCGCCGTACTGATAAGCGCGCCGGAATAATAACCGGCACCCACCGCCAGACCAACACCGGCTACCACCCATAAGCAGGCGGCGGTAGTAAGTCCCGTAACTGACAGCCCTTCTTTCATAATTGCACCGGCTCCCAAAAAACCAATGCCACTGACCACCTGCGCAGCCAGTCTGGCCGGGTCGGCATTAGTCTTGCCTTCAACATCCTGATAAAGCTCAATGGACATAATCATAATAAGGCAAGAGCCCAGACATACCAATACATTTGTCCGCAGGCCTGCCGATTTGCGCCGTGACTGCCGTTCATAACCAATGACACCGCCTAAAATACAGGCGAGAACCAGCCGCAGAAACAATTCACCCTCTGACAGCATATCCTCTTACCTCCGCAGCATTTTTATAGTTTTGTATTTATAATAATTTCTCCCTTCCTTCCCAAAATCCTTCCTGTACATGCAATATTCCGCCGCTCGGCTTAATATTATCCACAAAACAATCCACAGCTGTGGATAAAGCCTGTTTCCGATAATTATTTTTTCATTTTCCTTCTATAATATATAAGTGATATGTGTATATTGTTTAAAATAAACACGACAAAATCTGTGGACAATGTGGATAAATCCGTGGATAACCCTACATATCCCATCTTGACAAGCATAATTTCCATATATTTTGTGGTTTTTTCCACCAAATTTAGTCAATTTCTTGTGGATAACAGCATCCATTCCCATATATTTACAAAATTTCACTTTTTCCACAGCTTATATGGGGATTTTATTAAGTTTGCATTATAGTAACGGACATCGTCTGAAACTTCCTCTCCCAGCCATTCCGGCCGGAAAAATTTGCTGTCTTCAGCCGCCAGCTCGATTTCCGCCACTATTAGTCCTTCATTTTCCCCAGCAAAAACATCAATCTCCCATATATCGCCCCCGTGTTTTTCCCGATAACGTGTCTTGATCAGCACAGGCGGCTCTGCCATGCTCAAGAGCGCCTCGGCATCACTCAGCGGAATTTCATATTCAAATTCCGCCCGGCTTATGCCCTTATTTTTCCCCTTGATGGTCAAATATCCCTTATTCCCCTTTATTCTGACCCTCACAGTACGCTCCGGGACGGTTGACAGATAACCTTGGGCAATTTTTTCCCCCTGCTCCTGCGGCTGCCAGCCTGCTTTTACCAAAAACTTACGCTCGATTTCCTGCGCCATATTTACGACCTCCTTTTTTCTCAATGTAATTGTAGCACTTTTTTTTCTTACCTACTCCTTTTTTCATATTTCTTTGCTATAATAACACTATATGTCTTTAATTTGTTCATAACGCTATAAACTACAGTAAAGAAGGTATTGTTTTGCAAGAATCAAATATTCCGCCGCGTAAAGCCAAAAAGAAACAGCGTATTTGGCCTTGGTTACTGCTTATCTTTGTTTTTCTGGCAGCAGCTATCGGCGGCGCTTATTTCGCCAGCAACAGCCTGCTGGAAAAGCCGGCCACTGAAAACAAGCAGAAAGATGAACTGCTGACCGCCAAGGACAAAGCCACCATCATGATTATGGGCGTTGACGAGCGCGATGACGATGTGGGGCGCAGCGATACGCTGATGATTGCCTCCATCGACCCCAAAACCAATCAGGCTTCCCTGCTGTCTGTCCCCCGTGATACCCGGGTAAAGATAAAGGGACACGGCTTTGACAAGGTAAATGCGGCTTATGCCTACGGCAAGGAAAAACTCTCTCAGGATACGGTTGAACGCCTCCTCGGGGTTAATATTGACCACTATATCATCATCAACACCAAATCCTTTAAGAAGATAATTGATGCCATAGGCGGCATTGATATCGACGTGCCCAAGCGCATGCACTATGAAGACCCATGGGACGATGACGGAGGTCTGATTATCGACTTCCATCCCGGTATGCAGCACATGGACGGTGCGAAGGCCGTGACCTATGTGCGCTATCGTGATGAAGAGGGCGACCTTGGCCGTATCCGCCGTCAGCAGGACTTTGTGCGCGCCTGCATGGAAAAAATTGTCTCTCCGGCCATTATCCCGAAACTCCCTGTTGTCATCAAGGAGGTAATGGGCTCTATTGAAACTGACCTTTCCTTCCGTCAGCTGCTGGAATTTGCCGGTACCCTCAAGGAATCAAAAAACAACGGCCTCAAAACCGATATGGTGCCGGGACGCCCCCTCTATATTGAAGGTATCAGCTACTGGATTCCCGACCTGAACAAGCTCCGTATGACTGTTGCAGACACCTTGGGCGTATCCCTGAGCGGCAGGTACAAGACCCGTATGGAGGCTGATATCCGGGAATACGAAAACAGCATTCCTGCCAGCGCCAGCGAAGTACCGGCCAGTGATACATCTATTGGCCGTGCCAAACCTACGGACAGCAACAAGAACCGTAAGAAGGACGAAAAAACGGAGAAGGAACGGCGCAGTACCGGCAAGGAAAGCACAGGTAATAATAAGCGCAGCTCTGAAAGCGAGGAACGCAAGGAGAAACCATCGACAACCACCACGCCTACCTCTCCCTCTCCTGCTGCCGATGACCAAAACACCAGCAGCAATGAATCTGCCGCCCCTCCTACTCCCAGCAGCGGCGTCAGCAAAACGCGGTAAACAATAAAATAAACATTATGCCAGTATAACGGTTGCGTTCACAGCGATTGTTATACTGGCATTTTATTTAAAGCATCATAATAATAGCTTACATCTATTATATCCATACATATTTTATATTTGTCTTTTTGACACAACTGTTTATAATGATATATATTACAGTTATTTGTATTTTTGTATATTTTCACCATATAAATGTAAACTGTAACCAAACACACAGAAACCGCCCTGTCAAATGACTATAATATTCAGGGTAAGAAAGGAAGTATGGATATGAGCAATATAAATGAACTGGCTTTAAAGCTGCATAAAGATAATCAAGGAAAATTAGCTGTCCATAGCAAAGTTCCCTTGGAAACGGCAGATGATTTGACCTTGGCCTACACGCCCGGTGTAGCTGCACCCTGTCTGGCTATCAAGGAGGACAAGCGCAAAGTCTATGACTATACCAGCAAGGGCAACATGGTGGCCGTAGTCACCAATGGTACGGCTGTGCTGGGACTTGGTAATATCGGTGCCATGGCAGGGCTGCCGGTTATGGAGGGCAAAGCCATCCTCTTTAAGGGCTTTGCCGGTGTCGATGCCGTCCCTATCTGTCTTGATGCCAAAGAGCCTTTTGAAGTAATAAAGGCCGTACAGCTTATGGCACCGACCTTTGGCGGTATCAATCTGGAGGACATCAAGGCGCCCCAGTGTTTTGATATTGAAAAGGAGCTGAAGAAAACCCTTGATATCCCTGTGTTCCATGATGACCAGCACGGTACGGCTATCGTGGTTGTTTCCGCCCTTATCAACGCCTTTAAAATCGTCGGCAAGAACTTTGCTACAGCCAAATTCATAATCAATGGCGCCGGGGCTGCCGGTCAGGCCATTACACGCCTTATTCACAGTGCAGGCGGACGCAATATCATCCTCTGCGATTCCCGCGGCGCCATCTATGACGGCCGTCCCAACGGCATGAACCCATACAAGGAGGACATTGCCAAAATCACCAATCCTGACCATGAGGCCGGCCCTTTAAACGCTGTTATCCGCAAGGCTGATGTCTTTATCGGCGTGTCCGTGGCAGGTTGCGTGACGCCTGACATGGTACGCACGATGAAGAAAGATGCTATTGTCATGGGCATGGCCAATCCCGAGCCGGAAATCCTGCCACATCTGGCCAAGGAAGCCGGTGCCAGAATCGTCTGCACGGGGCGCTCCGACTTCCCCAATCAGGTAAATAATCTGCTGGCCTTCCCCGGCATCTTCCGCGGCGCTCTGGACGTACAGGCCAGCACCATCAACGAGGAAATGAAGATGGCGGCAGCCAATGCCATTGCTTCTCTGATAAGCCCCTCTGAACTGGATGAGGAGCATATCATCACCAGCCCCTTCAATCCTGAAGTAGCCCCCGCCGTGGCTGCCGCCGTAGCCAAAGCCGCCCGTAAGACCGGCGTAGCCAGAAACCGCAATATGACACCTGAAATGGTCGCCGAACATACTAGAGAACTGATAAAGAAATAAAGTACAAAACCGCTAAAATCAGCATCGCGATGTTGATTTTAGCGGTTTTTCTTAAATTCTATCCTTTAGCACAGCCACTGCCATATAAAAAGCAACAATGTTCACAATTCCCTCCAATATCAGCCCCGGTGCAGATGACAAACCTGCGGCAAGGCTGTCATAAAGCAGTGCCCCAAAAAGGGTATAGCCTGCTGCCATCACCAGACAGGCGGCCAGCAGCGCTACGAAGGTACGAGGAGCTCTAAGCCAGTTGCTGCCTTTTTCCATCAGTAATACAAAAGTCATAGCCATCAGGTATTTTATCAGCAGGGTCGGCCCTATCCACAGGGCAAATCCTCCCACAAAATCAGCCAGAGCCGAACCAAGACAGCCAGCCCAAACAGCCTCACGCCGCCCGGCCAGCACCACAAGCAGGAATATCGCCGCATCACCTAAATGGGCATAACCTAATGGGATGGGAATCTTCGGCACAAAGGTCAAAAAAAACACCACAGCCGTCATTACGGCTGTCAGGCAAAGCTCCCTTGTTGTCCAATGTCTATTATCTGCCGAGTAAGCTGACATATAAATCCCTCCATTTACCTATTGAATAAATATGTTTATATATTATATTGCCTATTATAGAGATTTGGTATTATTTGTCAATCAAAAATATTTATACTCGGTTGTTTATCTGCAAATATAAATTGCAGTTTGTAAGTTAGTTCGCGCTAAATTTATCCCGTTCATACGATGCGCGGGGTTCACGGGGAGTAATTTTTCTGTTTCCGCAAAACGACCCGCCCTGATAATTTCAGCTGTCCAGTTACCTGCGCCGGGCAGGCCAA
>ERZ842401.1200-NODE-1200-length-37817-cov-46.205815_pt1 | contig 37817 bp, 39 predicted proteins | sample MGYA00521270_ERZ842401 | MGnify/ENA primary metagenome ERZ842401 (study PRJEB31892, sample SAMEA3878208) | bioreactor metagenome | biome: Moose rumen | place: Sweden | collected 2011-10 | study: EMG produced TPA metagenomics assembly of the PRJEB12797 data set...
TTTGCAGGAAAAGCAATGTCAGTTCGGTGTCGTTTTGCTCCCACGTCATCAGCCAGTCAGGCTCGATGTGGCACTCCCAGCAACCATTGTATTGTCCAGACAACTTATGGGGCCGATACGTTGCTGGCAGCTGGCCTGTCTCTCCAAGCAATGCGACGGCATCCTTGAGCAGCCGCATGTCATAACCACGCTTTTCGCAGCGCTTTAAGTCCTTCAGGAAACGCTTTGAGGGTATGATGGTGTACTTCATACGTTGATGCCCAAGTCCTTAAACATTTCATCCGCAGAGCTGTATGTCTTCAGCCTGCCGTGCTTCATGTCGTCATGTGCCTGCTCGATGGCCTTCATCGTCTCGTCGTTGAGGTACTCGCCCGTCTCAGGGTCGTAGAGGCGGTGCTTGGTGGCAGATTTGGGCGACACCTTGTGCATCAGCACGCCCAGCGCTTTCAGGTACTCCATCAGAGCTTTGCCCTTGGCGCTGCGCTCGTTCAATGTGATAGTATAAGTTGCCATAATCTATATTATTTCTTTGAATTGTCTGTTGTGGTCTGTCTCAAGTCTCTCTCCGGCGACCCTCGCGCCGCAGTGATGGCTGTTAAGCCAAAGTAATGGAGTTGGGGGTATTTTTGCTCACCGCGCCGACGGCCCTCCCGCCGCCCGCCGTCGTGCGGGCCGCCTCAGAAGCGTGTATGTAGGTGAGCGGTGGCATGGGGGATAAGAGGGGGGGATTAAAACATCATTGCCTTGAAGTCGGCAAGCTTTATGATGCTTGTTTGGTTGTACTTTGCGAGGTCGGTCAAGTCGGCATCGCCACTGACGATGTAGTCGGCACCGATGGTGTCGGCCAGCGCAAGGAGATAGAGGTCCTTCGGGTCGCGGACGGCTATCGGGGCAACCTCAGCCTCGATGGTGGCGAACTGGCAGAAGGCGTTGATGATGGCCAACAGGTCGTCGAGGTCGGCGGGACCGAGGTACTTGCGAATCTTGTCGCGGCTGGCCACGTCGCGGATTTCCTCGATGAGGCGGCTGCAGACGTACACGTCGAAGCGCATGTCGGTCAGCATCCGGCGCACAAGCTGCGTCTGATGGCCGATGAGGAACGAAATCCAGAGGTTGGTGTCGATGATGACCTTCATAAACTATTTGCCATATCTTACGGCTCTCACCTCGTCCATGATTTCCTCTTCGCTGATGGCGGGATTGGCCGGGCGGCTGCCGACGAAGCGGTCGAGCAACTGCTCACGGGTCTCTGCCTGCCAGCCGAACTTGCGGATGAGTTCACGAAACAGCGACCAGTCCACGGCCGGCACGTTCACGTAAACGCCCTGCATCTGTACATTGTTAGTTGCTGTAATCATAACAAATAGGTATTTGAGTTGAATATTCGTTTGCAAAGGTACAACTTTTTTTGCAATTACCGCGCACTCGCCTCCATATTTTTTTTAAAATATTAGGTCAAACGCAGGGCGAGGAGAGATAAAACTTTTCCTTTCATAAAGATTTTGTTTTAGATGTTGAACTTAAAGTGAATTATAAATGTTTGTTTGTTGTTTCTTGCGTCAGCTGCAGCCCCCGCCGCCCGCCGTCGTGCGGGCCGCCTCAGAAGCGTGTATGTAGGTGAGCGTTGGCATGGGGGATAAGAGGGGGTATTATTGGTCTTGTTTTACGCTTTCCAAGTCGAAATAGAGCAAGCGAGTTTCGGAACCCTCGTCAGTCTTGGAGAGCGGCATGAAACCTTGCTTTAAGTAGAAAGGGATGGCATCGATATAAGCATCGACGGTAATAAAGCGACAGCCAGCCTTGTTGTCGCCTCTATATGACTCGATGATGGTATTAAGCATCATGCTTCCGATACCCAGTCCCCGGGCCGACTTGTCTGTGGCCAGGCGACATATCTTCAGTGCCGGGTAGCTCTTGAACATCTTACCCTGGGCGAAGAACTGCTTGCGGAAGCGGTTGTAGGCGGAGTTGCTGGGAAAGTCTGTCAGGGAGATACGGTCGTGAGCGAGGCTGAAATAGCCGGCAGCCTCGCCAGTAATGCCATCTTCCAGCACGTAGCTGGTGGCAAGACGCACGTGATAGTATAACGGCGCATCGGTGAGGATGAAGTCGTTCAGGTCTTCATCGCCACAGTCGAATGCTGCCACCTTGTCGTTCTCTCCAAGCCGACGCAGCTGTAGGTTTTCCTTGTTCATGTCTTAGAACGTGCAGTTTACACATCTTGAACGCATGAATTCGTAATCGCGCTGCATGCGTTCTATTTGTTCTGCCGGAAGCCTGGGCGGATTCTGCATCCGCAGTTCAAACTTGCGTGCCTCCTCACCGTAGAGCACGGGGGTTTCTCTGATTGGTCTTGCCATAATTATGCGCATTAAAGTGTTATAACGGGTGCAAAGGTAAGCAATTATTTTCAATTATCGTGCGATGATGGCGTTAAATAATCCTATCGTCTCACACACTTTCTCAGACCTTATGGGGTCTGAGTGTGGCGTTGCATTCTCAGACCTTATGGGGTCTGAGTGTGGCGTTGCATTCTCAGACCTTATGGGGTCTGAGTGTGGCGTTGCATTCTGCATCGCGTCCGCCGCCCTGCCGCCCGCCGTCGTGATATGCCACCTCGGTAGCCCATCTCATAGAGTCTGTACGATATGCCTTAAGGGTGTCAGGGTGACAGGACATGTTTAAACAAACGGGATGCACCCTGTTCAGGAGGTGACAGGAGGTGACAGGAGGGTGTCAGCGCTTTCGGCCTATCTTGTAACAGCGGCGCTTCTCGCCCTTGCCTTTCTGATAGCCTTTCCGGTGCAGGTAACTGCCTATCAGCGTGGCATTTGCCTGCGTAACCACGTTAACCTTCAGCTCGTCTTTCATCAGGGCGAGTATCTGCGTAGGACTCATGAGCAGCACTTCGTCGCCAGCCATCGGCTGGCGGAAGTGGTCTTCAAACAGACTGACGACACTGGGCGTCTCGTAGTAGTCGGCATTCTGGGCTATAATCTGCTGTTCGCGCTCACCCGTAAAGCCATACTCCTCGCCATGTTCTATCTCATAGACAATCTGGGCATAGAGCTGGCGATAGTCTATCGCCTTATCGCCCTGTGTGTCAGTGTCTATCACGCCGCTGACCTCGGCCACCAGGTAGCGGCGGCTGCCGCTTTCGTCCTTCAGCGGGACCAGCGAGTTGGTGGTGGCGCAAAAGGCGGCATAGCGCTGCTGTTGCTCGAAGGTGGTGGAATAGAGCTTGCGCTCCTTCACGTCGGTACGCTGTATGAGGTGCTTCAGGAAGGCAGTCTGCGCCTTCGATATCTGGTCGTACTCGTCGATATTGATGAGCAGGAAACGGCTCAGCGCCCGCAGCGCCTCCTTCTTGTTGGCAAAGTCGATACGGTCAATGTAGAACGGCATCAGTTCCCTGGGCAGCAGCAGGCGCATGAAGGTCGACTTGCGCGTGCCCTGTCCCCCCACCAGCATCAGCACCATCTGCGCACCATACAGCGCATCCTTGCCCGTGCGCCACTGGCTGACCATCGAGCGCATCCATATCTTGAAATTGTCGCGCCACTGGGGCGTCTGCGTCTTGACGCGGTCGGCCAGCTCGCCCAGGCGGTCGCGGCCATCCCATGACGGCAGCTCGCCAAGCCACTCCCGCACAGGGTCGTAGAGCCCTGTCCGCGTAGAGACGAGGATGCGTTCCAAGTCCTTCGGCCACACCTTGATACCCTCCTGCAGGGCCGCATTGTTGATGTCGTTCTGGGCCTCCACGGTCAGCGGTCTCCAGTCGAGCATGTAGCGGTATTTCTCCTGGTACTCCATTTCGCCCGTCACCGTGTTTTTGCGGAACATATAGCGGCGATGCAGGAACTCCTCCAGCAATTGCTGGTGCATCAGGCTCTTCTCAATAGGATTGGCCATGCCCAAGGGGTGCTTCTCGTAGATATTGTTGAAAGCAGCACGCACCATCACCTCCTTCTCCCAGAACATCCTCAGCCAGAGGGTCTGCGTGATGGCCAGCTCCTTGTCGATGCCGGCCTTCCGGCAGTCCGACGCCAGCCTTGCCAGGTACTCCTCCTTCTCCATTTCATGGCTGTACGCCAGCTTGCGGCAGATGAACTGGAACTTCGTGTTATCCATCTCGCGGCGCGTATAGCCCGGCAGCACCTCCGTGTCGAGCGTCACCTCGTCGGGCTGTCTGACCATCTGTGCCGTTTCCGCTGTCAGCGGTTCGGTGGGCTGGTCCATTTCAATAGGCTGAACCAGAGGCTGGTAGTAGGCCTTCGCATCATACGAGACACGGAAACTCTCGCTGCCGTCGTGCACGACCTCGGCTACCTTCATGCCCGTGGAGCCGTATGCAAACTCCGCTGCACGCTTGTAGGCATACTGCTGGAAAAGCGCAACCTGCGATTCCGTCGCAGGCATCCCGCCACCCGTCAGCCGGTAGGGAATCAGCACCAGCAGCGAACAGCCGCTGGTGCCCACAAACGACAGCAGCGTCTGCGGCCACAGGTTCACCTTCCGCCGCAGCCGTTCCAACACCTCAAGGCCCTCGTCGACGCGGAATTCCAGCAGCACCAGTCCCGTATAGCGTCCTCCGTCGCCTTGTGCAGGCCATATCTCGGGCAGTTCCTCGGTCACGAGCTGTCCGCTCATCATGCCATACGATGTCATGATGTCGCCATTGCCGCGTGCTGCCTCGACACGCTTCCTATACCTGCCCTCGCGTGTCCATTTCACGACGCTCTCAAGCGGTACACACTTTTCTTGCCACTCGCCGCGATAGCGGTATTTCATCCTAAGCTTTACGTTTGTCTCCATAGTGCCTTTGTTGTTGTTTACAATAATCTTAACAGCAAAAACCATGCCACTATGCCTCATATTCTCGAGAGAATCCAAGACTGTCAGCCTATCATCCTCCTGCCATCCTTGTCACCCTGCAAAAAGTGTGACAATACCCCTTCCTACTGACATTCTGTCATCCTGACACCCTCTTTTACAAAAATCCCTGCATCCCATCACACTCCTTCCTACGCCGACAAACACAAGCAGGACGCCACTTCGCCCCGGCGAGGACGTCATCGGGACATTCTCTGCACGGCGCAGGAACATTCCCTGCACGGCGCAGGAACATTCTCCGCACGGCATTCCGTTGAATATGTTAACGTTAAAAAAACGAAAAGAAAAGTATAACGTAACGAAAAAAAAACTATCTTTGCAGCGTTTTAACTTCAACTATGTTTAATAATTAAAGGAGAAAGAAAACTATGAAGAAGGTTCTTTTAGCAGTGATGGCTGTTGCTGCCATCGGGTTCACATCGTGCGGTAACAAGACTCAGGCAGTAGCTGAGGAGGTAGACTCTGTTGCCATCATCGACTCACTGGCTGCCGAGGCTGCCGAGGTTTCCATCAGCGCGCTGAGCGAGCAGCTGGAGGCTGGCGACGTCAACAAGTTCGAGGAGGTGCTGACCACCGTCAAGGAGAAGATTGCCGAGCTGATTCAGAGCAATCCTGAAATTGCCAAGGAGTATGTCGCCAAGGTGCAGAACTTCCTGAAGGAGAATGCCGACAAGGTGAAGGCTCTGGTAGGCGACAATGCTGCCGTGAGCGCTGCCGTGAGTGCCATTACCGACGTTGAGCCCGCCAGCGTGGTGAGCGGTCTGCTTCAGAGTGTCAGCGATGCTGCCACCGACGCCAAGGACGCTGCCGTGGAGGCTGCCAACGCCCAGGTGGACGCTGCCAAGGCTGCTGTCGAGGAGAAGGCTGCCGAGGCCAAGGATGCTGCCAAGGAGAAGGCTAACGAGGCTATCGACAATGCTGCCGACGGTGCCAAGAAGGCGCTGGGGCTGTAATGCGGGCTTCGCCCTAAATATAAAATAAAAAATAAGAGATAAGAGATAAAAGATAAGAGATAAGAGATAAGAGATAGCCCGGTAGGGTTTCGTTGAATAAAACGGCCGGTTCGTTGAATTAATTTCGCGAACCGGCCGTTTTTGGCTACCTTTGCGGAAAAGTTTAGAGGTATAACTGATAAAAACGACAAAAATATGAAAAAGATGATGATGATGATGTTAGCTGTATCGCTGATGGCGATGACGGCATGCAATGCGGACGACCCGTTCGAGAGCTACAACAACAGTAACGGCAACCAATGGAGCAGCGGCGGCGGCAGCTCGATGAACGGCGGCGGCAGCAGCACGACCTCCGGCGAGCTGACATCCTTTACCGTCAGCATAGACAAGAGCACGGCAGAGCCCACCAGCGGCAATGCCTCGGCCTACTATCCCGAGGATGAGGACATCCTGGCCAACAACAGCTTCACGACGCAGGTCGCCATCGACCTGTCGAACCCCACGGCCTCGACGGAGAACGGCGTGACCATCACCGTCAACGGCGGCCACGTGACGGCCAACCACGGCGACACGAAGAGCATCTGCTACTACGTGACGGGGGCGACGAGCAACGGTTCGCTGACCATTCTGGGCGAGAAGAAGTACGAGCTGATACTGAACGGCGTGGACATTACCAACCCCGACTCGGCAGCCCTGAACCTGCTGTCGAAGAAGCGTGCCTACGTGGTGCTGGCCGACGGCACGACGAACAAGCTGACCGACGGCACCTCGTCGAAGAACGACCACAAGGGCGCCTTCTACAGCAAGGGTAAGCTGCTGCTGAACGGCAGCGGCGCGCTGGAGGTCTACGGCAACTACAACAACGCCATCCACTGTGCAGACTATATCGTCTTCAACACAGGCAATAACATCTATGCCAAATCCACCGCCAACCACGGCATCAAGGCCAACGACGGCGTATTCATCAACGGCGGCATCCTGAACGTCGAGGTGTCGGCAGCAGCCGCCAAGGGCATCAACTGTGAGTCGCACGTCGTCATCAACGGCGGACGCACCACAGTCATCACCACCGGCAACGGCACGTACGACACCGACGACAAGGAAGCCAAGGGTTCGGCAGGCATCAAGGCCGACTCCACGCTGACCGTCAACGGCGGCGAGGTGTGGCTGAAGAGCACCGGTTCGGGCGGCAAGGGCATCAATGTCGACATGGCAGCCAGCATCACCGGCGGCAACATCTATGTCGTCACCGAAGGCGGCCAGTATAGCAGCAACAACGACACCTCGTCGCCCAAGGGCATCAAGGTGGACGGAGCACTGACCATCAGCGGCGGCACCGTATGGGTACGCACCAGCGGCTACAACGGCGAAGGCATTGAGAGCAAGTCGACGCTGACCATCAGCGGCGGCGAGGTGGCCTCGTATGCCTACGACGATGCCATCAATTCGAAGAGTCACATGACCATCAGCGGCGGCTACGTCTATGCCCACGGACAGCACAACGACGGCCTGGACGCCAACGGCAACTGCTACATCAAGGGCGGCGTCATCTATGCCATCTGCTCCGGTTCACCCGAGGTGGCCATCGATGCCAATACCGAGGGCGGCTGCAAGCTCTACCTGCAGGGCGGCACGGTGGTAGCCATTGGCGGCCTGGAGAGCGGCAGCCAGCTGTCGCAGGCCTGCTACCAGGCTTCGTGGAGTGCCGGAACGTGGTACTCGCTGAGCGGCGCCACCAGCACCCTGGCCTTCAAGACCCCGAGCAGCGGCGGCAGCGGCGTGGTGGTGTCGACCGCCTCCACACCGACCCTCACATCGGGTGTCAGCGTCAGCGGCGGCACGTCGCTCTTCGGCGGAACAGCCACCTGGGGCGGTACGGCCAGCGGCGGCTCGTCGGTCAACCTCTCGTCCTACACCGGCGGCAACGGCATGATGGGCGGCGGTGGTCATCCCGGAGGATGGTAATATAAGAGCGGGCTTCGCCCTAAATAAAAAATATAAAATTCAACTTTCTAATGTAGTTAAGAAGTTAAGAAGTTAAAGAAGTTAAGCCAAATGTCGAAGTGCAAAAATATAAGCAAACAGAGTAATGGCTTAACTACTGTCCGAAGGACGAGCGAAGCGATAACTTCTTAACTTCTTAACTACAAAGAAGTTGAGCGAATGCGAAACTTGAATATAAAATATAAAATAATGTATTACTAAAACTATAGACAGCTATGAAGAAAGTATTATTGACACTCGCGGTGATGGCAGGAGCGCTGACGGCACAGGCCGCCGACTACCCCTACCTGACCTTCGAGACCACCGGCGGAGAGAAGTTCTCCGTATCGGCGACATCGCTGACACTAACCATCAGCGGCACGACCCTGACGGCAGGGACACAGTCGTTCACCCTCTCGAACCTGAGCAAGATGTACTTCTCGACCAGCGACGAGAGTACCACGGGAATCAGCGAGGTCAACATCGAGAGCCTTGACGAGGCTACCGAAATCTACGACCTGCAGGGGCACCGCGTATCGAAAGACCAGATGCGGCGCGGCGTCTACATCGTCAAGACGGCGAAAGGCACCTGTAAGGTAGTGAAGAGATAAGAGATGAGAGATGAGAGATGAGAGATAAGAGATAAGAGTTATGAAAAAGCTATTAACAATACTCATAGCCCTCGTGCTGGCGATAGCAGCCGGGGCACAGACGCTGAACGTGCAGGTGGGCAGCGTCACCTATCAGTTCCCGGCCGCACAGTGCGGCGATATGACCTACAGCGACGGCACCACGCTGACCGTTATGGGCAAGGCGTTCACCATCAGCGACATCACGGCGATGTCGGTTGACGAGACGGCCGTGACCGACAGCACCGTCACCGTGGCCTTCGGCACGTCGCCCACGGTCACCGTGGCCGGCAATGCCGCCAAGTATGTGGCCGTGACCGTCACGGGCACGCAGGTGTCCATCACCCAGAGCAACACCTCGGCCGACAACATCGAGATATCGTACATCCTGTCGGGCGAGGCCTCCGGAGCCTATTCCGACGGACTGTTCTACCTGGGCAGTGCCGACGAGGACAACGAATACAAGGCTACCGTGCAGTTTGCCGGGCTGACGCTGACCAACACCTCCGGTCCTGCCGTCTGCATCAACAACGGCAAGCGCATCAAGGTCAGCAGCAAGAAGAACACCACCAACAAGCTGACGGGTGTGGGCACGAAGACCTACAAGGGTGCCCTCTACGTGAACGGCCATGGCGAGTTCCAGGGCAACGGCAGCCTGTATGTCAACAGCACGGGCTACCACGGCATCAAGACGGGCGACTACATGACCGTCAAGAACTGCAGCATCTATGTCCAGTCGGCCGCCAAGGACGGCGTGAGCTGCAACGAGTACTTCCAGATGAAGAGCGGCTACCTGGAGATTAGCGGCAGCAGCGACGACGGCATCCAGTGCGAGATAGACAGCAGCACGGGCACGGCGACAGCCGCTACCGACGACGAGCATAGCGACGAGGACACGGGCAGCATCTACATCGACGGCGGCACGCTGGTGGTGACGACGACAGAGACAGCCACCAAGTGCGTGAAGGGCGACGGCAACATCGTCGTCAGCGGCGGCACGGTGACGCTGACGGCACAGGGTGCCGTGGACAACAGCGACCCCAGCGACCTGTCGTATGCCGCCGGATTCAAGGCTGACGGCAACTTCACGCAGAGCGGCGGCAACATCACCATCACCGTGACGGGAGCCTCGGGCCGCGGCATCGGCGTCGACGGCACGTTCACCACCACGGCCAGCAGCACCGGCACGCTGACCATCACCAACAGCGGTGCGCTGACCAGTTCCGGCACGTCGTACTTTGCTACTGCCAAGGGTGTCAAGGCCGGTGTGGTAGCCATCAACGGCGGCACCATCGACGTCACCATGAGCGGTGCGGCAGCCAAGGGCATCAAGAGCGACAGTGACGACGGCGCAGGCGACATGACCATTACGGGCGGCACCATCACCGTGACCACCAGCGGCAGCGGCGCCTACGACGGCACTGACAGCGACGCCAAGGGAGCCGGCGGCCTGAAGGCCGACAACAACATGACCATCAGCGGCGGTACGCTGACGCTCAAGTCGACGGGCTCTGGCGGTAAATGCATCAAGGCCGACAACGTGCTGACCATCACCGACGGCACCATCACGGCTACGACGACAGGCTCGAAATACACATACAGCAGCGACCTGACGGCATCGCCCAAAGCCATCAAGGCAGGCACGAAGACCGCATCGACCACAGCTACCAGCCGTGCCGGCGGCGGTCCTGGCGGCAATCCCGGCGGTAACCAAGGCGGTCCCGGCGGTGGTGGCGGCGGCGACGACAGCAGCAACTACACCTACTCGGGCGGCATGGTCATCAGCGGCGGCACCATCACAGCCAGCTCGTCCAACCACGAAGCCATCGAGTCGAAGAACACGCTGGACATCAGCGGCGGCAACATCTATGCCTACAGCAGCGACGACGCCATGAACTCGGCCAGCCACTTTACCATCACCGGCGGAAACGTCATGGGCTACAGCAGTGGCAACGACGGCCTGGATGCCAACGGCAACTTCTACATCAAGGGCGGCAACGTGGTGGCCATCGGCACCAGGAGTCCTGAAGTGGCTATCGACGCCAATACCGAGGGCGGCTACAAGCTCTACATCACCGGCGGCAACGTAGTGGCCGTTGCCGGTCTGGAGAGCGGCAGCAGCCTGAGCGGTGTCACCAGCAAGTCGACCAGTGTCAGCACCAACACCTGGTACACCTTCAAGAACGGCTCAACGTCGGTATTCTCGTTCAAGACGCCGTCCAGCCTGTCCAACACCAGCACCACCATCGTCGCTTCCAGCACGCCGACCATCTCGTCGGGCAGCATCAGCGGCACGACCATCTGGAACGGTTACGGTGTGGTCAGCCAGTAAATAAAGAATGTAATTAGCATGGTTGACGCTATGACAGAGCTGTTGAACTCGTTCACACCCATCACGCTGGAAGAGATGTCGGGCGTGAAGCTGATGAACCGCACGGACACCAAGTTTGTGACCAATCTCCGGAAGCTCGAGCAGCTTCTGGAGATGGCCCGGGCCGACTACTACGTGCAGGAGATAGACGGCGGCCGCAACCTGGAGTACGACACGACGTACTTCGACACCACCGCCTTCGACATGTATACCACCCACCAGCACGGACACACCAACCGGCAGAAGATACGCTTCCGCACCTACTGCGTCAGCGGCCTGCAGTTCATGGAGGTGAAAACCAAGAACAACCACGGGCGCACCAAGAAGAAGCGCATGGAGGTCGGCGACATGGACCTGAACGACGCAGAGAAGCGCCTCTTCCTGGCCAAGCACCTGCACTACGACATCGACTCGCTGCAGCCGGCGCTGAACAACCATTTTTCGCGTATTACGCTGGTCAACCGGGGCAAGACCGAGCGGCTCACCATCGACAGCGCATTGCGGTTCCACAACATGCAGAACGATGAGCGCTTAGACATGGGACCGCTGGTCATCATCGAACTGAAGCGCGACGGACTCGTCTATTCGCCCGTTCTGCAGATGCTGCGCCAGCTGCGCATACAGCCCCACGGATTCTCGAAATACTGCATGGGGTCGGCACTCACCGGCAGCCAGCTGCTGCCCGTCAACCGCTTCAAGCGCAAACTGATTGAGGTCGGAAAGCTCGTAGCGCAATAACTCTCCCGTCATAACGTCATTTCGAACCAACAACACAATTAAAACAAGCATTATGGAAACATTATTTTCCGCCGGATTCGGCGACACACTGATGAGATTCGTTCTCTGCATACTGGTCAACTGGATACTGGTTCAGTTCCTCTATTTCAGGAAGAGCAACCGCCGCGACTTCTACTTCACGTTCATGATTATCTCCGTAGCCATCTTCTTCCTGGTCTACCTCATGATGGGCATGGACCGAGGCAAGGCGACGATGGGTGTCGGTCTGGGTCTGTTCGGCATCTTCAGCATCATGCGCTACCGCACCGACACGATGCCCGTGCGTGAGATGACCTACCTCTTCGTCGTGGTATGTCTCTCGGTGGTCCACGCCATGGCCGACTCGATGGGTGTCGATGCCGACGGCAAGATGATAGGCACCCCCGTCATGGAACTGCTGGTCATCGACCTGATAGTCGTTGCGGCCGTCTCCATCTTCGAGCGGGTGCTGACGGTGAACGCCTCGAAGATTATCCAGTACGACCGCATAGAACTGGTGAAGCCCGAGAAGCGCCAGGAGCTGATAGCCGACCTGGAGCAGCGCCTGGGACTGCATGTGCTTGACGTCAAGGTGGGAGCCGTCGACTTCCTGCGCGACATGGCCATGCTGCGCATCTACTACGAGGGTGACGACGACAAGGATATCAACAACAAGATAAAAATCAAGAATTCGGAATATGCAAACGTATAGAAAGACTTTGGCGGCAGTACTCATGGCAGTCATGAGCCTGCCCATACAGGCCCAGAGCGAGGCTGGCCTCATCGTCAGCGCGGAGGCCGAGAAGAAAATCGACAAGAAGCTGGGCGTAAGCCTGGAGGCCGACATGCGTACCCGCAACGACTTCAAGACCATGGACCGCTGGGGCTTTGGGCTTGGTGCGTCGTACAAGTTCAACAAGTGGCTGAAGGCCGATGCCGGCTACAAGCTGCTCGACTACAACATGCGCGAAAAAATCAGCTATAAGACCACGGGAGCCTACAACAACTGGCGTCCATCGTACTGGGGTGTCAAACACCGCTTCTATGCCTCGCTCACAGGGTCGTACAAGTTCCAGAACAACCTGAAGCTGTCGCTGCGCGAACGCTGGCAGTACACCTACCGGCCGGCAAAGACCGTAGAACGCTGGGACTTCGACAACGAGTGGTGGGAGGACAAGGTGCGCTCGGGCAAGGGCAAGAACCAGCTGCGCTCACGCTTTGAAGTCTCCTACGACAAGAAGCGCGCCCTCTTCACCCCCTACGCCAATATCGAACTCTACAACAGCTGGGGCATCGAGAAGATACGCTATACCGTCGGCACCGACATCCGTCTGTCGAAGCAGCACTCGCTTAGCGCCTTCTACCGCTACCAGAACATGAAGAACGTCGACGATGACGACTACGACCCCGACATGCACTATGTCGGCGTGGGATATAAGTTTAAGTTCTAAATAAGAATTGATTTACGATGAAGAAGATTATATTATGCCTCATGGCAATGGCAACACTGACGGCCTGCCAGAACGATGACACTGATTTCAGTGCCTATACCAACGGCGAAACCACGACATCCACTACCAGCACCATCTACATCACCTACAGCGGTACTGCCGTCACCGTCAGCGGCGACAGCAAGGGATACGTCACCACCAGCGGTGCCGACGTCACCGTCAATACCGGCACCGACACCGACTCGCTGCTGCTCGTGCTCAGCGGAACGACCACCGACGGCTCGCTGCTGGTATACCGCGAGAAGAAGTTCGGCATACAGCTGAACGGGGTGAACATCACCAATCAGGACGGACCGGCCATCAACAACCAGTGCAGCAAGTCGCTATACATGGTCGTGGCCGACGGTACCACCAACACGCTGGCCGACGGCACTGCCTACGACGAGAGCGTGAGCTACCAGCAGAAGGGAGCACTCTTCAGCGAAGGACAGATATACTTCAGCGGCTCGGGGGCGCTCACCGTGACCGGCAGCACCAAGAACGCAATAGCCTGCGACGACTATATCGTCGTCAACGGGTCGCCCACCATCACCGCCATCACGTCGACAGGCAACAGCATCAAGGTGAACGACGGCATCTGGATTAACGGCGGCACCTTGAACCTGAGCACCACCGCCGAAGGCGGACGCGGCATCAGGTGCGACTCGGTGGTGGTAGTCAGCGGAGGAACGACGACCATCACCACCTCGGGCAGCTGCAAGATTGAGAGCGTTGACGGCGTGGCCGACACCACGTCGGCAGCAGGCATCAAGTGTGACTACGACTTCACCATGACCGGAGGCACGCTGAGCATGACCAGCTCCGGAGACGGCGGCAAGGGTCTGAACTGCTCGACGACGGCAACCATCAGCGGCGGCTCCTTCAGCGCCATCACCACCGGCAGCAACAACGTCGGCAAGCCCAAGGCCGTAAAGGCCCAGACGGGCATCGTCCTCAGCGGCGGCTCCTTCTTTGCCAAAACCACCAAGAGCTGGGCATGCGACAATGGCAGCGACAGCGATACCTATGCTGAGCGGGTAACCGTCAGCGGAACGCCGTCGTCGACGGCGACCATCACGGTCAACAGCGTCACCTATACGTCGCCGACCTACGCCAAGCGAGCAGTTTTTGTAGCATTTGATTAATAAATAAAATATATAAGGTATGAAAAGATTGTTATTCATGACGCTCATGGCGCTGGCAGTCAGCATGGCTGCCAGCGGCCAGAATGCCGACAGGCTCTACCAAGAGGGCAAGGCACTCTACGAACAGAAAAACTATGCTGCGGCTTTTCCCAAACTGAAGGCCGCCGCCGAGAAGGGCAAGAAGGGAGCACAGTACCGGCTGGCACGCTGTTACGACAAGGGACACGGCGTGGAAGAGAACAACGAGCAAGCACTGGTATGGTACCAGAAGGCCGCCGACCAGGGGCACGGCAAGGCACAATACCAACTGGGGAAAGCCTACATGAAGGGAAAGAAGGGGCTTGCCAAGGACGACAAGAAGGCCAAGGCACTGCTTACCAAGGCGCTGAAGAGTGAGAAGCACGGCAGCAGTCTGCTGAAGAAGCTACGCAAGCAGGCCGCTGAAGGCGATGAGGATGCCAAGGCCATCCTACAGCTGACGGGGAAGAAATAAAAATATTTTCAACAGAAGAGGCAATAAGATCAGATTATAATCGTTGTTTATCATGAACAGCTTTACTCGGTGGATGAACAACCAGTCACGACATGAGAACTTCGTGTATCTTGCGCTCTGGGGCATGCTCTTTGCGGCTCCGGTACTGAGTCTGTATATACGGTCGGCATCCAGCGACGACATCACCTTCGAGTGGAGCGAGGTGCTGATGGTGTGGCGGCAGTTCGGCGCATACCTGCTGCTGTTCCTCATCCACAACTTCCTGCTGGCACCGATGCTGGTGCAGCGACGACAGCGCGTGCTGTACTTCTCGACGGTAGCCGTCATCGTCGCGCTCTTCACCGTCTACCAGTGTACCACACACCCCATGGGTCCCAAAAAGCTCATCATGGAACACCGGGAGAGACCACCACACTTGGACGACATGGACACTCCTATGGAAGGCGACATGGAACCGCCCATGCACGACGACATGGAACCGCCCATGCACGACGACATGGAAAAGCCTATGCACGACGACATGGAAAAGCCTATGCACAAACCCATGAGGAAGCCCGACCGCCACAAGAACGAGGCGCCTCCAGCCATCATCGGCGAGCACGACATCGTAGCCATCGTCGTACTCATACTGATGTTTGTAGCCAACATCGGCGTCAAACTGTACTTCAAGTCACGCAGCGAACACGAGCGGTTGGAGCGGATAGAGCGCGAGAGTCTGGAGCAACAACTGGAATACCTGAAATACCAGCTGAACCCCCATTTCCTGATGAACACGCTGAACAACATCCATGCCCTCATCGACATTGAGCCGCAGCAGGCGCAGGAGGCCGTTATCCAACTGTCGAAAATCCTGCGCTATGTGCTCTACGACAGCAACCGGCCGCTGGTGCCCATGTCGAAGGAGGTGGAGTTCATGAGGAGCTATGTCAGGCTGATGCGCATGCGCTATTCCGACCAGCTGCGGTTCACCGTCGACAGCCCGGACAACGGACAGGGCGTGATGGTGGCACCGTTGCTGTTCATCTCGTTTGTGGAGAATGCCTTCAAGCACGGCGTCAGCTACCAGCACGAGAGCTTCATCGACATCAGCGGCAAGCGCTATACCGACACGCTGGGACGCAGCCGCCTGCTGTGGACGTGCCGCAACAGCAAGCACCAGCAGCAGCAACCGCAGCAGACCGCAGTACCCCGGCAAGGGGGCGTGGGAATGACCAACGTCCGCAAGCGCCTGGACCTCATCTACGGCAAGTCGTATACCCTCGGCATCAACGAGACTGACGACACGTACGAGGTGATTCTCGACATTCCGCTGGAAAAGGAAAGTTTGAAAAAAACATAAAATCTTTGGCCGTCTCAGGGCTAATTACTACTTTTGCAGGAATGATAAGAGTAATTGCCATTGATGACGAGCCGCTGGCCCTTCAGCAAATAGCAGCATACATCAAGAAAGTACCCTTCCTGGAATTGGCGGCACAGTGCCAGAGTGCACTGGAAGCACGACAGTTTCTGGAGCAGGACACCGTCGATGCCGTCTTCTGCGACATCAACATGCCCGACCTCAACGGCATGGACTTCGTCAAGTCGCTTGCCGTACCGCCACTCATCGTCTTTACCACCGCCTATTCGGAATATGCCGTCGAGGGATTCCGCGTCAATGCCGTCGACTATCTGCTGAAGCCGTTCGGCCTGCAGGACTTCCAACGGGCTGCCAACCGCCTGAAAAGCAGACTCACCTCCGAGGCCCCCCAGCCCCCTGAAGGGGGAGGGACTGGAGGTGAGTCTGACATCATCTTCCTCAAGACCGACTACCGCATCGTCAAGGTCAGCATTCCGGACATCCGCTATGTCGAAGCCATGAGCGAGTATCTGAAGGTACACCTGGAGCGCGAGGCCAAGCCCATCGTCACCTTGCTGTCGATGAAGAAGATGGAAGAGTACCTGCCCGACTATTTCATGCGCATCCACCGCTCCTATATCGTCAACCTCAACAAGATACAGGAAGTCAACAAGAACCGTGTCATCATGGATGCCGACACGTATCTGCCGGTCGGCGACAACTACAAGGAAGCCTTCCAGACATGGCTCGACAACAAGTTTTTAGGGAAATGACCTGATAAACCATGTCTGCACCAGCCCACGCATGGCCAGGAAGAGCACCATTGACAACCAGAGAGCATGGTTGCCCAGGACAGGCATGAGCGTGATAACCACGACAAAGAACACCAGCGCCGACAGGGCCGTCGCCCACAGCATGCCCCGCGTATGGGTGATGCCGATGAAGACGCCGTCCCAGATAAAGGCAGCGACGCCAGCCGCCGGAATCACCATGACCCACCATAGATAGCTGCGGGCAGCCTCTATGACGGCATCTTCGTCAGTCAGCAGTTGCAGGAACGGCACACCACCCACAGCATAAACGACAGTAAAGAGCACGGTCATCGCCCCACCCCACAGGAACAGCCGACGCACCACGGCGCGGAACGCCTGGTCGTTCTGCGCTCCCCAATAACTGCCGCACAATGCCTCGCCAGCATAGGCAAAGCCATCGAGGACATAGGAGAACAGCAGGTAGAACTGCATCATCAGCGTGTTGACGGCCAGGATGACAGCACCCTGCCGAGCACCAGCCGACGTAAAGTAAAGGTTGACGACGACCAGGAACACGGTGCGGAAAAAGATGTCGCGATTGACACGCAGAAACTGAGCCAGCGACGAGCCGCCGGCTGTCTGCTGCCGACAAGCGTCAGCTGGCGGGAAGAACCCGCCGGGGCAGACCGTCTTGACGAGCAGCCGCCTGTAACACCTCCACAGCCATGCCACAGCAGCCACATAGCCGGCATATTGTGCGATGACAGTGCCTATGGCCACCCCCTCCACCTTCATGCCTACACCATAGACCAGCGCCAGCGAAGCCAGGATATTGACGACATTCTGGAAGATGCTGACAAACAACGGTATGCGGGTGTTATGCATGCCTATATACCAGCCTGTCAGTCCATACAGCCCGAGCATGGCAGGGGCACCCCAGACGACAATATTAAAATAGGTGACGGCCAGCGGACGGACATCAGGGGTAGGACCAATGAACCACAGCATGAGTTCGCGCAATGGCCACTGCAAGAGAAGAATGAGCAGGGCAATAGCCCATGAAACAAGGGTGGAGCGGCTGAGCAACTGTCTTACCTCTGCAAAGTCACGTCGTCCGCGGGCCTGTGCCGTCAGTCCGCTGGTGCCCATGCGAAGGAAGCCGAACACCCAGTAGACGAGGTTGAAAATCATGGAGCCTACGGCTATGGCCCCGATATAGGCGGCATCGCCCATGTGCCCGACGATGGCCGTGTCGACCAGTCCCAACAGCGGCACCGTGATATTGGTGACAATGGCAGGCAAAGCAATGATTAGTATTTTCCTGTTACCCTCGCTCATCTCGTCTGAAAGGCATCAAGAAAGGGGGAGTTCCAAGATAAAGCGGCAGCCATCGTGATAGTCGGCATCCAGCAGGAGGTCGCCGCCCAGGTTTTGTGCATGACGCTTGGACAGCGGCAGCCCCAGGCCAAGACCCTCGGAGAGGTCGTCGACCTTGGCAAAGAACTTAAACATCCGCTCACCGTCAGCCTCAGAGATACCCTTGCCCGTGTCCTCCACGATGAAACGCACCATCGTGTCAGTACGTGTGACCTGGAATTTCACACCCTTGCCATCGGAATACTTGGCGGCATTGTAGAGCAGCTCGCGAAGACTGAGCATCAGGTAGAGTCTGTTGGTCTCGATACAGAAGTCATCAGGCAAATCGCTGCTAAAGCTGACCGTCATGTCAGGATAGCGTGCTTGATTATAGCCAATGGTCTCGCGGGCAACTTCAAGACACAGGACCTTGTCATGCTTATGGCTGTTGAGCTCCTCAGAGAGCCCCGTCTCAGAACTGTCGAAGAGCATCTTGACAATACGGTTCAGCAGTTTAGAGTTATGGTCCATGGTGGCTGTGATGCTCTGCATCTCCTCGTTAGACAGCGACACCTGGGAGGCATCGCCAATGACCTGAGCAAAGCCCATGAGGATGTTCAGCGGCGTACGAATCTGGTGCGTCACATTCTGGATAAAGGCCGTCTTCTGCTGTTCGCCCTCCTGGGCCAGTCGCGTAGCCTCCACCAGTTGCTCGTTGCGGCGCTCTGCCTGCTCGGTGGTATAGCGCACGCTGCCCATGTGGAAATTAAGTGCTTGGAGCATGGTGGCGAAACTGTTTTGCAGACGCCCCACGGCATCCTCGCGCTGACTGCGTGGTATGTGTACCTCCATGTCGCCGGCAGCAATGCTCTGCGTTTTGGCAAGCAGCTGATGGAGGGGAGTGATGGCTTGAGCCACCAACCGGTGACAGACAAACAGGATGATGAACAGCCCTATCAGGAGTAGCGGGAGAAGCACGTTGGTCAGCTGGTGGTAGCCCTCCAGGATGTCGCTGTCGGGACATACCAGGGCCAGACTCCACGTGGTACCTGGCACTGGCGCGTAACACACCAGACAGTTGGCACCGTCGATGTTGACAGGCATACTGCCCTTGTTGCCGGCAGTCATCTCATGGCCCAAAGCCACTAAATCAGGATGCTTGCGGGAATCGGCCCCCTCGAAGATGGTGTGCTTGAACAGGAGCGTCGAGTCGGGATGAGTGAAATAGTGGCCTTCCTGGTCGACCATCATAAAATAGGAGTGAGGATAGGGGTTCTCCTGGGAGATGACTTTGGAGAGATGCAGCAGCGAGAGGTCGGTGGACATGACGCCAACAAAACTGTTGTCGGCTCTGTAGATGGGTCTGCTGTAAGATGCCAACATACCTTCCATGGTCAGTTTCAGGGTGCTGGCATCGTCGTAATACGGCACCCAGCAGGGTTTCCCAAGGTCGCGAGGCTGCTTGTACCATGCCTTCTGGAAATACTCATACTGTTCCTCGACGACTGAGGCAACGCTGTCGCTTTGACGCACGGAATAGACGGAGAAATACTTCCCATAGGCAGGAAAGACGCCTGGCTCCAGACTGATGGAACAGCCGTCAACATGCGGGTTCATGTAGACGATGCGGCGGGTGAGCTGCAACAGCGAATCGGGATGCAGGTTTTGCAGGATGAGCCAGCTATCGGTATTGGCGGCGGTCTCGATGGTGATAAGGTTCAAGCTGATGCGCTGCATCGTGGCATTCAACGTGGTATTGGCACGTCCCACGGCCTCAGTCCTGATGATGTGCCGCGACTGCGTGTAGAGCACACCCAGCGAGATGACGAAGATGGGCACCGCCAGCAGCAGGATGGCTATGGTGAGCTTTGTGGAGAAGGACTTGCGGATGCTAATCATGGGCGGCCTCCTTTCTCATTTCCTCGTCCGACATGTTGATGAGCGTGTTCAGCAGTTCTGCGATGGTGTTACCTTTTTGCAGGATGTCGTCAGCCAGTCGGCAGGTTTCTTCCTTGTCGGGACGGCTGTTGACGTCGCAGAGTCGGCTGACGTCGTCGGCTATGCCATCGGAAGGCGCTATCATCTGGTTGGTCATATTGTGCAGGAAGGCCACCTTCATACGGTCGGCCTGCTGGGCATGGTCGTAGGCAGTGCGCAAGCCTTCACCACGCTCGACGAGGGTAGCTTTCAAGGACTCCAGTTCTCCGATATTTGCCGATAGCGACTGCTGCATCTGCCGGAAGTTCTGCTCCAGTCGTCCTATCTCGTCATGATGGGTCCTGCTTCCCATGTTGTCAGGCAAGGTGTCATTAAAATTACCCTTGGCGATACGCTGTGTCCACTCCGTCAACATCAACAGGGGTTTCAACTGGCGGTGGATGATGGCCCTACTGAGCAGGAAGAGTAGCAGCAGACCGGCCAAGGCGATGGCAATGACATAATAGGACAGGTTATTATAGTCGCCGAAGATGTCATCCTCCGGGTAGATGATGCCCACGCTCCACTGTAGCGTTTCCATCGTCCTGGCATTCATCTTGTTACGTTTAAATGGCTTGTAAAAAACATAGAAGTCTTCGCCATATAAGCTGAAGGGCTTATAGCCTGTCTCGCCGGATGTCATAGCCTGCACAGCCTCACGGGCTGCGGCATCGCCAATGGTCTTGGACAGCGTGACTGCCGACTGCTGGTATATATCGGCGTTTTCAGGGCGCACAATGAACGACCCGTCGCCATCAAGCAGCATACAGTAGGAATGGTCCGACGGCTTAGCCTCGGCGACAATGGTCGAGAGCATATCCAGCGACACGTCGACGCCCATGACGCCAACCGTCTTACCATCGGCATCGAAGAACGGCAGGCAGAAAGTGATAAGCGGGGCTATGTCCGAGTCGTTGTCCATGCCAATGAGCGGATTCATCCATCCGGCAGTCCCCGACTCCATGGGGCGTGCAAACCACACCTGTTCGGTATAGGGGATGTCGCCAAACTCATCCGACTGGATGATGGAGTCAGCGGCAGCAGTGCGGTGCACATAGGCCATGAAAGACTCATGTCCCGGATAGTAGTTCGGCCTGAAGGCAATGGCACAGCCTATGATGTACGGATTGGCCGCTACCAGCTCGCGACAGTAGGTGGCCATCATGTCAGGCTGGTCCAGATGGGGGTACATGGTGAAGTAGATATTACCCGTAGCCTGCTCCACACTCAGCAGGATGTTGTCAATACGCTGCACGGTGCCTTCCAACGTCTGCGAGGCCTTCTGCAGGGCCTCTTCCTTCACGGCTTTCCTGGAAAAAAACAGCATGACCGTCATCGATGCCATCAGCAGGATGGCCATCGAGAATACAACAACCAGACTAAGTCGTACCGACAAGGTTTTGTTGATTATTTTAAGCGGTCGTAGCATGTTGTTTTAGTTGACGCGACAAAGATACGCATTATTTTTGAAAAACAACAGCAAAAGAGACGAAAAAAATATCAGCGCTACCCCAAAATCTGCTATCTACTCCCTTCTGCGTCACAGTGAAGCCCCATCTGGCGGGCCTTCTCCAGCAACAAATGCATGAGTGGTTCACGCTCGTTGTCGACGCGGTTATCGAGGACGGCATCCTTCAGGTACTGCTTGAGAATGCCCACCTCGCGGGAGGGTTTCAGGTCGAACAGCTCCATGATTTCGTTGCCGTCGATGACGGGTTGCAGCAGGCGTTTGTAGTCCTTTTCCTTGAGGTCGGTGAGTTTTTCGCGGACCATGCGGAAATTCTCGAGGAAGAGTTTCTTCTTTACTTCGTTCTTCGAGGTAATGTCAGCCTCGCAGAGGCACATGAGGTCGTCGATGTCATCGCCCGCATCGTTCAGCAAACGACGCACGGCAGAGTCTGTCACCTCGTTGTCAGCGATAACCTGAGGTCGCATGTGCAGGTCGACGAGCTTCTGGACATATTTCATCTCCGCACCCATGGGGAGCTTCAGGCGACGGAAGATGACTGGAACCATCTTGGCACCTATTATATTATGGTTGTGGAACGTCCAACCTGCTCCCGGCTCCCACCGCTTCGACTTCGTCTTCCCGATATCGTGCAACAGAGCCGCCCAACGGAGATACAGTGAAGAATGAAGAGTGAACTCTTCACTCTTAACTACGTTCTCGAGTACTTCCAGGGTATGATAAAAGTTGTTCTTATGCGCTTTACCGTCCCGTTTCTCGACAATGTCCAGTGCCGCCAGCTCGGGCAGGATGATTTGCAACAGCCCTGAGCGTTGGAGATAATCGAAGCCGATGCTGGGATGGGGCGACATGATGATTTTGTTCAGTTCTACCTCTATACGCTCACCACTGACAATACTGATACGTTGTGCCATGCGCTGCAAAGCCTCGAAGGTCTCGTCCTCAATCTCGAAATTCAACTGCGTGGCAAAACGGATGCAGCGCATCATGCGCAAGGGGTCGTCGCTGAACGTCACCTCCGGGTCCAGCGGTGTAGCAATGATGCCATCCTCCAAATCGGCGATACCATTGAAAGGGTCTACCAACTGGCCGAAACTTCCTTTGTTCAGACTGACAGCCATGGCATTGATGGTGAAATCGCGGCGGTTCTGGTCATCTTCCAGCGTACCATCCTCCACGATGGGCTTGCGCGAGTCATGACTGTAACTCTCTCTTCTGGCGCCCACAAATTCCACTTCCACATCACCTGCCATCCCCAACTTCTTACCCTTGATTTTCACCTGTGCCGTGCCGAAGTTCTTGAACACAGAGAGGTGTGCCTTGCGTCCCAACTGCCGTTTCAACTCTTCGGCGACAGCAATGCCGCTGCCCACGACGACTACGTCGATGTCGTCGGAAGGACGTTCTAAAAAGATGTCGCGAACGTAGCCACCAACGACATAGCATTTCACTCCCAAGCGGTCGGCAGCATCGCCAATCAGGTGGAATACCGGGCGGTCCAGTATCTGGGCCAAGGCAGCATCGGAATATAGCTTCATGGATGTCTCTTTTTCGTTTCGCGGTGCAAAGGTAATGAAAAAATTGCAATAATTTGGTCATTTCGCAAGAATTATGTAATTTTGCACCGCATTATGGCTACAAACGAAGAAAAAACCAACCAACAGTTCCAACAGGTGATTGGAGATTGCCGTTCCCTGTTTGAGAAGAAGCTCCACGACTATGGTGCTTCGTGGCGCATCCTGCGGCCACAGTCTCTGACCGACCAGCTGTTTATCAAAGCCAAGCGGATACGTTCGCTGGAAATCAAGAAGGAGTCGCTGGTAGGCGAAGGCATCAAGCCCGAGTTCATGGCACTCATCAACTATGGCATTGTAGGCTTGATACAGCTCAGCAACGGATTCTCCGACACGGTGGACATCAGCGTCGGGCGTGCCATGGAGTTGTATGACCAGTATGCCCAAGAGGCTTTGGAACTGATGAAGCGCAAGAACCACGACTACGACGAGGCCTGGCGCGGTATGCGCGTCAGCAGCTATACCGATTTCATCCTCACAAAGATAGAGCGCATCAAAGAGATAGAGAACCTGGAGGGCAAGACGCTGGTCAGCGAAGGCATCGATGCCAACTATATGGACATCATTAACTACGCTGTATTCGGGGTCATCAAGCTGAGTGAGGGTTGAGGGTTTAGAGATAAGAGATAAGAGATTGAAGAAGATTGTCGTAAATATTGCCCGTGTCATTCTGGCCGTCACACTGATTTTTTCGGGATTCGTGAAGGCCGTTGACCCCATGGGGACACAATACAAGATTGACGACTACCTCGGAGCGCTGCATCTCGGCGATTATTTCCCCTCCATCATGTCGCTGGTACTCTCCGTGCTGCTGTCGGCAGCGGAATTCCTGCTGGGCATCTGTCTGCTACTGGCTATCCGCCGCAGGTCGGCATCGCTGCTGACGCTGATACTGATGCTGGTGCTGACACCGCTCACGCTATGGCTGGCACTGACCGACCCCATCAGCGATTGTGGTTGCTTCGGCGATGCCGTCGTGCTGACGAACTGGCAGACTTTTGGCAAGAACGCCATCCTGCTGTTGATGGCCTTCATCGTCTGGCGCTGGTCCTTACTCATGGTACGGTTTGTATCGCAGTCCAACCAGTGGATTGTCATCAGCTATACCGTGCTGTTTATCCTGGCGGTATCGGGATGGTCGCTTTACGACCGCCCATACTTCGACTTCCGCCCCTATCATGTGGGCGTCAACCTGGAGAAAGGATGGCAGCAGATGATGGAAGGTCAGGACTCGCCCTACGCCGAATTCTTCATCGAACGACAGGGTGACACGGAGGACATTACCGAACAGGTGCTGACGACGCCAGGGTACACCTTTCTGCTGGTGGCGCCCTATCTGGAACAGGCTGACGACAGCCAACTCGACCTCATCAACCAGGCCTATGAATATGCCAAGGACAACGGCTATCCGTTCTATTGCCTGACAGCGAGCGGTGACCAAGGCATCAACATGTGGCGCGAGTCGACAGGTGCTGAATACCCCTTCTGTCTGACCGACGGCACGACGCTGAAAACCGTCATCCGTAGCAATCCGGGGCTGCTGTTGCTGAAGGACGGCACCATCGTCCACAAGTGGAGCCATAACCGTCTGCCCGACGAGGACGTGCTGACAGGACGGCTGGAAGAGCTTAGCATAGGTCAGCTGGACGAGGACACCATCCCCGGAAAGATACTCGTCATCGTGATGTGGTACCTGTTGCCGCTGGCGGTACTGGTTCTTGCCGACCGCCTGTGGGCGTGGAGATGTAAAAAACTGAAAAAGTAGGACATACACATTATTTATAATATTAAAATTCTATTAAAATGAGAAAGAAGATTGTAGCAGGCAACTGGAAGATGAACCTGAACCTGCAAGAGGGCGTAGCCCTGGCCAAGGAACTGAACGAAGCACTCACCGCAGACAAGCCCAACTGTGACGTCGTCATCTGCACACCGTTCATTCACCTCGCATCAGTAGCACAGGCTATCGACCAGAACATCATTGGTCTGGGTGCTGAGAACTGCGCCGACAAAGAGAAGGGCGCCTTTACGGGTGAGGTCAGCGCCGAGATGGTGAAGTCGACAGGTGCCCAGTATGTTATCCTGGGTCACTCCGAGCGTCGCGAGTACTATAAGGAGACTCCTGAAATTCTGAAGGAGAAGGTGCTGCTGGCTCAGAAGAACGGTCTGAAGGTCATCTTCTGCATCGGTGAGAGTCTGGCAGAGCGCGAGGCCAACAAGCAGAACGAGGTTGTCAAGGCCGAGCTGGAAGGCAGCGTCTTCAACCTTGCCGAGGAGAACTTCCGCAAGATTATCATCGCCTATGAACCCATCTGGGCTATTGGCACTGGCAAGACCGCTACTGCCGAGCAGGCTGAGGAGATTCACGCTTACATCCGCAGCATCATCGCTGAGAAGTATGGACAGGCTGTGGCTGACGACACCAGCATCCTGTATGGTGGCTCCTGCAAGGCCAGCAACGCTCCCGAGCTGTTTGCCAAGCCCGACATCGACGGTGGCCTGATTGGCGGTGCTTCGCTGAAGTGCGCTGATTTCAAGGGCATCATTGACGCTTGGAAGAAATAAGAGACCATATTGTAAGAGGTAAAAGAGTAAAAAGGACAGAGCGTATGAAGACCAATCACTATACAATCGTTAAAAAGGTATTGATGCTTTTACCTTTGTGCCTCTTTACTTTTTTACCTTTCTCATTGTCTGCCCAGACCTTTACGCAGCGCATCCAGAACAAGGGGACGGCGTCGGGAACAATCGTCATCCACCAGTCAGACAGCATTGACCAACTGGTGAACTCGGCAAAGCTGGGCCCCACGTCAACAAGTTCAAGCAGTCAGACGACCAACTCAAGCAGTCAGGCAACAAGTTCAAGCAGTCAGACAACCAACACGACGAATGTGGCAAGTGAGACGACACCCACCAATACCGACTACCGTCTGGAGGAGGAGACTGCAGAACAGCCTACCACCACCAAGAAAGTGATGCGAGGCTATAAGGTCAACGGCTATCGCGTCCAAGCCTTTGCCGGCGGCAATTCACGCAAGGACCGGCAGCAGGCAGAACGCATAGGTAACGAGATTAAGGCACAATTCAACAACGTCCCCGTCTACGTACACTTCTACTCTCCGCGGTGGATTTGTCGCGTAGGCAATTTCCGCACCTATGAGGAAGCACACCAGATGCTGATTGGACTTCGCAAGATGGGGTTCTCGCAGGCAACCATCGTCAAGGGGAAGATTACGGTACCTTATTGAGAAAGAAATATAAGAAGTTAAGTAGTTATTATAAGAGCTAAACAAGAAAGGATGTATCCAGAAAACGAAATATTCCGTGAAGGTCTCGACGAGTTGGCAGGGCACTACCAGGAAATCCTGCGCCTGTTGGGTGAAAACCCTGACCGCGAGGGATTGCTGAAAACTCCCATGCGTGTAGCCAAGGCCATGCAGGTGTTAACACGAGGCTACGAGATGGACGCCCATAAGGTACTCACCGACGCCCTCTTCCAAGAGGATTATTCACAGATGGTCATCGTCAAAAACATCGACTTCTTCTCCATGTGCGAACACCACATGCTGCCTTTCTATGGTCAGGCCCATGTGGCCTATATCCCCAACGGCTACATCACCGGGCTATCCAAGATAGCCCGTGTCGTAGACATCTACAGCCATCGGTTGCAGGTACAGGAGCGGCTAACGCTGCAAATCAAGGAGTGTATCCAGCAAACTCTTAAGCCGCTGGGCGTCATGGTCGTCATCGAGGCACGCCACATGTGCATGCAGATGCGAGGCGTCGAAAAACAAAACAGCATCACGACGACCAGCGAATTCTGCGGAGCCTTCAACCAGGCGAAGACAAGACAGGAATTCATGAACCTGCTGCACGACAACGGTAATCATATCTAAATAACAACAAAAAACTATGGAGCAATTCAACAGTAAAACCTACAAGAAACAGACAGCTGTACAGGAATTTACACACAGTTGTCTTGGAAGAGTCATCATTCTGTTAGTCATTGGCTGCATTTTGCTCGTGGTAGCCGCTGCCACCCGTCCTTCAGACAGCATGATGCGCTGGCAGATGGAAGACAACATCCATGAGTGCCTGCAGGCCAGTGACAGCATTACAAACGATGCCATTGACGACTATGTGGGCAATATCGGACGCATATTCACCCATAGCGACTCCACGCTGACCAATCCGGAGATGTGGGAGACCTACAAGTTGCTGAACAGACTGGAGGTCTATACGCACACCTTCTATAAGACAGCCCATGTACGCAACAACATCCATCCTGAGGGCGTCCGTGTGGGTATTGGCTTATTCGGTATCGTCATCCCGACCATCAAATACGCTGATTTGCTGATGAACACCGGTGCCATTCGCGGCGATTACGGTGAGCGCCTCATCCGGGACGTCACGCTGCCCAGCAACTACACGGGCGAGAATCCCAACGTCCAGCCTTACCACTATCAGGGCGACCCCGACAACTAAACGAACAGAAGAAAGCACGTGGAGAACTACCGGTAGTACCGCTCCACGTCAGCAATAATGGACGAGGGCACCAGATGACTGATGTCCTCGCCGTTTTTTACCTTACGGCGAATGTCCGTACTACTCACTGGCAGCAACGGAACCTGAATGGTGCCAGGATAGGAGTCGCGGGGATATACCACCACGTCATGATGCCACAGGATATCCTTCCAGTGACGCCAACGACTGAAATGAGCCCAGTTGTCGCCGCCTATCAGCAATACGAAAGTATAGGAAGGATAGTCATGCGAGAGGTGCTTCAGGGTGTTCCAAGTATAGGACGGTTTGGGCAGGCGGAATTCATCATCGCAGGCTCTGACACCCTCGACACCCTCCAGTGCTTTCTGCGCCAACGCCAGACGCAACTTATCGTCCAACAGGTCGGACTCCTGCTTAAGGGGATTCTGCGGCGACACCATCAGCCACACCTCATCCACCCCACACTGCCGCAGAACAGCCTGCGCCAACTGGACATGCCCGACATGAATAGGGTTGAACGAACCACCGAAGACGGCTATCTTCTTCATCCGAGGAAAGCCTTTACAACTTGCAGCGTCTCCTGCTTAGCAGTCTCCAGATTGTCGTTCACGATGACATGGTCGAACTGGGGAGCAAAGGTCATCTCGTATTCAGCCTTGGCCAGACGCTGTTCAATAGCCTCAGCGGTATCCGTACCACGACCTTCTAAGCGGTGGCGCAACTCCTCAACAGAGGGTGGCTGGATAAAAAGGCTCAGGGCTTCGTCACCATAGAACTTCTTGATATTGACACCTCCCTTCACGTCAACGTCAAACACCACGTTCTGGCCCGCTTCACGCTGCCGCTCCACCTGTTCTTTCAGCGTGCCATAGAAGCGGTTCTCATAGACCTCCTCATATTCGAGGAACTCATCGTTTTGTATCTTCGCCTTAAACTCCTCAGGTGTCAGGAAGAAATACTCCACGCCATTCTGCTCCACGCCACGAGGGGCGCGGCTGGTACAACTGATGGAGAAGTACAGTTTCAACTCTGGATGTTCCCGCATCAACCAACTGACAATGGTGCTCTTACCGCTGCCGCTGGGTGCACTTACAATAATCAGCTTTCCTTTCATCTGTAAAACAGTCCTTTAGTTCTATAGCTCTTACCTAAACATCATAGTGCGTTGAGCACCTGTTCCTTGATTTGCTCCAGTTCGTCCTTCATCATGACAACAATGTTCTGCATCTCGGCCTGGTTGGACTTGGAACCGGTAGTATTGATTTCACGCCCCATCTCCTGTGCGATAAAGCCCAATTTCTTGCCCTGTCCGGGTTGGTCAGCCATCGTCTCACGGAAATATTTCAGATGGTTGGCCAGGCGCTGCTTCTCCTCGCTGATATCCAGTTTCTCGATATAATATATCAGCTCCTGCTCCAGGCGGTTCTTGTCATATTCGGCTCCAGGAATCTGTTTCAGACCGTCAATGATGCGCTGACGGATTTTCTCTACCCTACTCTTCTCGTATGGCTCTATCGAGAGCATCAGCCGTTCGATGTTGTCGACCTTCTCGGCAAACTTCTGCTGTAAGGCGGCACCTTCCTGGGTACGGAAGTCCACCAGGTGCTGGACAGCCTCGCGGACACCCTGCCGCGTCACCATCCACTCCTCTTCGTCAAGCACTTCCACTTCTGTCTTCGTCAGCACGTCAGGCATGCGCACCAGTGTCGTCATCCAGTCAGTATCAGACAACTGGTGGTCATCAGCAAAGCGGCGTAACTGCTGATAGTAGCTATCCATCAGTGCCGTATTCACTGGAACGGCATCGGTCGCGGCATCCTTCTCCACCCAGAGACAGAACTCCACTTTTCCACGGATGACACGCTCGGCTATGAGCTGTCGGATTTCCATCTCCTTCTCGCGATAGAGGGGAGCAATACGGGTGGTCAAATCGAGCTGCTTCGAGTTAAGCGACTTGATTTCTACATTGATTTTCTTTCCTTTGTAAGCTACGACAGCCTTGCCATAGCCCGTCATTGACTGTATCATGCTATTGTGTTTTTTCTTAAATATGGTTGCAAAGGTACAAAATAATTATGAAATAAGAGGATAATTACACTATTTTTCGTACCTTTGCACCCTAAAATAAATAAGGTATAATAGAACATGGCTACCATTCTACATATTGACACCAGTACCAATGTCTGCTCTGTGGCAGTCTCCGAGGACGGTCAGTGCATCTTTGAACAGGCAGAGCGCGGCGAGCATGGCACAGGAGCCGAGAAGCTGGGAACGATGGTCGACGAGGCCCTGTCGTTCACCGACAACCATGCCATTCCCTTCGATGCCGTTGCCGTCAGCTGCGGTCCTGGTTCCTATACGGGACTGCGCATCGGCGTGTCAATGGCCAAGGGAATCTGCTATGGACGCGATTTGAAGCTCATCGCCGTTCCCACGCTGGAACTGCTCTGCGTACCAGTGCTGCTGCGTGAACTCACCTCCGAATGCTCATCGACCGTCCCCCAGGAGCCCCTCCTCTGTCCGATGCTTGATGCACGACGCATGGAGGTCTATGCCGCACTCTACGACCGGGCCTTGAAACCCATCCGTCCCGTGAGTGCCGACATTGTCGATGCCAACACATACAAGGCGTACCTGGACGAACGTCCTATCTACTTCTTCGGGCCGGGCGCTGCCAAATGCATGGACACCATCAACCACCCCAACGCCCATTATATAGACGGCATTGAACCACTGGCCAAATGGATGCAGCCATTGGCAGAAAAACGGTTCTTGAACGAGCAGTTCGAGGACGTGGCATACTTCGTACCGTTCTACCTGAAGGACTTCGTAGCCATCAAGCCCAAGTCGCTGCTCTAATAAAGGTAAAAAGGTAAAAAAAGTAAATTGTAAAATAGTCAAATAGTAAATGAATTGATGAACATCAAAGGATTAGACTACAACACCCAGCGCGAGAAGCTGGTGATGCCTGAATACGGCCGTGAGATACAGAAGATGATAGAGCTGGCCGTAAGCCTGCCTACCAAGGAAGAGCGCAACAAGTGCGCCCAGACCATCGTGCGACAGATGGAAAACAAGAATCCCCAACTGCGCACCACCCCCGACTACCAGCAGACGCTGTGGGACCACCTGTACCTGATGAGCCATAAACAGCTCGACATTGACTGGCCTTACGATGTCAACAATGCCGAGAAAATTCTCACCAAGCCTCAGCCCATGAAGCGTCCAGGAAGTGAGAAGCCATACCTGCGCCACTACGGGCTTTTACTGGCCGAGACCTTTGAAAAGCTCAAGGCGATGCCTGCTGGTGCTGAGCGCGACGAGTTGACACGCCAGACTGCCAATCAGATGAAACGCAGTCTGACTACCTGGGGACATGGCTCCATGGATGACGAGAAGGTGGCCGACGACTTGGCACGCTTCACCGATGGTATCATTCAGCTCGACCTGTCGAAGTTCCGCTTCGACCAGATACAGAAGCCTGCTACCAACGAAGGCACTGGCAAACGCAAGAAGAAAAAGTAAATCATATATGGCATCATTCAAGATAGAAGGTGGACACCCGCTCAGCGGCACCATCACGCCACAGGGTGCAAAAAACGAGGCATTACAGGTCATCTGTGCCACGTTGTTGACCAGCGAGCCTGTCACCATCGACAATATCCCCGACATCCGCGACGTCAACAACCTCATCCAGTTGTTGAAGGATATTGGTGTGAAGGTGAAGCCTGTTCAGAGTACGATGAACGCTTTCTCCTTCCAGGCTGACGAGCTGGACTTGAAATACCTGGAGAGCGATGAATTCGTACATAAGTGTGCCCAACTGCGCGGCTCGGTGCTGATGATTGGTCCGCTGCTGGCACGCATGGGCAAGGCCATCGTCACCAAGCCTGGCGGCGACAAGATAGGACGTCGTCGCCTGGACACCCACTTTCTGGGATTTGCCAAGCTGGGAGCCAAGTTCCGCCACATCCCTGACCGCGATGTCTACGAAATCAGCGCCCCCCACCATTCAAAGTCTCCATCGCATAGTACGAAGCTCAAAGGAGCCTACATGTTGCTCGACGAAGCATCGGTAACAGGTACGGCGAACATCATCATGGCTGCCGTCCTTGCCGAGGGTACCACCACCATCTATAATGCTGCCTGCGAGCCTTACATCCAGCAGCTATGCCACATGCTCAACCGCATGGGTGCTAACATCAGTGGCATCGGCTCCAACCTGCTGACCATCGTCGGCGTCAAGAGCCTGCAGGGAACGACTCATCGGCTGCTTCCCGACATGATTGAGGTCGGTTCGTTCATCGGCATGGCAGCCATGTGTGGCGATGGCGTGCGCATCAAGGACGTGTCACTGAAAGACCTCGGCATCATCCCTGACGCTTTCCGCCGACTGGGTGTCAAAATAGATACAGACGGTGACGACCTCATCATTCCCCGCCAAAAGCACTATATAGTAGACTCGTTCATCGACGGCACCATCATGACGCTGGCCGACGCGCCCTGGCCGGGCCTGACGCCCGACCTGCTCTCCGTACTCATCGTGGTAGCCACACAGGCACGAGGCTCGGTACTCTTCCATCAGAAGATGTTTGAGAGCCGCCTGTTCTTTGTTGACAAACTCATAGACATGGGTGCCCAGATTATCCTCTGTGACCCGCATCGCGCCGTCGTCGTAGGCCACGACCGCTGCCGTGCACTCAGAGCCCAGCGCATGTCGAGTCCCGACATCCGTGCCGGCATCGCCCTGCTGATAGCTGCCATGAGTGCCAACGGCACCAGCACCATCAGCAACATCGAACAGATAGACCGCGGCTACGAACATATAGAAGACCGCCTGAACGCCCTCGGTGCCAAGATTGAGAGAATATGATAAAAGCAGAAGACGTTTACAAGATAGGCCGCATTGGCAAAGCCCACGGCATCAAGGGCGAAGTGTCGCTACAGTTCGACGACGACATCTTCGACCGCGTGGATGCCGACTATCTGGTGCTCGACATAGACGGCATCCTGGTACCCTTTTACATGGAGGAGTACCGTTTCCGTAACGACAGCGTCTGTCTGGTGAAGTTCTGCGACATCGACACCCAACAACGTGCCGCCGAGCTGACAGGCTGTGACGTCTATTTCCCACGTGCCCTGGCTGAAGAGGCTGACGAGATGCCTTCACTGGTAAGTCTTGTAGGCTTCGACATGGTGGATGCATCGGACGGCAAGACCGTCGGAAACATTGTGGCCATCGACGACCAGACAGCCAACATCCTTTTCGAACTGAACGACGGCACGCTGATTCCTGCCAACGACGACCTCATCACGGACATCGACTGGGAAGGGCAACGCATCACTATGAATATCCCCAAAGGACTGTTAGAATTATGAAGAAACGACAAATAGCCATCCTCGGCTCTACGGGGTCGATAGGTACACAGGCACTACAAGTCATCGAGGAACACGCCGACTTGTATGAAGTCTACTGTCTGACCGCCAACAACCGCATAGAACTGCTGGCTGAACAGGCACACCAGTTCCACCCGGCTGCTGTCGTCGTTGCCAACGAACAGCGATATGACGACCTGCGCCGACTGATGGACGACCTGCCCGACGTCAAGGTGTATGCCGGAGCCAAGGCCCTCGACGACATCGTGCAGGCAGAGCCCATCGACATGGTACTCACCGCTATGGTAGGCTTTGCAGGCCTGTCGCCCACCATTCACGCCATCCAGGCCCGCAAAGCCATCGCGCTGGCTAATAAGGAGACGCTGGTGGTGGCCGGCGAGCTGATATGCCAGTTAGCCAATCAGTACCATGTACCCATACTGCCTGTCGACAGCGAGCACTCAGCCATCTTCCAGAGTCTGGCCGGCGAGGGCGACAACGCGATAGAGAAAATCCTGCTTACAGCCTCCGGCGGTCCCTTCCGCCAGTTCACCATGGAACAGCTACAGCACGTCACCAAGGCCGACGCCCTGCGTCATCCCACGTGGGACATGGGCGCCAAGATTACCATCGACTCAGCGACCATGATGAACAAGGGCTTCGAGGTCATTGAGGCCAAATGGCTCTTTGGTGTCAACGCCTCGCAGATACAGGTACTGGTACACCCGCAGAGCATCGTCCACTCGGCAGTCCAATTCTGCGATGGTGCCGTCAAGGCACAACTCGGCGTGCCCGACATGCGACTGCCCATCCAGTATGCCTTCTCCTACCCCGACCGCCTACCGCTGAGTGGCAGCCGGCTGGATTTTTTTGCCAAGAAGCTGGAGTTCTTCGAACCCGACCTGAAGAAGTTCCGCTGTCTGGCACTGGCTTTCGAAGCCATCCTGAAAGGCGGCAACATGCCGTGCATCGTCAATGCTGCCAACGAAATCGTCAATCGCGGATTTCTGGACGACCGCTGCTCGTTCCTCCAAATGAGCGACATCATCGCTGAGACCATGAATCGCTGCACCTATTCGGCCAATCCCGACTACGAAACGTATATCCAGACGGATGCCGAAGCCCGCCGGATAGCAATAGAGATGCTGAATTCAAAATAACGAAATAACGAAATAAATGGAAGTATTTTTAATCAGAGTATTACAGTTCATGCTGGCCATCTCGTTGCTGGTGCTGCTGCACGAGGGTGGTCACTTCTTCTTCGCCAAACTCTTCGGAGTCAGGGTGGAGAAGTTCTACATTTTCTTCGACTGGAAGTTCAGTTTGTTCAAGTTCAAGCCCAAGAACAGCGACACGGAGTACGGCATCGGCTGGCTGCCGCTGGGGGGCTACTGCAAGATAGCAGGCATGATAGACGAGAGCTTCGACACCGAGCAGATGAAGCAGCCCGTTCAGGAGTATGAGTTCCGCGCCAAGCCCACCTGGCAGCGCCTGCTCATCATGATAGGCGGCGTACTGGTCAACTTCCTGCTGGCGTTGTTCATCTACGGCCAGATTCTGTTCTGGTGGGGTGACACCTACATCCCCGTCAAGGACATGACGCTGGGTATGAAGTTCAACGAGGAGGCCAAATCGTATGGCTTCAAGGATGGTGACATATTAATAGGTACGGACACGAAGTCGTTCAAGGATTTCTCTGCCGACCTCTACCGCGACATTTCTGAAGCCCATCGCGTGGATATCATCCGCGACGGGAAACCCATGAGCATCAGCCTGCCGGGCAACCTCAACCTGCTGGGGATGCTCAAAGCCGACCCCTCGTTTGTGCGTCCCTTGCTGCCTGCAAAGGTCGACAGCATCCTGCCGGGCATGCCAGCCGAACAGATAGGCATGAAGAAGGGCGACAACATCATCGCTCTCAACGGTTCGCCTGTCGACTCCTATAATGAATTTGTCGACCAGCTGGGCCGCAGAGCCGACCTGCTGGCTGTGGCCCAAACGCCAGCCGATAGTCTGAAAGCCCGCAGCGTCACCATCGTCTACGGCAATGAGACGCATGTCGACACCACTGTTGTCGTGCTGACTCCCGACCTGAAGCTGGGCTTCACCGTCGAGAGCTTTGCAAGTCTCTACAAACCCGTCACCCACGAGTACGGTTTCCTGGAGAGCATCCCTGCAGGCATCAAGTACGGCTGGCATGTGCTGGCATCATACGTTGACGACATGAAGTATGTCTTCTCGGCCGAGGGTGCCAAGTCGCTGGGTGGCTTCGGAGCTATCGGCTCACTGTTCCCACCCATGTGGGACTGGTACATGTTCTGGAAGATGACGGCCTTCCTTAGCATCATCCTCGCCTTCATGAACATCCTGCCCATCCCCGCCCTCGACGGCGGCCATGTGCTGTTCCTGCTCTACGAGATGATTACCCGTCGCAAGCCCTCCGAGAACTTCATGATTAAGGCCGAGTATGTCGGCTTCGGCATCCTCATCCTCCTCATGGTCGTTGCCAACCTCAACGACATCCTGCGCTGGCTGGGATACATGTAGAGGAAACCATCTTTGAGAAGCACATGAAAGAAGGGAAGCTCACGGAACTTCCCTTCTTTCATTTTCAGTATACCCCAACAGGTTTACTCAAGATGCTTCTTGATAGTCTGCAGGCAGAGGGCAGCATTGACGGGTTTCGACAGGAAGTCGTCGCATCCAGCCTCTTTGGCTGTCATGCGGTCGCTGTCGAACGCATTGGCAGTCAGGGCGATAACGGGCAGGTCGGGCACCTGGGCCTTAATGGCACGCGTTGCCTCCAGACCATCCATTACGGGCATCTTGATATCCATCAGCACCAAGTCGGGTTTCTCGGCGAGTGCCTTCTCCACAGCCTCCTGTCCGTTCTTGGCCCGGAAAAACTCATAGTCCTTCTTCAGGATATAGCTCATCAGCATGTAGTTGCTGTCGTTGTCTTCTGCTACAAGAATTCGTTTCATATTCTAATGAATGATAATTGGTGATTAACTAAACAATTACTCAAAAACTTTCTCAACACGGTTGACGACATCGTAACCCTTCCACTTCCAGAGCTTACTCATATCCTCCAGCGTCTTACCCTTGGTCTCGGGTACCAGTCGCCAGACGAAGACAGCTGCTGCGATACAGATGATGCCATAGAGTCCATAGGTGAACCAGTGGCCGAAGTCGTCACCCTCCGTCAGGTGCATATTGAACATTGGCACGAAAGTGCTGGAGACGATGAAGTTGAAAATCCACTGGAAGGCCACGGCAACAGCTACAGCCTGACCACGGATGGTGTTGGGGAAAATCTCGGCGATAAGCACCCAGCAGATGGGTCCCCACGAGAACATGAACGATGCCGAGTAGACCATGATGGAGATAGCTGTCACCAGCTCCATGCCGGCATGGCCGAAGGTTGCAGCCACGCCGATGGCTCCCAGCGCCATACCCAGCGAGCCATAGATGAGCAGGGGCTTGCGTCCCCACTTCTCGACGGTGAAGATGGCCACCAGTGTGAACAGAATATTGATAACACCCATGAAGACGGTAATCATCATCGGGTTGTCCATACCCATGTCACCGAAGATGCGCGGAGCGTAATAGAGCACGGCATTGATGCCGACAGCCTGTTGGAAGACGGAGAGCATGATGCCGACGAAGATGCACATGGCACCATACGTCATGATAGGCTCTACCTTGATGGTGATGGTCTCCTTGATACGCTTCAGCACGTAGGCACCACGCTCGTTGCCGTTAATCTTCTGGAGTATCTTCAACGCCTTGTCGTCCTGTCCCACAGAGACGAGGTAGCGCGGGGTCTCGGGCACGAAGCAAATAAGCAGTGCGAAGAGTCCGGCTGGCACGGCCTCGCTACCGAACATATAGCGCCAACCCGTTGTCACCGTCCACTGGGCTGCAGGATTGATGGCTGCAATGCCACGTCCCATCTCCTCCACCAGCGGCTGGATATGCTCACCCAGGATGAAGAAGTTGACGAAGTAAACCACCAGCTGACCGAAGATGATGGCAAACTGGTTGCATGACACCAGCATGCCTCGGATACTGCTGGGTGCCACCTCGCTGATATACATCGGACAGATGGCAGAAGCCAGACCGACGCCCACACCACCGATGACGCGGTAGAAATTGAACATAATCAGCAGCGAATAGGAAGGCTCACCGTATGTGAAGAACAGGAACTCCGGGTCCATCGATCCTAATGCCGAGATGAAGAACAGCAGGCCTGCAATGATGAGCGAGTGCTTACGCCCCAGGCGTGTAGCCAGGAACCCCGAGAGGCCCGAGCCGATGATGCATCCTATCAACGCAGAAGCAGACGTGAAGCCGTGCCATCCGTCGGTATAGGCAAAGTCCTTCGACTCCATAAAGAACGCCTGCAGGCCCTTCTCTGCACCGGAGATGACTGCCGTGTCGTAACCAAACAGTAGCCCGCCCAAGACGGCTACCATTACAATTCCAAAGAGGTAAACTTTGTTACCATTCTCTTGCGGTTTTTCCATTTTTTCTATTATTGTTTTTAGTTAGTGTCTCGCAAACAATTTACAAAAGTAGCGTTTTTTTCTTAAACAAGGAAACACTCCACACTTTTTAACTAATATTTCATATTACATCATTATGAATAATAGTTGGGGATATATTGGAGGAAAGATGGTACAAAGCGGCAACTGGTTCGTCTTTATCAATAGTTCGGTAAAAATATAGTTAAATTCATTAACATTCAAGATAAATCCCA